>Ga0164290_1001172_pt1 | contig 48405 bp, 37 predicted proteins | sample Micstemetagenome_FD_108782 | JGI IMG/M metagenome (GOLD analysis project Ga0164290, IMG submission 108782) | Contaminated culture microbial community from soil near Moab, Utah, USA - Microcoleus steenstrupii SON62 (Illumina Assembly) | ecosystem: Environmental > Terrestrial > Soil > Soil crust...
GGTGTCTCGTGGTGGCCCGAACCTCCGGGGCGGGCCGCTGAGCCCATGAAAACAGGCGATTTCGGCCCGGCTCGGAGATCCGGGCCACCAAAGGCACGCCCGAGATTGACCGGCGATCCGTATAAGTCCTCATGTCGCCTCCCAGAGCAAACGCACCACCGCACATATTGTCATTCGTTGCGTGTGGCGCCGACTGCCACGCGCGACCCCTCACGTCTTCTTCAGCGCCGACAGCAACTTCTTCGCCTCGCCCGCGAGATAAAACGACCCGGTCACGCACACCAGATCATCGCGATGGACCGCCCGCGACGCCATGTTGATCGCGTCCTTCACACTCGGCGCGATCTGCGTCATCTTGTGGCTCACCTCGCCGAACCGCCGCTGCAACTCGCGCGGCTCCACGCCCCGCGCGTGCCCGGTCGCCTTGGTAAAGATGATCTTGTCCGCGCCCAGCGCGAGCTTGGCCAGCATCCCCGGCACATCTTTGTCCGCCGCACAGCCGAAGATCACCACCATCGAGTCGTACTTCAGGTGCGCGCCGATCGCCCTCATCAGCCCGTGTACCGACTCAGGGTTGTGGGCTCCGTCCACGATGATCCGCGGCGAAGCGCACACCTGCTCCAGCCTGCCGTAGTTGGGCGTGTTCGCCAGTCCCTTCGCCACCTCTCGCTCGCGGATCTCAAACCCGCGGTCCTTGAGTTTGTCGAGGATCGCCATCGCCAGGCCGCAGTTGTAGGCCTGATGCTCGCCGCGCAGCGGCACCACCAGATGCTCGAAGTTCGACTTGGCGGTGCTCAGGTTCACTTTGATGTGATGCCCGACATCGGGGCTCGCCTCGAAGCGATGCGAGAACTCCACGCCGCCGCCCTGCTCGCCCAACACCCGCAGTTCCGCGCCCGTCGCCGACGCCACTTCCCTGAACACCTCGATCACGCTCGGCTTCTGCGGCACGGTGACGCACGTCACGCCGGGCTTCATAATCCCCGCCTTTTCGCGCGCGATCTTCTCGACCGTGTCGCCGAGAATCTGCGTGTGCTCGAGTTGGATCGACGTGATCGCGCACACCTCGGGCTCGATGATGTTGGTCGAATCCAGCCGCCCGCCCAGCCCCACCTCGATCACCGCGACATCCACGGCCTCGTTGGCAAAGTGCAGGAACGCCATCGCCGTGATGAACTCAAAGAACGTCACCTCGCCGAGTTTCTTCTCCACCGGCGCGAGCGCCGCCGCGACCTTGCGGATCTGCTCCGCGAACGCGTCCTTCGAGATGACATCCCGTCCGACCCGAATCCGCTCGCGCACATCGACCAGGTGCGGGCTGGTGTAGAGCCCCGTCGCATAGCCGCACGCCGTGAGGCACGACGCGACCATCTCGCAGGTGCTGCCCTTGCCCTTGGAGCCCGCGACATGCACGCACTTCACGTCGCGCTGCGGATTGCCCAGCGCGTCCATCAACGCGCGCATCCGGTCCAGCCGCCACACGCGGGGATCGATCTTCGCCGGGTTGGTCCGCTCAACGTTCGCCCGCGACAGCAAAAACTCCACCGCCCCCTCGTACGTCGCGAGGCTGGGCGGCTTGCGCGGCGCGGCCGGCTCGGCGGCGGCCACTTCCACTGCGGGCTTGGTCTTCTTGCGTGTCGTGTCGCTCGGGCGGGCCATGGTCTGCGAGTGTAGCCGTCGACCGCGAAATCTCCGATCGAAATTCATGGGAATCTCGGCGTGAATCGCGCTCAATCGCGACCCGACCCGCCGAGCCAGATCGACATCACGACCTCATCCACATAGCGCGTCTGACTCAGGCGAACACCCTTGCGCAGCACGCCCTCGCGCACGAACCCCAGCGAGCGATAGAGGCGACGGGCCCGCGTGTTGGTGGCGAGCACGCGCAGCGTGATCTTCTTCACCCGACCACCCACTCTTGCCCAGTCCAACATCGCGCCGATGAGCGCGGTCCCGACGCCGCTGCCGCGCTGCGTTCGCTCGACCATGATCGAGAATGACCCGCGATGCGCCAGCCGCGCACGACACTCCCCACGGAACACGAGCCGCCCCACGACCCGCCCGCCGCGCTCGGCGACCAAGACCAGATCGCGCCCCGTCTGGTCCGCGCGGGCGATTCGCTTCGCGACGCTCACGGCGGCCGGGGCCTCGTGTCGCGTCAGCACCAGCCCGCTGTCGGCCTCGCCCGCCACCCGCTTGTGCAGGCACGCGATCGCCTCGCCATCCGCGGCGGTCGCCCGGCGCACGGCGATCGCCCGAGCCCCTCGACGTCTGCCGCGCTTCGCCTTGGCGGGTGCTTCACCCATTGAAAACCCTTGCGTCGACAAGCCTTGGCTGTTCGGGGCTGCCACGTCCGGCCAGGTCATGTCTTCTCCACCGGCTTTCCACCCACGGTCAGCCGTGCCCGCGTGCCCTTCTTGCGCGAGCCGCCGAGCCATGACGCGGGCACCAGCATCCGCAGCACAACCCACGCCGCCCCCAGCGCGATCACGGTCACGACCCACGTCTGCCAGTCGCTCCATCGCATGACCAACTCTATCGCCATCCCGGCGACCATCTCCATGCCATCTCCGACACCCCGGCACCCCGCGAAACCCCTGAAGCTGCCATGGTCGATTCAGGGGAGCTCGCCCGCCCGCACCAACGTCCAGAAACCTCTTGTGTGCGGGCGGAATTTCGTGTAATCTCTCCCCCGTTGCGCCGTGCCCGGGAAGGTTGTCTTCCGGTCGCTCGGCGAGGGTGGACCACGGCGGATCGCTCGCCCGAGTATCGGCTACGGTTCAGTGTTCTGGTTTTTCGTCTCGGGCGAAGGTGCGAGCGATGATCAACATTTACGTCGGGAATCTGCCGTTCAACACCACGGAGACGGACCTCCAGCAACTCTTCGGCCAGCACGGCGCGGTCTCGCGCGCCTCGGTCGTGATGGACCGCGAAACCGGTCGCTCGCGCGGCTTCGGCTTCGTCGAGATGGCCGACAACGCCGCCGGGCAGAACGCCATCAACGCCCTCAACGGACAGGACTTCGGCGGCCGCAAACTCGTCGTCAATGAGGCCCGTCCCAAGGAAGCCGGTGGCGGCGGCGGCGGCGGCGGGTTCCGTCGCGGCGGCGGCGGCGGTGGCGGTCGTGGTGGCTACGGCGGGGGCGGGGGCGGGGGCGGCGGTGGTGGCCGCGGCGGCTGGTAAACCCACCCGTCTCAATCGACTTCACGACACGCTCGGCCCATCGCCGGGCGTGTTTTTCTTGGTGCGACGCCCCCCAACCGAAAGCCATCCCCATGCCCGGACTCTTTGACGGCACACCGCTCCAACGCCCCGTCACCTGCGAGCGCTGCGCCAAGCCGCTCGGCATCTGCACCTGCCCGCGCGATCGCGCCAGCGGCAAGCCACTCGATCCCAAGGACCAGCCGCTCCGCGTGCAGCGCGAACAACGCCGCGGCAAGTGGGTCACGGTCGTCCGCGGCTTTGCTCCACGCTCGGATCGCACGCATGACCTCGACGCGCTGCTCAAGACGCTCAAGGCCAAGTTCGCCACCGGCGGCAGCCTCGACCGCGACGCCGACACGCCCACCCTTGAACTCCAGGGCGACCATCGCGATCGACTCATTGAGCACTTCAAGGCTCTGGGCTACCCCGCGAAGGCCTCCGGCGGATGACGCGACGCGTTTGCTACCATCGTCGACCATGGCGGACTCCCCCGACATCACGCGCTCGGTCGAGTCGTTCCGCGCCGCCGCCGCCGGCGTGCGCGAACAGGTCGGCCGCGTCATCGTCGGCCAAGCCCCGATCGTCGAGGGCGTGCTCACCGCGCTCTTCTGCTCCGGTCACGTCCTGCTCGAAGGCGTGCCCGGCGTCGGCAAGACTCTGCTGGTCCGCTCCCTCGCCCGCGCGTTGTCGCTGACGTTTGGTCGCGTGCAGTTCACGCCCGATCTCATGCCCGCCGACGTCACCGGCACCACGATCGTCGTCGAGAGCGACGACGCCCAGGGCCGACGCCAGCGCGAGTTCAAGTTCCAGCCCGGCCCCGTCTTCGCTCAGATTCTCCTGGCCGACGAGATCAACCGGGCCACCCCCAAGACCCAGTCCGCGCTCCTGGAAGCCATGGCCGAGCGCCACGTCACCGTCGGCGGCACCTCGCACGCGCTCCCCGCGCCCTTCCTCGTGCTCGCGACGCAGAACCCCATCGAGCAGGAGGGCACCTACCCGCTGCCCGAAGCCCAACTCGATCGCTTCTTCTTCAAGTTGCTCGTGCCCTCTCCCTCGCGCGAGGACTTGGCCCGCATCATCGCCCGCACCACCGGCGAATCCACGCCCGACATCCGCCCCGTCATGGACGGGCCGCGGCTGCTCGAGTGCCAGCGACTCGTCCGCGCGGTGCCCATCGTGCCGCACGTCCGCGATTTCGCCGTGCGACTTGTGCTCGGCACGCATCCAAAGGCCACCGGCGGCGTAGAGAGTTTCGCGACGCCGATGGTCGAGCAGTTCGTGCGTCTGGGCGCGTCGCCGCGTGCGGCGCAGGCGCTGGTGCTGGCCGCCAAGTGCCGCGCGCTGCTGCAAGGCCGACACGCGGCCTCCATCGACGACGTCCGCGCCGCCGCCGCCGCCACGCTCCGCCATCGCCTCATCATGAACTTCGAGGCCCTGGCCCAGGGCGTGACCCCCGACGCGGTGATCGAGAATCTCGCCGCCACGCTCCCCGTCGAAGCCGTCGGCGTGCCGCAGGATTGACCAGGCTGCCAGCATGACGCGGACGACGCCCACACGCGAACACGCTCACGACACGCGGCGGCGAACGACCGCGTGCGCCCTGTCTCGCGCCGGTCTGGTCGCACTGCTCGCCTGCCCGATCGGCGCGTGTTCATCGCGTAGCACCGCACCGCCCGCGCCACCCACGACCCGCACCCCCACCGACCCGAGCGACCCCGCCGCCGCCCGCACGCCGCTCCCGCGTCTGGACGTCGCCTTCGGCACGCCCGCGATCATTCCGTTCGCGTCGCTCCCCGGCGGCACGGGCACGCCCCCCGCGTCGGCGCTGCTCGACGACACCACCCGCGTCGATGTCGCGTGGCGCTGGTGCGTCCCGCGTGTGCTCGGGGCGGGCGATGCCGCCACACGCGATGGTGCCGCGCTTCAGGCCGCGGGCTGGATGGGCCCGATCGTGCGGTGGAGCGTGCGCGGGTCGAGCGCCGAAGCGGGCACCGCGCCCGACCTGGCCCCGGGCTTCTGGCTGGCGGCGATCGCGCTGCCGCCGGGCTCTGAGGCGCGCACGCTCGCGATCGCCGGACGGCGCTACCGCATCCGCGCACTTGAATCGCCAAGCAGGCGGATGTCGCCGCCGACGGCGGGGCACTGGCCGACGTCGCCGCTGCGCGGGGGTGACGCGATGCTGGCCGCCGCGGCCGCCAACCCCACGGCCCGCTGGTGGTCGCGATTGATGGCCGACGGGCTGCGTCCGCGCGTGCTCGCACGGGCGCACGTTGGCGACCACGATGCCGGGCCCGATCTGGACCCCGATCTGGACCTGGATCTGGACCGCTTCGATGATCCGCTGCTCGAAGCGTGGGCCGCGCAGCAGGAAGAACAATGGCGCTGGGCGCTGGATGCGCTCGCCAGCGCGGACCGCCCGCTCGCGCTGCGTCTGGTCGCCGCGCTGACGCGCGCCCCGCGACTCGACGGCGTGCGCGCGCCGCTCGCCCCGTACGCCGATCCCGGCGTCGATGCGCTCAAGTCGGCGCTCCTTGATCCGTCGCGCCATCCGCGTGATCGCATCGCGGCGGCCCAGGCGTGGCTCGACACGCAGCCCGACGCGCTCGCGTGGATCATCGACGACGCCGGCCCGGGCACCACGCGCGACGAGGCGACGCCCCGCGCCCGCGTGCTCGCGATGCTGGTGAATCTCGGGCCCGCCGCCGCGATCGCGTGGCTGGGCGACGCCCAGGACCAGAGCCCCGCGCAGGCGTCGCAGTCGCTGCTCTCGATCGAGCCGCAGTCCTCCGTGGCCGCGAGCGTGACCACCGACGCGCCGGAGACACGCTCGCTCCCGCCCAGCGCTCCGACCCCGATCGCGCGGCTCGCGGCCCACATCGGCGACGCGATCGTGCCCCTGTCGGCGTTCACGTCCGCGATCGCGGTGCGTCCGCCGGGCTTTGAGATTCCCGCGCTGGTCGCGGACTGGACCGCCGCCGCCATCCTTGCATCGGCAACCGACGGCTCGCCGCGCGTGAACACCGACGCGCGGGGTGTGCTCGAACGCGACGAAAACGATCGCTGGGTGCTGCGACTTCGCGTCCTGGACGACCCCGCCGCCGAGCAGACCGTGCGACTGTGGCTGGGCCCCAAGACCGCCGACCAGACGCCCGCCGCGGAGGTGCGGCTCCGCCCCGGCGGGCTGGAACCACTGGTCGCGGCGGACGGCCCGACGGGGGTCTCAACCGGGGGTTCGACCGGGGGGGCACACGTCCTCGCCTCGCGTGCCCCGTCCAGCGACCCCGACGCGAGCACGTCCGGGCCCGGCGACGCGTGGATCATCCGCTTCACGCTGCCGCGCTCCGCGATCGACGCGGACGATGTGGCGCGACTGGGACTCGAACTCGTCACGCGCGAGGGACGCTTCGCGTGGCCGCGCCCGATGCTGCCGTGGCAGATGGAGCCCGGTCGCCTCGCCGTGGACCTGGGCGCGTGGGACCAGGTCGGACGAGGGAAATGAGGGGGACAGAAGACGAGACGGCGTGCGACGCAGAAGGCACTGGGCACTGGACACTCGTGGAAACCAAAGGCCTGAACCCGAATGCCTCGTGCCCGAATGGCGCGTGCCTGCACGCTTGAAGATGCGCAGTTCAAGGTGCGCACCTCCGGGGCCGGGGATGCGCACCTTGAACTGCGCATCTTGAACGGCGCACACTTCGCCACGTCTTCATGTGACCCCTCACACCCCGCACCACACGCCCGACACCGGCGCGGGTGCCGCACACCTGGTCACCCGCGGCAGCGTGATGGGCACGCGATCCTGGCACAACCCGCCCAGCACCGCGAAGCACGCCGCCTCGCGAAACGACGCGGGCACGCCGCACGCGTCACTGGTCACAACGCTCGCGGCGAGCCGGCCCGCGATCGCGGCCATCAGCGGCCGGTGCCGCACGCTCCCGCCCGCGACGACCACCGACCCGAGCGGGCCGCACCCCGCGCGTGCGCCCTCCTCGGCCAGCCGCGTCGCGATCGTCCGCGCGATCGCCGCCACGGCGGTGGCGCACAGCGTTGGGGCCGCCACGCCGCGCTTCGCGTCGACCCACTCCATGAGTTCATCGCCGGTGCCCAGCGAGCGTCCGCCGCCGCTCTGACGCGCGAGCACCGCGGCGAGTTGGGCCAGCAGCCCCTCGTCCGCCGCGCCCGAGGACGCCGCCGCGCCGCCGTCATCGAACGCCGCGCCGAGGGTGGCCCGCGCGACCGCGTCGAGCAGTTGGTTGCACGCGCAGATATCCCCGCCGCCGATGTCATCCAGCCGCGTCGTCGGCGAGGGCGGCAGGAGCGTGAAGTTGGCGAAGCCGCCCAGATTCAGCACCGCGCGGGCCGCGTGCGGAACACCAAAGAGCACCGCGTCGGCGAGCGGCGTGATGGGCGCGCCCTGCCCGCCCGCCGCCAGGTCCGCCGCACGCAGATCAAAGACCACCGGCGCGCCCAGCGCCCGCGCGATCGTCGCGGGCTGCAGCGCCTGCCAACTCACCGGCGGCTTGTGATACACCGTCTGCCCGTGCACGCAGACCAGATCGGGAGTGTGTTCGTCCCGCAACACCGCCCGGATCGCCGCGATGTGCAGCTGCGCGAACTCGTGCAATGCCGTGGCGATCTGGCCCGAGGTGACGGGTTCTTGCTCCGCCATCCGGCGCAGCACCGCCGCGCACGGGCCCAGCGGGCGGGACACCCCCGCGACAAACGTCGCGCGCATGTCAAGCCCGCGCCCCGTCACCTCCACCAGGGCGGCGTCGATGCCGTCCAGGCTCGTGCCGGTCATGCAGCCGACGACCCATCGCCGCGTCACGCCAGCGTCTCCAGTTCGCTGATCACGCGATCCTCGTGCGTGCAACTGTTGTCCAGCCCGCCGACGCGCGAGCGTGTCAGCCACAGGCGGCGATGCTCGGCCCGCACCCGCCGCATCGACTCGGCCAGCGCGCCCGCGATCTCCGAGGGCAGTCGCGCGTGCTCGCGCCGGGCCACGCCGCGCCGGGCCGCCGTCAGAGCCTGATCCAGCGTGTGCTCCATCTCATCGTTCACCAGCGCGTCGGGCACGCTCGGACGCGCAAGCGAGAGCGAACGCACACGCTCCTCCACGAGCCGCCACTCCCGCGCCGAGCCCACGGCGGCGGCGTGCAGCGGCAGATGCAGATCGTTGAAGATCAGCGTCGCGTTCTTCAGCGGCGTGGGATTCCCCTGCTCATCGGCGCGTCCGCCGATGAGTCGCAGCCCGCGATCCGCGTCCCCCAGTTCGTTCAGCCACGACGCGAACCGCAGTTCGCGATCGCCGAAGACCTGCAGCGACTCGGCGAGCGGATCGGGCCCGCCCACCGCGCCGGTCCACGCGCCGTCGAGCCCGTCGACGAGGCCGTGCAGCGAGATCGGCCACGTCTGGCGATGCCCGACATCGCCCCAGTCGCTGATGAGGATGCCGCTCGCGTCGCCGCCGGTCGCGTCCGCGCGCCCGTCGGCGACGGCGCGATCGATGTTGCCGCGCCGCTCGGCCGTGCGCCCGGTGAAACTCCGCCACGCGCTGGTGCCCGGACACAGCCACACCTCGCGCTCGCTCCCGTCGCGCGTCGAAGTCTTGAGCAGTTCGCACCAGCGCCGGAAGGGCGCGGTGGGCTCATAGTCCCACGCGATCGCGGTGAGTTCCCTGGGGATGTCCGCGATGCCCGCGGTGTTGCCGCCGCGATCCAGCCCCAGCGCGATGTCGGCCCAGAACATCGGCTTGAATCCGCGCCGCGTGCAGCACTCGACCACCTTGCGCACAAACTCGAAGTAGACCGCGGCCTTGCCGCGCCGGGCCACCTCGTCGCGCGAGCGGCCCTGCCCCACGTCGGCGGTCTCGTCGCAGTTGATGTTCACCAGCCCGCTGCTGAAGTTGGGGAGCAGTTGCCCCAGGAGATCATCCACCAGCGCGATCGAGCCCGGATCGCCCGGGCACAGGCTGAAGGGCCCGCTCCGCTTCCACTCGTAAAACTGCCAGTCGCCCGTCACCTCCGCCAGCGGCTCATAGCGCGGATGCTTCATCCACGCCGCCAGATGCCCGAAGCAGTTCTGATTCGCCGCCAGCGTGACGCCCCGCGCCACGCAGTAGTCGTCGAGGCGGCGCACCTCCTGGGGCGTGAGCGCCGACCAGCCGCGCCACACGTCCTCATGCCCCGCGTAGGCGAAGGTGTGCTCGGTGTACAACTGCAGGTGATTTGCCTTGAGGGCGGCGATCTGATCGACGATCGCGAAGAGATGCCGCATCGTCGGCACGCGATCGCGCGACACGTCGATCATCACGCCCCGCACCTTGAAGACCGGCGCGTCGGTGATCCGCACCGCGGGCAGGCTGGTGCCGAACTGGTTGAGCAGTTGCATCAGCGTCGCCACGCCGTGCCGCATCCCCTGGTGCGTGGCGGCCTGAATGCTCGCGGGCGGACGATTCACGCCGTCGATCGTCAGCCGATACCCGTCGGCGTGCTTGAGTTCCCGCTCCAGACTCTTGTCCATCGAGACCCGCAGCCACGCCTCCTTCGCGGGCGCGGCGACGAAGGGCCTGGACGCGGGGAACATCGGCGCGATCGCGGCCAGATGCGGGCCGGCGTCGATGGTCAGCACCCGCGGCGCATCGCTCCACCCCGCCAAACGCTCCACCAGCGACGGCGCGGGCACCAACAACGGCGGGGAATCATGCAGATCAACGTTCATGATGACGGACGATAGCGTGGCCGTCGCCCGCTCATCACCCGCCCCGCGCGATCGGCGCGCGCTGACGCCGCTCACGCGCTGGCGACGTGGCTCCGCGGCATGGTCCGAGGCTCGGTCGCCATGAGCGCGGACGCCAAGGCCTGCTCCAGCCGCGCGATGTCCGCCGCGCTGTGCCGCGCGTTGACGCTGAGCCGGAAGTAGCGCGCCGTCGGGCCGCCGGGGTACTCAATGAGCGGCGCAAGCACGCCCGCGTCGAGCATCATGCGGTGGACCACCGCCATCCGCGTCTCGCTGTCGAGCACGAAGGTGAAGACGGGCGTCGGAGAGCGCGGGCACGACACGCCACACCGCGACAACGCGCCGTGCATCGACTCGATGTTCTCGCGCAGCCGCGCGACCAGTTGCGTCTCCCGCTGCACCACCCGGAGGGCCTCACGCGCCGCTTCGACGATCGGCGGCGGACACGCGGTCGTGCCGCGATAGACGCTCGCCGTCTCCTGCGCCAGCGTGATGAGCGGCCGCGGGCCGATGATCGCCCCGCCGTAGCAGCCCAGCCCCTTGGCGAGCGTGGTCGTGACGCACACGCGCGAGCGCGTCGTCGCGACGTCGAGCCCGAAGTGGCTCACCGTGCCGCGCCCGTTGGTGCCCAGCACACACAGGCCGTGGCAGTCATCGACGACCAGCAGCCCACGCGCGGGCAACGCCGCGAAGAGTTTGTCCAGCGGCGCGACCGCGCCGTCGGCCGCGAACACGCCGTCGGTCCAGATCACGATGCCCTGATCGCGGTCGAGCGTCCGCGCCAGCGACGCGGCGTGCTCGGCATCAAGATGGCGATACGTGTGGACCTGCAACCCCGCCGCCGTCACCGCGTGGGCGACGCTGCGATGGCTCTTCTCGTCGATGAGGGCGACGCGATACTGCTGCGTGACGGCCTGGGCCAGCGCGAGATTGGCCGTGTATCCCTCGGGCACCACCAGCCCCGCGTCGGCGCGGAGAAACTTGGCGAGTTCGTCTTCCAGCGCGTCGTGGGCAAGCGTGTCGCCGGTCGTCTCACGCGAGGCGGACGTGCTGACGCCGTAGCGGTCCAGACTGCCTCGCATCGCCGCGATCACGTCGGCGTGGTGCGACAGCCCGAGGTAGGAGCACCCGCCGAAGGCGAGGTACGGCTTGCCTTCCACGACCACCGTCGTGGCGGTGTTGGACTCAACGGGAATGCGCGGCACGGCGGGACTCCACAATCCGTCGACGACAGCCACGCGCGACGGACGAAGGGTGGACAAGGTGGCAACGACTGGAAGACGCCAGAAGTATCGGCGGGCCGCCGCCAACGCGACGAGAAATCGACAAAGAACCCGCGCGCTCAACACCCGCCGCTTCCAGCCGTGATGCCCCGACGCATTCTGACGCGGTTGGTCACGCCCCCGCCGCCCGGACCGCCTCCCGCTCCAGCCGATCCGCGAGTGCCGCCAGCGTCAGCGACGCGAACGGCTCACCGAGTTCGGCCAGCGCGGCCGACTCCGCCCGCACGCCGCCCTTGGCTTCGCCGCGCGAGTCGCCCTTCATCTGGCCCACGATCCGCTTGTGGGCCGTGATCACCGTCGAGTGATTCGGGCGGCCGATCGCCCGCGCGATCTCGGGAAACGAATGCGTCGTGAGTCGCCGCGCCAGAAACGTGATCATCGCCCGCGCGAGCACCACCCGCTTGTGCCGCCCCTTGCCCGTCAGGTCTGTCATCTGCACCTGCAAATGGCGGCAGACTTCCTCGGCGATCACACCCAGCGGCACCGGACGCCGCACGCGCGGCGCGCCGCCGCCCGTCGCCTTGCGGACCAGCGCCAGCCCGATCACGCCTGCGCCATGCCCGCCCAGACCCACGCCGCCCGATGATGTCGAGGTCGCGAACTCCGGCAGCAGGCGATGCACGGCCTCGACCTGTGTGACCAGTCCCGCCAGATCGCGCACCGACACGCCGCCCGGACCAGCCCGCGAGATCGCGTGCTCGGCCATCGCGTCCACGGCGGCGGGCTCGATCACCAGCCCGCGCTTGGCCGCCATGCCCGCGATCAAGCGCCGACACAACGCCGCGTCCGGAGATTCAAGCCGCGCCACGCCACCGGCCATGAACCGCGAGACCAGCGCGGCCGAGAGTTTGCGAATCTCACGCGGATGCTCATCGCTCGCGAGAATCAGCCGCGCCCCCGACAACCCGGCGGCGTCGATCGTGTGCAGCAGTTCGCCCTGCGTGGCTTCCTTGTTGCTCAGGAAATGCACGTCATCCAGCGCAAGCAGATCCACCTTGCGATACGACGCGCGGAACGCGTCGACCTTGCCCGTGCGGATCGCGGTGATGTACTCGTTGGTGAAGGCCTCCGCGCTGGCGCAGCGGACGATCGCGCCCGGGCGTGCCTGCGCGAAGCGCCGGGCCACGCCCTGCAGCAGATGCGTCTTGCCCATCCCGCACATGCCGTGGATGAAGACCGCACGCACCGCGCCGCCGGTGCTGTTCGCCTGATCCGCGCCCGCGGCGAGTTGCAACGCGGCGGCATAGGCCATGCGATTCGAATCGCCGACGATGAAATCGTCGAGCGTGTGCCCGCCCAGTCCCGCCGACAACGCCCGGCGCGGCGCGTGCGAGGCCGCGTGCCCCACCACCGCCTGCCGCGCCGTCTCGATCTGCCCCTGCGGACGATGGGCGGCGGCGTGCTCGCGCGTCGCGCGAGCGTTGATCTCCGCGGCGCCGGCGGCCCCACGATCAAGCGACGCGTTCGCCATCGGCGCATGAACAAACGCCGCGTGATCCACCTTGAAGCACAGGTCGAGCGATCCCTCGGGCAGTTCGGCCCGGGCCGCCTTGCGGATCGAATCGCCAAAGCGCCGATCGAGCAACTCGGCAAGGAAACTGCTGCCGACGGTCACGTCGACGCGATCGCGATGCACGCTGAGACGCGCCTGACGATCAAAGTACCGCGCGTAGCGATCGGGCCCGACCTCGTGGCAAAGCCGACCGATGATCCGACCGACGACATCCGCGTCGCGGCCAGACTCGCTGCGTTGTTCTGAGCCGGCACTGTCGCGCCCGACGATGTTCGTATCCGTCCGCGTGTCCACGTCATTCCACCCTCACGCCATCCCGGGCGTGAACGTCCCGGCGACGCGCGGCCAGCGGGCCACGGCGCGGGAAAACGTGCAAACGCGATCCATGCGACGACATGACGCGACTCGGGGCACCCATCCCCGAACCCGAGCAAGACGAACACCGCTCCCGACGCACAGGGTCGGGGTCAACACCCCCCGCAGCGAGCGGGGGAAGATCAGCAGTCGCTCTTACTCCGGATGTCCCGCGTCCCAAACCAAACTCAAGAACACACCCACAAGACTCGCGTGGACACCGGTCAGCCGGGCCGCTTCCTTGGCCCGACAAGGCGAAGGTAGAGGAGGGTGCTCGGGACAGCAAGATGGGAGCATCAAACTCAGAGTTCTTCCACCGCGTTGAAGTCCGCGCAACAATGACTTAGGCGCATCGAAAAATACTTCTCCACGCCCCCAACCACGACTGGGGACAGGTTGTGCACAACTTCGGCTCATGCCGCACAAAGCCATGCGTAACAGGTGTTTGAAAGAAATGAAGAACAAGTTCAGATCGGGGACATTGACACGGGGCGGCAGACTGTCCATCGCGTCGCGCCCTCGCCAATCTCACCCCGAAATCGCCCGGATCGGGTCGCTCGCCGCCGAGGGCTTGACCAAGGCGACCCGTCGACCAAAGGGCCTGAATCCGAATCGCTCGTAAAGCCGCTTGGCGGGCGTGTTTCGATCGTCCACCGCCAGCGTGATGCTGTCGACGCCGTCGCCCAAAGGCCCTTCCAACCCCCGTGCGAGCAACGCCCCGGCGACACCCTTGCCGCGCAACGTCGGGGATATCCCGAGGTACACGAGTTCGCAGGCCCGCTGTTCGGGTACGCGACTGAGCAGCAGGCATCCGTGCGGCTCGCCGTCGACCATCGCGAGCGTCCACAGACGCGGATCAAACGCGCCCGTGTGAAGGTGCGAGTCGAGCACATCGCGCGTGTCGCGCATGCCGCAGAGTTCAGGGCAGTCGAGCGTCTGGGCGTAGGTCCGATCGAGTGCCGCGAGCACAACCGCGTCACGCTCACGCTCGTTCATCTCCGCGACACTGACGAAGCGGACGTTCGTCGGCGGATCGCGCGGCGTCACGCGTCGGGGCCACTGCCGCGGGCGACGGAGGTACTCGAGTTCCGAAATCTGCAGGAAACCAGCGCCCCGATACGCGCCGATCTGCCACGCATCGCCGGGCTCGGGCAGCGTTTGAAGCAGCCGAATCGTGGCGGCACGCTCGCGTTCGGCGTGTTCGCAGGCGGCCCGAATGCACGCGACGCGCTCGGCGAACGCCGCGCCGTTGCCGCCCGCGTCCATCAGCGGCGGCGCGGGCGGTCCGGAGAGAAACATCATCGCGGTGCGTCCCGAGCCGGGCACCATCAGGCACACCTGCCGCACGCGGTCGATAGCCCGCGGCGGGTTCGCGTCCACGGTCGCAAAGGCGAGGGAGAAGTCAATGCCGTGGGCGTCGGCGTTGGCGATCAGTCGGCGTGCGGCGAGTTCGCGATCCGGGAGCGTCTGGCTCACCAGTCGCATCGCCGCCGACAGATGCAGGTCGGGCGACAGCCGCACGGCCTCAGGGATGGCCGCCGGGATGGCCTCGGGTTGTCGGGCGGGGTTGTTCATGCACTGCGAGACCTGAAACGCAACAGTTGGCCTGCCCGCCGCGAACAGAACGGGCCCGGCGGCATCGGTCCGGCGGGTCGGGCGACGCCAAAGAATGCCCGGCCCGGAGAGGCCCCCGGCATCGGCCTCGCCGGCACAGGCGTTGGCACGCGACCCGCGCCCGACGTAGACTAGCCTCCCCCGCGCGTCCGGTTCGGCCCCGCGGCCCCTTCCCGGCTTCCATCGACCTCCCACGGCATCACGAGGCATTCCGCAATGACGCAGTCGATCCAGCACGCGATTCAGCATTCGGGTTTGTCGGCCGCGAAGGGGTCCGTCGCCGCGGCGCTTCTGCGGGCTTCACTGTCGCGGTCGGTGCTGCTCCCCGCCGTCAGCCTCGCGGCGGTGGCGGGCGTCGCCACCATGGCCGCCCTCGCCCCCGAGCCCGACCCGGTGACCAAGCGTTGGCAGTTTGATGTCGAACTCGGCGACCTGCGGATGACGACCATCGACCTGGGCGACGCGGGCGTGAAGTCGTATTACTTCATCACCTACAAGGTCGGCAACTCGACGCAGGAAGACCTGCTCTTCGCCCCGGCGTTCGATCTGGCGACCGACGAGGGCGACCTGATGCGCAGCGGCAAGGACGTGCCCGCCGCCGTCACGAGGAAGATCATCGACGACTTGGGCAACCCGCTTATCCAGGATCAGATCAGCATCCTGGGCACGCTGCTGCAAGGGCCCGGCAACGCCAAAGAGGGCGTGGTGATCTGGCCGGTGGGCTCGATGAAGGTCTCGGAGATCGCGGTGTACGCCGCCGGGTTCAGCGGCGAGACGCGGGCTCTGGAGGTGAAGGATGCCGCGACGGGGCAGATGAAGCGGGTGTTGCTCCGCAAGAGCCTCATGGTCCGCTACAAAGGCCCCGGCGAACTCGCAGGCCGCGGCAGCGAACCGTTCGAGGTGAGTGAGAAGCGCTGGATTCTGCGGTAATCTGGTCCGCTCACGATCGCACAACGTCATCGAGGTGTTCCGCGTTCCCGCGCTCAGTGCGACGGTTGGTTGTCTATCGCCCTTGAGCGGGTCGTCTGCCGCCGCGCGTAGGATCAACGCCTGATGGACTTGGTTGGCTCGCTCCTCATCCTTCTGACACTGCTTGCCGTCGCCGCGTGGGTGTGGTCGTATGTCGTCACCGCCGAGCTTCCGCCGCTGAGGCTGAAACTCATTGGCGGATTCTGCTTCAAGTGCTCGTATGACTGCCGATCGCTGCTGGGCCAGGCAGATCAGTGCCCCGAGTGCGGCGCTGACATCCGCAATCTGCGGCCGGTGAATCGCGAGTACGCGATGAAGTGGAAGACGCCGAGCGTCTGGTACGGCTTTGTACGCGCCGGCATCGTGTGGCTTGTACTGTCTTCGTGCTGCGTACTGCCAAGCGGCCCATGGGTCATCATGCTTGGCCTCCTGCCCGCAGTACTCCTGACGATCTTTGTCACCACAATGGACCGATCACTGTCGGAGTTGGAAACCCTCTACATCACGATCTGCGGCGGCGGTATGCAGTGGCTGTTCTTTTTCGCGTACGAACCATTTATGAATTCACATCCCGTGGGCTGGGCGTGCGCGTTCATGACATCCGGCGGCTTTGGCGTACTGCTCGCGGTCGCGTTGGTGCGCCATTACCTCAAGGAGCGCGTGCAAGCTGCGGCTCGCAACAGTTAATCCCGCTGTCCTGGCTCAGCACTACCCACCACCCCCAGCGGCGAGCGCTTCGGTTCGCCGTCGCGGCGCGGGTAGTCCTTGGGCGTCGCGCTCGACTTGGTCAGCACGACGGTGCGGCCCGTCGGCGTCGGCAGCGTCGTCACATGCGTCGCCTTCAGGAGATGCAGGGCCTTGGCGGCCTCGGCCAGTTCGGCGTCCGCCTGTTCACCCTTGATGAGCAGCACCAGCCCGCCGACTTTGGCGAAGGGCACAGTGAGTTCGGCGAGCGTCGCCAACCGCCCCACCGCCCGCGCCGTCACCGCGTCGTACGACTCGCGATGCGCACCGACGCGGATGTTGCTGCCGTCGGCTTGGCCAGTCTTGACGCCGCGGTTGTGGCCCAGGGCCTCGGCGCGATCATGCACCACCGTCATGTTTCTGAGGCCCAGCGCGTCGGCGACGCTTCGAAGAAACTCGACCTTCTTGCCCGTCGCCTCCAGCAGCGTGATCTTCAGGTGCGGCATGCAGATGGCGATCGGCACGCCCGGCAGCCCGCCACCCGAGCCCACATCGATGAGCGTCGCGCCCTCTGCGAGTTCGCTCAGCGGCGCGAGCAGCGTGAGTGAATCGAAGATGTGCTTGCGCCACGCATCGTTCGCGTCCCGGATGGCGGTGAGGTTGAACGCCTCGTTGGCGTGCAACATTCGGGCCAGATAGAGACCGAGTTTCTCCACATCGCCCGGCTCGAACTCGACGCCGATCGCGGAGCACTGGGCGACAAAGTCCGGCGGCGGCGGCAGTGGCACGGTCGGCGGGGGCGTGAGCACCTTGGGCGTCGCGTCGGGATGAGAGGTGCGGGGCGCGGGCTTGGGCGTCGCGATGAACTTCGCGGCGGGCTTGGGAGACGCGGGCGCGGGGCCTGCGGATCGTGTGCGCGTTGGCTTGCCCTTTGGCTTGCCCGTGGGCTTGCCGGTTGGATTGGACGCGGGCTTGCCGCCGCCCCAGCGGGCGTCGGTGCGCGAGCCGTTCTCGCGGCGAGGCTTGCGGTTGTCTTCGCGTCGGCCTTTGGGTGCGGGCATGGAGTGTCCGAAGTTGGGAAGTGAGAAGGAATCGACACGGGATCGTATCGCTCACCCCCACGTCGTCACATGCCAGTTCTTCTTGCCGCGCCGGATCGCGATCGTCTCGGCGTGCAGCAAGTCGCCGCCGCGAAGACGATCCTCCGCGCCGACCTTGCGGCCATTGATGCTGACCGAACCATTCGCGAGGAACTCGCGTGATTCGCGTTTGCTCTGCGCAAGCCCGATCTGCACGAGGAAATCGACAAGCCCCACGCCGTCGCCCTCAAGCAGCGACTTGGCGTGCGTGCTGCTGGGCGCGCTCGCGAGGGCTTCCTTCAGCGTGCGCGGCGGCAGACCCGCGATGTCGCCGCTGAACAGGGCCTTGGCCGCGGCCTCGGCATGGTCGCGCTCGGTCGGACCGTGGATCATCTCCGTACACGCCCGCGCGAGAGCACGCTGGGCCGCACGTTCGCCGGGGTTGGCCTTCTGCGCCGCCTCGAGCCCGTTGATCTCATCTTGTGAGAGCAGCGTGAAGGTCTTGAGGAACTTGAGCACGTCGTCGTCGCCGGCGTTGAGCCAGAACTGATAGAACGCGTACGGGCTGGTGCGATCGGCGGTGAGCCACACCGCGCCCGACTCGGTCTTGCCGAACTTCGTGCCGTCGGCCTTGGTGATGAGCGGCCATGTGAGCCCGTAGGCGTGCGCGTGTGTTTCGCGTCGGCCGATCAGGTCCATGCCGCAGACGATGTTGCCGAACTGGTCGCTGCCGCCGAACTGCACGGTGACGCCGTGATGCCGGTGCAGGTAGTCAAAGTCATACGCCTGCAGGAGCATGTACGAGAACTCGGTGTAACTGATGCCCTGATCGCGGTTGTGCAGTCGCTCGCGTACCGATTCCTTCTGGATCATCATGTTGACGGAGAAGTGCTTGCCGATGTCGCGCAGGGCGTCGATGAACGACAACTTCGTGAGCCAGTCGGCGTTGTTGAGCAGCGCCGCCTTGTTGGGGCCGCTCTTGAACTCCAACACGGGCTCAAAGATTCGCCGGATGCACGCGACGTGATGCTCGATGGCGTCGGCGGTGAGGAGCGTGCGCTCGGCGGACTTGCCGCTGGGGTCGCCGATGAAGCCCGTGCCGCCGCCGACGATGGCGATGGGCGTGTGCCCGGCCCGCTGCCAGCGGACGAGGCCCATGATCGAGACGAGATTGCCGATGGTGAGCGAAGGCGCGGTGGGATCAAAGCCGCAATACGCGACCGCGGCGGCTGGTTCGCGCGACGCGAGGTGCTGGCGCAGACCATCTTCGTTGGTGATCTGGTGGACCTGTCCGCGCCAGCGCATCTCGTCGATGAAGTTGCTCGCCATAGGGGGAAACGATAGCGAGGGCACGAGAGCCGAGCCGCGCGAGCGACTGGCACTCGCGCTCGTCGATTCTTATCGAGACCCGGCCGACGCCGCCGACGACTCGGTGAGCACGTCTGCTTTGGTGGCCGCCACGCCATCGACGGGCACGGACGACGCCTCGCCCGCGACGCCGCTGTCTGTCCCGGCCTTGGCCTGATTGCGCGACATGGAGCGTTCTTCCTTGACCATCCAGAAGGTGTGCAGCACACGCGTCGACAGAATGCCACTCACGAGCCCGAGCGCGGTGGCCGCCTCGCGCGGGAAGCCTTGCTTCATGAGGAAGTACTGCAAGCCGAACGCCACGCCATAGAGCACCGGCGAAAGGACTGCGCGTTGAATCTGGACAATCGACGCGTCGCGAATGAATGACATGTGGGCGTACGCGCCCTCGACGGCCTTGAAGCGCCGATTCGCGCTGTGGTTCGCCAACCAGTGCAGCCCAAAGTAGATGGTCACGTCCGAGATCAGGTCGGCCCCGAACGTGATCGCCATGATGAGGAAGTGGTGGTGGTCATCGACGAACAGGCGCGAGAGCGCCACGACCGCCACCGTGGGGCCGAGCGCAAGAACGCCCGCCAACACGATGTTGACGTTCACGTTGACGATTCGGCGGGCGTACAGCCGCCTGAGCCACTCCATGACAGCATCCTAGCCAAATCGGCCTGTGATCGGCGTTGGTGCCGTGCCGCTGCGATTGACTCCAACGCGAGCGGGTTGTCGTCTGACCAAATCATAAAAAATCTTCTGGTCCGTTGGTCTGCTGGCACTGCTATTCTGTCATTCCTTTCTGGACCGAGAGTCCCTTGTTTTCCGACCTCCGACGCGACTTGCCACGACGGCAGAAAGCACGACGACATGAGTGTTCAGTCCGACACGCTCCCCGCGGCCGCCCGCTTTGTCCCCGCCCAACTCACGCCCGGCTCGATCGAAGAACTGTTCCCGGACGCGGGCACCGTGGTCAAGCCCGAAGACCTTGACTCGGTCGCTGCCGTCGCGGGTGCGGATCGCGCGAGTACCATTTACAAGCTCGTCAACCTCGCCGTGGTTGTTTTCCCGCTGCTCGGAGCCGCCGCCGCCCTGACACTGCTGGCGTTCATCGACTTCCACTGGATTTACCCGACGCTTCTCGTCTCGCTGTATCTCATCAGCGGCCTGGGCATCACCGTGGGGTACCACCGCCTCTTCACGCACAAGTCCTTTGACGCCGGCCCGATCGTGACCTGGTTCTGGGGCGTTGCGGGGTCGATGGCGGCGGAGGGACCGATCCTGCGCTGGGCCGCGATGCACCGCCAGCACCACCAATACAGCGACAAGGACATGGACCCGCACTCCCCGCACCTGCACGGCGACACCGCTTGGGGCGCGATCCGCGGGGCGTACCACGCCCACGTCGGGTGGCTGTTTGAGAACGACCCGGCCAACATGAACCGCTACATCGCCGATCTGCAGAAGGACAAGGTCGTGTGCATGGTCAGCCGACAGTTCCTCCTATGGCTGGGCGTCAGCCTCGCCATCCCGGCGATCGTCGGCGGGCTCGTGACCGGCACATGGCTGGGCGTGCTGCTGGGCTTCCTGTGGGGCGGGCTGGCACGCATCTTCGTCGTGCATCATGTGACGTGGAGCATCAACTCGGTCTGTCACATCTGGGGCAGCCGCCCGTTCAACAGCCACGATCACAGCCGCAACAACCTGATCTTCGGGATCGTCGGCTTCGGCGAGGGCTGGCACAACAACCACCACGCCTTCCCGGCGTCGGCCCGCCACGGCCTCATGTGGTGGCAACTGGACATCTCCTACCTCATCATCCGAGGCATGGAAATGGTCGGCCTCGCCAAGCGCATCCGCGTCCCCAGCCCCGAGCGCATCGCATCCAAGGCCAAAGAAAAGTAAGCGGACGAAGTCGAAGCCACACGCCGCAACAGCCCGGCTACCGTCGCCTCATGCCCCCGCCGGTCCCCAAGCCCGCCGACGCCGTGCCTCATCATGCACTTGCGCGCCCCCGCACCAAGGGCGTGTTTGAGGTCGTCAGCCCCTTTACGCCCATGGGCGACCAGCCTTCGGCGATCGATCAACTCACGCTCGGCATTCAAACCGGCAAGCCCGCCGTCTGCTTGCTCGGCGCCACCGGCACGGGCAAGACGTTCACGATGGCGCACGTGATCGCGCGGGTGCAGAAGCCGACGCTCATCATCAGCCACAACAAGACGCTGGCCGCCCAACTCTTTGAAGAGATGCGCGAGCTCTTCCCGCACAACAGCGTCAACTACTTCGTGTCCTACTACGACTACTACCAGCCCGAGGCGTACATCCCCGCCCGCGACATCTACATCGAGAAGGACTCCAGCCGCAACGACGATCTGGATCAACTCCGCCTCGCCGCCACCAGCAACATCCTCAGCCGACGCGACTCCATCGTCGTCGCCAGCGTCTCGTGCATCTTCGGGCTCGGCTCACCCGAGGCCTACGGCACCAAGGTCATGACAATCACGCGCGGCCAGCGCGTCGACCGCAAGGCCTTCCTGCTCGGCCTCAACGACATGCAGTACCAGCGCGTCGAGGTCGAGTTCAAGCGCGGCACGTTCCGCGTCCGCGGCGACGCCCTCGAAGTCTGGCCCGCCTATGAAAAGTTCGCCGTCCGCGTCGAACTCTTCGGCGAAGAGATCGAGAAGATCGAACTCATCAACCCCGTGAGCGGCGAAGTGCTGGCCGAAGAGGGACAGTTCTTCCTCTTCCCCGCCGTGCATCACGTCATGCCCGAAAACCAGATGCAGGCCGCGCTGAGCGCCATCCGCGCCGAACTCGACGCCCGCGTCACCGACCTGCGCTCGCAGGGCAAGCTGCTCGAAGCCCAGCGCCTCATCGCCCGCACCAAGTACGACCTGGAGATGCTCGAAGAGACCGGCATGTGCCAGGGCATCGAGAACTACTCTCGCTTCATGGACGGCCGCCAGCCCGGCGAACGCCCCTACTGCCTCATGGATTACTTCGACTACGCACCGCCCCGCGCCGGCGGCGACGCCCGCGAGATCGTCCGCGGCCCCGGCGCGGCCGAGATCGCCAGCGGCGGCGGCGCATCACCCATCTCCGAAGCCGCCCGCTCGCTCCGACGCAACTACCGCGATTGGCTGCTCATCATCGACGAGTCGCACGTCACCCTGCCGCAGGTCCGCGCGATGTACAACGGCGACCAGATGCGGAAGAAAGTGCTCGTCGAGCACGGCTTCCGCCTGCCCAGCGCGATGGACAATCGCCCGCTGCGCTTCGAAGAGTTCGAGTCGATCGTGCCGCAGGTCGTCTATGTGAGCGCGACGCCCGGGCCGCATGAACTGCAGCGCGTCGAGGGCGAAGTCGCCGAGCAGGTCATCCGCCCCACGGGCCTGCTCGATCCGGTCATCGAAGTCAAGCCCGCGCAGGGCCAGGTGCCCGACCTCTTGGAGCAATGCGAGATCCGCGTCCAGCGCGGCGAGCGCGTCCTCGTCACCGCCCTCACCAAGCGCCTGTGCGAAGACCTCGCCGCCTACATCGACAAGAAGGGCCTGCGCGTCCGCTACCTCCACAGCGAGATCGAGACCCTCGAACGCGTCGCCATCCTCACCGACCTGCGCCTCGGCGAGTTCGACGTGCTCGTCGGCGTCAATCTGCTCCGCGAAGGCCTCGACCTGCCCGAAGTCTCGCTCGTGTGCATCCTCGACGCCGACAAGGAAGGCTTCCTGCGTTCGCCGACAAGCCTCATCCAGCAAATGGGGCGAGCGGCACGCAACGCCAACAGCCTGGTCATCATGTATGCCGACAAGATGACGCCCGCGATGCAGGCCGCCATCGAAGAGACCGATCGTCGCCGCACGAAGCAGAAGGCGTACAACGAGGCGCACGGCGTCACGCCGACCACGATCATCAAGGGCATCCGGCGCGGCCTGGAGATCCAGCTCAAAGGTCGCAAGGCGGCCCGCGAAGCCGTCGCCACCGCCGAGCCCGAATACGAAATCGACGAACTGCTCAAGACGATGGATGAGGAGATGCGCGACGCGGCGAGCGCGTTGCACTTTGAGAAGGCGGCGATCCTGCGCGATCAGATCGGCACGCTGAAGAAACTCAAGGACGACGCGCTGGCGACGGGCGGCTCGACCAAGATTCGACGCTCACTGCTGCACGACGCGGCGGAGGGCAAACTCAAGCCCAAAGGCCGCGCCGGGATGCCGGGTGTGCGGGCGAACAAACGCGGGAAGAAGCGCGGTTGAGACTCAATCGCTTCACGAAGCAAGCAAGTCATGCATCGCATGAGCATGGCAACTGCACAATGCAAACGCCCCGCGGGGCGGGGCGTTGCGAGTGCCTCAGACTGACGAGCAACTCAGCAGCCCGCCTCGTACGCCTCGACAAATGCGCCAACGTCGGTGAAATCAAGGAAGCCGTCGCGATTGAAGTCTACATCGGCCAAGCCCGCCTCGTACGCGCTGGTAAAATCATCGACATCCGTGAAGTCAAGGAAGCCGTCTTCATTGAAATCAGCCGGGCAAGTCACCCGTGAGAGGAAAACGCCTTCCGATCCATCGGTGAACCCGAGGGCAAACGTGATCTGGCCCGCATCATTGAAAGCAGAGCGACGGCCGTCGTGTCCGCCTGAAAAGAGCGTCGCACAGACAAGATCAGGCGTGCGAGTGTCGCTGGGGCCGACAACAAAGGGAGCATTGGTCCTCGCGATGAGATTCCATGCGACTCCGTCGAACACCCACAACCCGCGCTGATTCCCGGCAGAGGTCGAATCGGTGAACGTGGCAATCGCGGCGACCCATCCGAGGCTGTTCACTGAGAAGGACAGTTCGTCAAAGTCGATGGCGAGCAGCGACTCGGCACCGGGGAGAACATCGTTGCTCGTGAGGATGAGTCTGGACACACCGTTGTGGCGAAGCACAATCGCGCACCCGATGCCTGACGAGGTTGAATAGTCAACGGCATACGCGATCGCATCGTTGTTGCTGAGGGAGTGCTGGCGGATATTGGCAATCACGGCCCCTGGCATGCCAGCCAGCGGATCACCAGAGCCTGCGATGCGAACCATCACCCCGGTTTCAGGCGCGAGCCACAGCGTCGAAAAGTCGCCACCGGATGCGAGAACGCCGCGGCCGATGAAGGACACCGTTCCTTGATCGTTGTATCCGATCAATCGCTCTTCCGCCTCGCCAGTCGTGGCGTGATCAAAGAGGAGAACTTGGGCTCCCGTCGGAAGCCCGGGGAATGCTCCATCACTCCGCGCGACCAGCGACATCGAACCCGGCACTCCACGCCAGATGGCATTCAGGAAGTCGCCGGAGCCGTTCGAAAGTGCGGCAGAGGCAACCACACTCCCGGTTCTTGCGCCTTGGCCCCACTGAAGGTATGGCTCAAACCCACTGCATCCGGGGTACGCACCGCTCGGAAACAGCGCCACGCGATTGCTATAGAGCCCGAGAGGCTGGCTTCCGTTACCACCAAGAATCTCGTACAGCACGGACGGGCTCGCCCCTTCGCCCTCGGCAGTCGCACCAACTTCAAGTAGGTTACTGGCCAGGTTGTCTGCACGATACTCGATGCTGGAGTAAAAACTTCCGATCGAGCCCAAGAGAGGTCCAGCGACGATCGCCTCTTCAGTCACCGCGACATTGCCGTTAAGAAACGGGTTGAACACAACGCTGCCGCCACCAGTCAGGAAGGGAGCGATATCTCGAGTCCTCCACACCAAGTCAATAGACCCGGCGAGCGAAGAGTCGACCGCGACACCGCGAGCGGAGTAATCGTTATCGATCAGCGACACACCAGTAGAAGAACTTCGCCAGATTCCGAAGATTGAATAGTCGGTATACCCCAAGAAAGCGACCTGTCCGGCTTGATTGACAACCGGAAACGGATGCTTCGCACCCGCGTCAAGACAGAGATCGCTCCAAACCATCGGGAACGGAATGGTTGGGATACCAATCGCCGGATCGCCTGTTCTCGCGATCAGATCAGTCGTCACTGAGCCGGACGCGAATGCAGAGAGAGAGAGAGAGAGAGAGAGAGAGTCGCGGTTTTCATAACACGATCCTTTGCCAAGCCGTTCGCGGACAATCAGAATATGCCGGCGCCTGAACATAAGGCTTAGAATACTGGGAATACATCAATTTAAACCCTAAGGCATCACAGTGCCAACTTTATACTTCGCAAGCGACTCCGAGGTGGCTTCCGCACCAGTGAAAACACTGCCGGAGGGGAACCAGGGGGCAGGGTCGGAGTAGGCTTGCTCCATCGACAAACGGCCAACGTGCTGGTCGTAGTACGCGACGTTGATCCCAAGACCGTGGCGGAAAGTGAGCTTTACATTCGTGGTATCGTTGGGCCAACGGGACTTGCTGTACGCCGTTGAGCGATTGAAGATCGGGCTGGAATCGAGGAAGCTTCCGTACGGAGTGGACGGATTCGCGGTGACTTCGAAATCGAGCACGTCCAGCTGTCCGTCGTAGAAACGCGTGCCGTCACCGACGAGAATCTTGCTTGACATCTGTGTACCGACGCGATCGGATCGATGCGTATAATTCGACGGCACTCGAACTGGGTCGGAGAAGCTCGTCTGGACAACGCCTTGCCGATTTGGAATCGTCTTCGACCGATAGAGGCGGCTCTGCACCGACGCGCCGGACCCCAAAAGGTGGAACCCGGCCGGCGCGATGTAGCTCACCTGCTTGATCGTCTCAGTTTTGAGCAAGTCATCAAAGTCTTTCGAGTCGTCACCTCCGCCGCCCGGGGGGTAGCGAGTGGCGTTGACTTCCTTCGCACTCGCACAGCCGTACTTATTGAAAATCGTTCTCATCCTCTGGGCACGATTTGGCGGAAGATTGAGCGAATCTCCCATCGCCGGGCTGATCCAATCCAGTGATTGCGTTGGCATGGTCGACGTCGTGTTGCCGAAGATCGACTTGCCCGCCGTTACGAACGCTTCGGCACCAGATGTTGACGCTCCCGCGAAAAACTCCTTGTTTTCCGTCGAGTACATCCCCTGTCCTTGCGCGAATGAACGAATGTTGGCGGAGCACACGATGGATCGACCCGCCTCGCGCGCCTTGCCAAGAGACGGCAGGAGAATGCCTATGAGCAGCGCGATGATTGCGATGACCACCAGAAGCTCGATGAGAGTGAACCCGCGCGATCCTCGGATTTTCATAGTTTCCGTCTCCGTCTGATCTCCGTATTGGAGATACGGTATTCAATGCTCGACTGAGATGGACCTCGGCCCATCGCCGACCTTCGTCACTTTGCCTGATGATGCATCGATCGCGTCGGGCTTGATCCCATCGAGTGTTCCGATGTCACCGAGGTAGCGACTCGCCACGAACCAGTGGCCGCCTTCGCCTTTGTAAACCGGCATCAGCGACACCTTGCCATTGTTTGGGTTCTTGATGGGAAAGGAGATCATCCCCTTTCCCACGCCAATCTCGAACAGATCGCCAGTCTCAATGTCGACCACCGTCAGTGAGTTGGCCAACCTAGGCGCGTCTGAGTTGAAAATCGACATGACAACCATGCCTGCTCCCGCAAGCAAGCCGATCACTACCACTGCGATCTGCCATGGTTTCGCTTTGTCCATCTGGGACATTCTCCGTCGCCGAAACGCGGACCAGACCGCATTGAAAACTGGCCCCGAGTCTATCTCGCAACTCTCGGACGTGCCAGTTCACCAATCCGTCTTTGCGCCGTCTTGACACACTGTCGGTTGTGGCCGCCCCACGCGGGTTCACGATCGCGCGGGTCGATCAATCCCGATCAATCGCGGGGCACAAGGTCCACCACCACCGGGAAGTGGTCCGCCGCGTATCCGGGGGGCGTTGGGGTCGTGCGATAGTCCGTCCCCTCGGGGCGCGTCGGCGTGCTGAGCACAAACTCCGAGTCGGGCACGATCTCCTTCATCAGATTGCCGTTGACCATCAGGTGGTCGATCGACCGCCCCGACGAGTGCGTCACAAACCGCTTGTCGGGCTTGACCGGGTCCGCCTTGTCGCTTGGCGTCAGGTCGTTCAGGCCGCCCGCCTTCAGCAGCCCCACCGACGCCGCGTCGAGGGTCGCGTTGAAGTCGCCCAGCACAGCGATGTTCGCCTGCGGCTTGTCCCTCAGCGTCGCCTCCACCAGCGACAGCACCTTCTTGCTTTCGGCCTCGCGCCAGAAGCCAAAGTCCCTGCCCGATTTCATGTGGACGACGAACAACGTCAACTCATATGGCCCGCGATCGCCCTTCTTGTCCGTCTCGCCCAGCACCGACGCCGGCACCTCAATCGTCACCATCAGCGGCGAGCGATGGGCCTTCATCGGCTGACCGGCGAGATCGTTGTGGCGTCGCCCGATCACGTCCGGCTGCACGCCTTCGAGATCCGCCTTGGGCCAGTTCTTCGCCCCCGTGATGGGGAAGCGACTGAGCACCGCCTGCTCGATGCCGCGATCATCGCCCGCGTCGATGCTCGAGACGTACTTGTACGCCGAGCCGGGCAGGTACTTGTCCATGAACCACTTCAGCGACTCGATCGACTCGATCTCCTGCAGCGCGATCACGTCGGCATCAATCGCGTTGATGGCGGTGGCGACGGCCTTGCAGTTCTCGTCGGGCTTGGTCTGATCGCGATCTTCGTTCGCCCCCGAGAGCGCGGGATCGTCCTTGTCGTCAAAGAGATTCTCGATGTTGTACGTCGCCAGCCGGATTGTGCCGGGCTTGCGCGGCAGTGGCTCGCGGAAGCCGAACGGGCGGAAGATCGAATCGTCGATGGCTGGCTCTGCCGCGGGCGCGGCTGCGGGCTGGCCCGCTGGCTGCGCGCCGGGCTGCACGTCCGCAGGGGTCGGTGCCGCCGGCGGCCTCGCGATCGCCAGCCCCGCCACCAACGTGAGTGCAACCAACGACGCGGCAACCAAAGACGAGCGGCGGGTATCGATCATGGCAGACTCCGAGGGACTCGGGAGAGCGAAGCGCGGCCGCCGACCGTGTACTTCGGGCCAGCGACGCCCAAGGGTACGACGCGAACCCGTGCCGCGTTCACCTACACTTGCACCGGAATGCGTCTGGTCCTTTCCAACCCCCGCGGCTTCTGTGCCGGCGTCCGTATGGCCATCGACGTCGTCGATCAGGTCCTCTCCATCGTCGATGAACGCCCCATCTACGTCTATCACGAAATCGTCCACAACAAGCATGTCGTCGGACGCTTCAAAGACCGCGGCGTCATCTTCGTCGATGACCTCGACGACGTGCCGCCCGGCAAGATCATCGTCTTCTCCGCCCACGGCGTGTCCCCCGCCATCCGCGAGCAAGCGCGCCGGCGAAACCTGAGCGCGATTGACGCGACGTGTCCGCTGGTGACCAAAGTCCACAGCGAAGCCGTGCGCTACGCACGCCAGGGCTATCAGATTCTGCTCGTCGGGCACAAGAACCATCAGGAAGTGGTCGGCACCAGCGGCGAAGCCCCCGATGCGACGCTCGTGGTCGAACACCCCGACGACATCCCGCACCTGCCGATCAAAGACCCGTCGCGATTGGTGTACCTGACGCAGACGACGCTGAGCACCGACGACGCGGGCGTCATCATCGACGCCCTGAAGCGGGCCTTCCCACAGATCAAGAGCCCGCCCAGCGAGGACATCTGCTACGCGACCACCAATCGCCAGCACGCCGTGCGGCAGATCGCGCCCGAGTGCAACCTGGTCATCGTCGTGGGCAGCAAGAACAGCAGCAACAGCGTGCGGCTCACTGAAATCGCCGCCAACGTCGGCACGCCCGCGCACCTCGTCGATGATGTGGGCGAACTGCGCGACGAGTGGTTCGCGACGCCGGACCAGACGGTGATGCTGACCGCCGGCGCGAGCGCGCCCGAGGACTTGGTGGCCGCGATTTGTCGTCGCATGGTCGAACGCCACGGCGCGAAACTCGAACAGTGGGACGTGGTGGACGAGGACGTCGAGTTCAACCTGCCCGGCACACTGAAGAAGATGATGAACGCGAAGGGCATCGACCCCGAGAGCCGCCGCATCCGCGTCGTCAAGACGCCGATCACGCCCGACGCCTACGGCTCGATCGCGGTGAGCGTGACGATCAGCGCAAAGGCGTGAGATCGCCGACCCCAAGCGGCGCACCGGCAATACGATCGCCCGTGAATCACCCGACCACGCACATCTTTGAGCACACCCCGGAATCGCTGGCCGCGTGGTGCGAATCGCATCGCATGCCCGCCTTCCGCGCCAAGCAAATCCTCGAGTGGGTCTATCAGAAGGGCGTGTGCGAGCCGGAGAAGATGAGCAATCTCTCCAAACTCGATCGCGACACGCTCGCACGCGAGATGACCTTTCTCTCGGGCCGCACGCTGGCACACCAGAAGGCCAGCGACGGCGTGCAGAAACTGCTGATCGAGTGGGATTCAGCGCAGGCGCAGGGTGACGAAGTCACGAGGCCGCCAAGCGAAGGAATCGCCCTGCCCCAAGTGAACGCCAAGGGCGACACCGCGCGCCAGACCGAGTGCGTCTTGATCCCCACCGACGATCGCAAAACCGCCTGCATCAGTTCCCAGGTCGGCTGTCCCGTCGGCTGTCGCTTCTGCGCCTCGGGCCTCGGCGGGCTCGACGGCAACCTCTCCGCCGGACGCATCGTCGAGCAGGTCTGGCGCCTGGGCCAACTCCCCGGCATCGAACGCATCAGCAACGTCGTGTTCATGGGCATGGGCGAGCCGCTCAGCAACTTCCAGAACGTCACCGGCGCGATCCGCATCCTCAGCAGCCTGTGGGCGACAGGCATCAGCGCACGCAAGATCACCATCTCCACCGTCGGCCTGCCGCAGGCGATCCGCAGACTCGCCGAGCAGTTCGAGTTGCCGGTGACGCTCGCGCTCTCGCTGCACGCGCCCACCGACGACATCCGCCGCTCTCTCATCCCTTGGGCCGAGTACACGACGATCAAGGATCTCCTGGCGGCATGTCAGGAGTGGTTCGACAAGACCGGGCGCGAGATCACGCTCGAGTACACGCTCTTGCACGCGATCAACGACAAGCCCGAGCACGCGCAGGAACTCGCCCGCCTCGCCAAAACGATTCGCGCGAACATCAACCTCATCCGTTACAACGAAGTGAAGGACCTGCCGTTCAAACGCCCGCTCGACGCCGACGTGCTCGCCTTCCAGAAAGTGCTCAAAGAAAAGGGCGTGAATGTCCACATCCGCGCCAGCCGCGGACGCGACATCGCCGCCGCGTGCGGGCAGTTGCGCCACGAGTCGGCGAAAGCGGGAGCAATCGCGTGAGCGCCGCGGGATGACCCTCGACTCCTTCGCTCCATTCACGCTCCTGCACGTCCTCGCCGCGGGTTTCTTCCTCGCCAGCGTCGCCGTCGTTCTCGCGCTCGGACTCCGCTGGCGCGGCACGCCCCGCGAACGCACGCTCCGACTCGCCCTCGGCTGGAGCATCATCGCCACCCAACTCTTCTCCATCGCGTGGTTCCTCATGCCCGCGCGATACGACCCCGCCATCTCCTTCCCGCTCCAAATCTGCGACCTCATGCCCTGGGTCGGCGCGATCGCGCTCCTCAGAGGCTCGCGCTGGGCCGTCGCCACCGCCTACTTCCTGGGGCTCGGCCTCACCACCCAAGCCTTCTTCTCCCCCACCGTTCCCGTCGGCCCCTCGTACGTCCGCTTCTGGGTGTTCTGGATCGTCCACGCCCAAATCCTCGGCTGCGGCCTCTACCCCATCCTCGTCCATCGCGCCCGCCAAGGACTGCGCGAATACTCACTCGCCACCACCTTCCTCCTCGCCTACGCCGGCATCATCCTCCCCTTCAACATCGCCAGCGGCCTCAACTACGGCTTCATCGGCCCCAGCAAGCCCGACGTCCCCACCCTCATCGACGCCCTCGGACCTTGGCCGCAGCGACTCCTCCCCATGTTCGCCGCGGCACAAACGATGATGGCCCTGCTGCTCCTCCCCCGCGTGATCGGCGCGATCCGTGGGCGTGCCGTACACTCGCGCCGATGATCTGGCTGTGCCTCCTGCTCATCCCGCTCGGCCTGGCGATCTCGCTCCCCGCCACGTTCGTCGCACGCGCCATGGGTCGGCGTCTCGGCGCGCTCGACGGCCCCGGCGCCCTCGGCCAGATCAAAGAAGCGCCGCGCAACATCCCCAACACCGGCGGCATCGGCGTCTACGCCGCCCTTGCCATCCCGATGGTCCTCATCATCGCCGTCACATGGCTCATGGGCCCGCAGCGACTCGGTGAGATGCTGCCCGCGCTTGCGACGCACGCCGAAGGCCTGCGCCAGATGACACCCCTCGCCCTTGTCGTGCTCGTCGGCATGACCGTGCTGCATCTCATCGGTGTCATCGACGATCGCCGCCCGCTCCGCCCCGGCTCCAAACTCGCCACCATGTTCGCCGTCGCCACCGCCGTCGCGCTCTCCTTTGACACGCGACTGCTCACGCTGCTGGACAAGTACCCCGGCGGCTACTGGCTCAGCATCCTCGTCACCGTCGTCTGGATCGTCGCCGTCATCAACGCCCTCAACCTCATCGACAACATGGACGGGCTCAGCGGCGGCGTGGCGTGCATCGCCGCGCTCTGCTTTCTCGCCGCCGCCCTGCTCCAAGGCCAATGGTTCGTCGCCGCCTCGCTCGCGCTGCTCGTCGGCGCATTGCTGGGCTTTCTCGTCTTCAATGTCCCGCCCGCGAGCGTCTTTCTCGGCGATGGCGGCTCGCTCGTCATCGGCTTCTGGCTCGCATTCCTCACGGTGCGCACCACCTACGTCCAGAGCGACGCGAGCGACATCGCGTCCCACCCGACCTCCGGCGCCTGGTACGGCGTGTTCATGCCCATCCTCGTCCTCGCCGTCCCGCTCTACGACACCGCCAGCGTCATGCTCCTGCGCTGGAGTCAGGGCAAGCCGCTCATGGTCGGCGATCTGCAGCACGTCTCGCATCGCCTGGTGCGGCGCGGCCTGAGCAGGCGCGGCGCGGTGCTATCGCTCTGGGGCTTCACGCTCGTCACCGGCCTCGCGGGCGTGGTGCTCGCCCACGTCCCGCCGTGGTGTGCCGCCCTCATCGGCGCCCAGACACTCGTCTTGCTCGGCGTATTGGGCGCGATCGAGTTCGCGAGCGATCGTCACCGCCGCCCCGATGAACTGCTCACATCCCCGCCAGCGTCCGCTCGATCTTCTTCTTGAGCGCGGGCCACGCCACGTCCGGCGACTTGCTCACCGTCACCCATCCCGATTCATGGATCAGCACGTTCGTCACGCCCTCGATCGCGAACAGTGCCGCCGCGTGCGCGTCCCCCGCCGCCGACGCCGCGCTGAAGTAACTCCGCGTGCCGCTCCCCAGCGGCACATCCAGCACGCACTTCATCGCGTTGGGGTTCGGCGTGCTCACAAACTCGATGATCTTCCACGGCATGCCGCCAAGCGTAGCGATGACGCCCCTCCACACCATCTTCATTTGGCCATTTGCCCATTTGACATTCGGCAAATGATCTACGCCCGCCAATGCCGCACACCCCGCATCGTGTACGATGAAGTCGCTCCCGTTCTGCCGATGAAACCCCCATGTTCTCGACGCTCCTCCCCAGACTCAGCGATTTCCTGCAGCGCGTGGGCAGTTACCCCGCGTGGGAAGTCGCCGTCGAGTTCGCCATCATCTGGATCGTCGTCTGGGCCATCGTCCGCTTCGTGCAAGGCACGCGTGCCGCCGGTGCCCTCAAGGGCCTGCTCCTCCTCCTCATCATCGCCACCGTCTTTTCGCGCGTCCTCGCCGGCGCTCAGACCTTCCACCGACTGGGCATCCTCTACGACCGCTTCCTCGCCCTCGTCGCCGTCGGCCTCATCGTCATCTTCCAGCCCGAACTCCGACGCGCCCTCGTCCGCCTCGGCGAGGCTCCGCTCTTCCGCGGCGGCCCCAGCGACATCAGCATCATCGTCGATGAACTCACCGAAGCCTGCCGCTACTTCTCCAAGGCCAAGTTCGGCGCGATCATCGTCCTCGAACGCCAAGTCGGGCTCGGCGGTCTCGCCGAGGGCGGCACCACCATCAACGCCACCCTCACCGCTCGCCTCCTTCAGACCATCTTCTTCCCTGGCTCGGCGCTCCACGATCTCGCCGTCATCGTCAAGGGCAAGGTCGTCACCGCCGCCGGCGTCCAACTCCCCCTCGCCGATCCCTCCGACATGCCCGACCCCAGCCTCGGCTCGCGCCATCGCGCCGCCGTCGGCCTGAGCAAAGAGTGCGACGCGCTCGTCATCGTCGTCAGCGAAGAGAGCGGCCGCATCCGTCTCGCCGAGCGCGGCACGCTCACCTCGGGCATGTCCCCCGACGACTTTGAACAAGAACTCCGGCGTCGCCTGCAAAAGCACGCCCGCGTCACCCGCCACAAGCCCGCGACGCCGCCCGCGACCACCGCCGCCGAGGCCGAGTCGGGGCAGTCCATGATGGGCCTGCCAGTCGTCGAACTCGCCCCCGACGCGCCGGCTGACGCGTCCGCCGACCCCGCTCGCGCGACCGACGCCGCTGCCGAAGCCTCCTCCGGCGACACACAAGCAGGCGTCGAACTCCGCGTCGTCGATGACGGCCCCATCGAAATGGCCGATCGACCAGAGAGACCCAGGGCATAGCGGAGAGACACGCAGAGAGAAACAAACACCAAGAGACGAAGTGCAAAGAAAGAGGCAAACCGGCACAGAGTCACGAAGCAGACCATTCACATGGCCACTTTGCCACTTCCAACCCCCGCCATGCCGACCATCAAGAACATCCTCCTCGTCACCATCATCGCCGCACTCGTCTGGATTTTTGCCGAGTCCGAGACCCTGCGCACCAGCGATGTGCGCCTCGAACTGCAACTTATCGCCGACGCCTCGGGCCAGCACGTCGCCCGCCCCGCCGACGAATCCACATGGTCGCCCAACATCACCGTTGAACTCAGCGGCGCGGCTGGCCGCATGGACAACATCCAGGCCCTTGCCCTCCGCCCCGTGCGTCTTGCCCCCGGCTCGCCTGGCGTCCCCGCCGAGCCCGGCGACTACGCCATCGACATCCGCCAAGCCCTCGCCGCCCTCCCCGAACTCACCGGCCGCGGCATCACCATCACGCGCTGCGAGCCCGCCTCGATCCGCATCCGCATCGACGAACTCATCAGCCGCGAGTTCAAGATTGTCGTGCAGGCCAACGCTGAACTCGAAGGCCCGCCCGAAGTCCGCCCCGCGCTCGCCGTCATCTCCATGCCCCGGCGCATCGCCGACGCCATCCCCGCCGACACCGTGCTCACCGCCCGCATCGACGCCGACACACTTGCCCGACTCGTCCCCGGCCGGCGCGAAGTCCTCACCAACGTCCGTCTCTCTCTCCCAGACGCCCACGCCGACGCGCTCCGCCCCGATGCCCACGCCCGCATCGACCCGCCCGCGGCACAGATCGCTCTCACGCTTCGGGCCCGCTCCGCCTCCACCGAGATCGCCAGCGTCCCCGTCCAGGTCCGCCTCGCGCCCATCGAACTCGCGCGCTGGGAGATCGCCATCCCCGACCAGGACCGCTTCATCGCCAACGTCCGCGTCACCGGCCCCGCCGACCTCATCGAACTCGTCAAGCGTGGCGAACTCAAAATCACGGCCACCCTCGCCCTGAGTTTTGAAGAACTCGAACGCGGCATCACCAGCAAGGAAGTCACCTTCAGCGACCTCCCCTCCTCCCTCAAGGTCGAGGCCGACAACCGAACCGTCAAACTCAGCGTCAAACGTCGCGGTTCGTAGAGTCTGTCCGACGATCGTTTTGGTGGCCTGGATCTCCGAGCCGGGCCGTTGCTCGTCCAAGTTCAAGCCAAACGGCACGATTCGCAGACTTCTGCCACCATAATCCCGATCTGTCCAGACAAAGCGAAACCCGCCCCAAGTCGGCTCGCAACCCCTCCCACACCCGATAAACGGACCGCGTTCACCCACTCCCCGCGGATTGGTCTTGCGGCACGCGCCGCTTCGGATACTGTTGTTTCAGTGCCCTCAGGTTCCCCCCCCCAGCACATTCATGAAAGACCGGTCCCTCATTTCCCATAAACCGTCTGCATCCCTGCCGGGCACGCGCCGATTCCCCCGATTGGGGTCGGGTGCGATGTCGTGCCCGCTCTCTGGTTCGCTGGCACAGGCCCAAGACGGCCTGGGGGGTCGTGGTTGATGCTCTCGTCCGTCACCAGCGGCTTCATTTCGCGCCTGCGCTCCAACGACCAGGCCGCGTGGTTTGAACTGTGGGAAATTTTCGGTCCCGTCGTCCGCGGCCAACTCGCCAAGTGGGGCAAGGGCCGCATCGGCAGCGAAACCGTCCGTGATCTCTCACAGGAAACCCTCGCCGCGCTCTCCGAATCCATCGATCGCTATGACCCCGCCCGCGGAGCGCGGTTTTCCACATGGCTGCTCGCAATCGCCAAGCACGTCTTGGGCGACGAAATGGACCGTCGCAGCGCGCAAAAACGTGGTGGCACCAAAAAAGCCGGTGAGTTCGACGAATCGTGGATGAAAGCCGCCGCCGGCGCCAGCGCTGACGAGATTTACGAAGCCGCGGTCTTCCGGGCCAAAGTCGAGGCCGCCATCCGCATGGTGCAAAAAGAGTCGGATTTCACCGACTTTTCGATCTACCGAATGCGCGTCTTGGACGGCAAACCCGGCAAGGAAGTCGCCGACGACCTGGGTATCAGCGAACCCACCGTCAGCCGTCGTCTGGCACGCGTCCGCGACGTTTTGCGGGCCCGTCTGGAGCAGGTGATCATGCTGTATTCCTTCACGGAAGACGAACGGGCCGAGGCCGCGCGAAATGGACTGGCCAAAAATCCGAAAACCGACCCACAGCGGGACGACGCGCTTTTCGACGAGGCCATCGCCGAAATCTATCACCGCCAGATGGAACTGCGTCGTCAGGATCAGGCGGATCGGTTGAGCGAACGCTGACGCGTCCGCAACGTAAGGCACACACCGGACCGGCCAGCCGCCGACCCGCGCGATGCCAAGGCAGGACAGCCCATGAACTCCACGGGATCCATCATCCTGCTCACCCTGCTCGGGCTCGTCCTCGCGGTCGTGCTTGGCGTCTTCGTCGTCATGTTCGTCATCGTCCCCGTCTTCAAGGGCATCGGCTGGGTGCTGCGCCAGATCGGCCTCTTCATCGCCGGCGAGGTGACCGACGCCCTCAGATTGCTAGGAGCGATCGTCCTCACCCTCGTCTACATCCCGCTCGTGCTTGCCTCGGTGCTCATCGGGCGCTGGTCCGCGTCCGCGCATTACTCGGGCGCGATGAAGTCCGAGATCAAGGTCGCGGGCCTGTGCATCTATCGCATGCTCGTCGGGCACCCGCTCAAACTCGTCGGCGCGGGCGCGGTGGTGCAGGGTCTTGAAGAACGCCTGCCCGAAGTCGTTGCCGCCGCCCCCACCAGCGACGGCCCCAGCAAACGCACCGGCATCTTCGACGGCTACACGATCGTCGGCTCGATGGCGGGCGGCGGATCGGGCGGCAAGTTGTACATCGCCGAGCCCGACGCGGTGAAGGCCGCCAGCCTCGAACGCTCCGGCTATCTCAACGTCGATCAGGTCGTCATCAAGTCGTTCAGCCTCAAGGACGGCAGCACCCTGCCGCAGATCGTCCGCGAGAGCCGCGCCCTCGACGCGGCCAAGAAACTCGGTCTGGTGCTCGACCACGATCTCACCGGCGAGCGTTTCTATTATGTGATGCGGTATGTGCCGGGCAAGCCGCTGACGTTCGTGGCCCAGCAACTGCACGCAGAGAGTTCGCCCGCTTCGGTCGGTGCCGCGGGCCTGGACGACAAGCACCTCGCCGTCGCGCTCGGATACGCCGCCGACTTGCTCGCCACACTCTCCACCTATCACCGCGGCGGTCTGTGGCACAAGGACGTCAAGCCCGACAACATCATCGTCGACGGCACGCCCGGCAAGGAGCACGCCCACCTGGTCGACTTCGGCCTCGTCACGCCGCTGCGCTCGGCCATGACGCTCACCACCCACGGCACCGAGTACTTCCGCGACCCGGAGATGGTCCGGCTCGCGCTCCGCGGCGTGAAGGTCCAGGACGTGGACGGCACCAAGTTCGACATCTTCGCCGCCGGCGCCGTGCTGTACGCGATCGTCGAGAACTCCTTCCCCGCGCACGGCGCGCTGAGCCAGATCAGCAAGCGCTGCCCCGAGGCGATCCGATGGATCATCCGGCGCGCGATGACCGACTACGACAAGCGCTATCCGACGGCGGCGGCGATGCTCGCGGATCTCGATGTGGTCCGGCGCGCGCCCGATGCATTCAAGGTGCGTCCGGTGGATCTGCCGAGCATGCGCGAGTTGAGCGAGAGCGATGTCGCCGAGCCCGCCCCGCAGCCGGAGATGCCGCCGCTGCCGCGCTCGATGCAGAACGCGCGCGGCATCGGGCAAGGCGCGGCATACATGGCGGCGGCCTCGACCATCCCGCCCGCGATCGGCAATGTCGCGGCGGCGGGCGCGAATGGCGCGGGCGCAGCCGCTGCGGCGGCGGCGGGCGTTTTCGGTGGTGGTTCCAACGCCGCCGGTTCCTCTGGCAAGCCCGCGATCTCGATCCGCAACTGGTGGACGGGACAGTTTGAGGTCGCTCAGCCCGCGCGCCGCGAGCAGCCGAGGTCGACCAGTGCCGCCAGCGCGCCGATGCCCTCGACGCCGTATGGCGAAGACGTTTTCCAAGCCGCCGGCGCGGCAAACCGCGCGGGCGCACGCGTCGGTCCGCGGGCCTCGGCCGCCGAGCAACTGGAACGTGCCCGCAAGCGTGTCGATCAGGCCCGCGAGCGGGCCCACGCGCGACTCTCGGGTCGTCGCCATCGTCGCGACTACAGCAACGCGCCGCGGATCACCATTCCGCTCATCGTGGCTTGCGTCATGCTCCCGATTGTGTGGAAGTACACGCCATGGAGCCGCGGCAAGCCGACTGATCTCCTGTCCCGAAACGACACATCGATCACCGCGCCGGCGTTTTCACTCAGCGCCGATGGTCTGGTCGCCACCCTTGACACGCCCACGCCGCCGGGCGTTCCTTCGTTGCCGGGTGCGCCGGGCACGGTGACGGCGTCGTTCGCCGACGGCGCGAGCCCCATCACCAGCGCCAATCCCGCCACCGCGCCAGCCGCGATCACCGACTGGATCCGCACGCTCCCGCCCGAGGCCCAGGCCGAAGCCCAGCAGAAGGTGATGCAGACGCAGGCGCAGTTGCAAGCGATCGTCGAGAAGGCGCGTCGCGAACTCTTCGAGATTCAAGATCGCGTGGAAAGGACGCTGCCCAGGAACGCGATGGACTCAAGCGAGCCGGACATGGTCATCGCGACCGAGCCGCCGGTGATCGATGATGCGACCCTGCGGCGCGACGCGCTCGTGGCGCGTCTGGCCGGCAAGCCGGTGGTGATGGTCAACGAACTGCGGGCTCCGCTCGCCGCCGACGTCGCGACCACGCTCCGCACCTACGGCAAGCGTCTTGAGCGATTGGGCGTGAGCATCATCGGCGAAGCCCCGTGGCGTGCCGCCGACCCCGACGAGATCGAACTCGTCGCGACGCTGCGCAACGCGTGCGGCACGACGCCGACCGACACGCCCGAGTTTGGCGAGCAAGTCCGCACCTGGCTTGAAGAGCGCGATCCAGACTCCGAAGCGTGGGCGATCCTGTGGGTTGTCGCGACGCCCGACGGCAAGGCCCGGGTCCACCTCATCGGCCCGCTCGACGAGCACGGCAACCCCGACGCCGAACTCCGCACGCAGGTACTGCAGCGACTCGCGTCCGACGCGCCCGCGGCTCCCACGCGGAAAGCCAAGAGCGCGAAGTCTTCGAAGTCGTCGCTGTGATCGCGGCTTGGCAGTTTGCCTCAGCGCAGGACTTCGGCGGGCGTGCCGCTGAGAGGTTCGATGAGTGTGGCCCGCCACGGGGCGGCATCATCAGCCTCGTTCTTTTCCCATGTGACGCGCCACCACGACAGGTTGGGCACGCCGGTGACCTCGGGGGTCACGCGGATGAGGAACTGGCTCTGGCCCCGAGTTTCGTCGGCATGGGCCTGAAGTTGCACGATCGCCCAGTCGCTGATGCGGAATGGGCCGCCGATCGTCGCCTGCACGCGCAGCAAGATCGCGACCTTGTTGAGGTTCAGCGTGCCGCGGGCGTTGTCGAGGGTGCAGCGGTCGGCGAGCAGGCGGTCGATCGCGGGGCCGTCGGCGGCGGTGGTGCCCCGCGCCAGCAGTCGGGTTGATTGGATCACCCTTTCGCGCGGCGTGGTGACGCTGGACGCGAGCAGCCAGAGACCGGCCAGGACAACCAACCCGGCCGCCAGCGCGGCCGCGAAGGCGCGAAGGCGGCCAGCCCGCCAGAGCCACTGGGACACGATGAGCGCCAGCACTCCCGCGACGATCATCGGGACCAGCGGTTCCTCGAACAGCCAACGAAGCAGGAGCGACGGCTCGTGGAGTGGCGTTGGTGTTTCAGGCAAGAGCGCGTTGGGCGGCATGCAGGACTGTACGACGGCTGCCCCCGACAGATTCGGCCTTTGTTGCGGTGGCAGTCGTTCCCACGGAAATCCCTTGGAGAATCTTGCTCAGGAAGGTAGATTGTCTGCAACCTGCGCGGGGGTCGCGGTCGAAATGAAGATTGACGACGGGCGTTCGTCCGTTGTCTCATTGGAGTTCTCGTTTTCGGTTTCGCCTCAGTTCTCGGGCCGTGCGATGACAAGCCTCCTTGCCGCGCCATCCCGCCAAGTGTTTTGACGCGTTGTGTTTGAAGTGTGCAAGAGCCGGCGACGGAGCGGCAATTGCACGGGTGTGGCCCGTCAGGCCAGGGATCAACAGGTCGTGTGTCGATCAGTTTCGAGGAATCAGAACATGAAGAAGCGTGCTGCGTGGTCGGTGTCGGCGTGTGTGATGGTCGCGGGCTTGGCTGCGGCCATGGTGACAATGCCGACCGCGGCGCAGGAAGCCCTTCAACAAGCGGGTCAGGCCTTGACACCGATCGAGCGCTTGCAGGCGGCGTATCCGGGCGTGCGCACGCACACCGACGCGGGGCGCATGCTCTACGTCTACGGCAAGCCGATGACCATCGGCCCGACGGCTCAGGCCGCGGTCGACGCGTTCCTCGCGCAGTACATGGGTGTCTTCGGCATCGCCGCCGCCGACCTTACGCAGACCAGCGACTTTGACATGTCCGGTGGCAAGTTCACCGGCTTTTGGTTCAAGCAGTCGATCGACGGCGTGCCGGTCGAGTATGGCAACGGGCGCATTCTCGTCCTGAACCCTCGCAACGCGGGCGAGTCGTATCGCGTGGTGTATGTCGCGGGCACGTTTGCGGAACGCCCCGAGGGCGGCTTTGCGGTCGACACGGTGAACGCCGCGGGCGCGACGACCAAGGCGCAGCAGTTCCACGACATGCAGACCTGGGGCGAGCCGACGCTGGTGATCCACCAGGGCGACGGCCAGTGGCAGGATGCGCGGCGCGCGTGGAAGGTGCAGGGCACGACCACCGCGGTGGGAATCGTGACGGACCGGCACACGCTGTTCATTGATGCCGCCACGGGCGAACTGCTGCGTGACCGCGACGAGATCATGCATGTGGACCACACGGGCACGGTTCGCGGATTTGCGACGTCGGGCGTGTGGGCCGATTCGGCGACCAACCCGCCGGTGCTGACGACGATTCCTGACATGCGTGTGACGCGCACCGGCGGCAACAGCGCGTTCACCAACGGCAGCGGCGTGTTCCAGATTCCCTTCTCCGGCACTTCGACCGGCACGCTCACGACCAACGTGTCCTCGGGTCGCTGGGTGAACGTCAACCCCGTCGGCCTCACCGAGCAGTCGGCGAGCGTGAGCAACACGCCCGGCACCGCCGCCACGCTGACGCTGAACGCGACGCCGAGCGGCGCCACCACGGCACAGATCAACGCCTTCATCCACACCCAACTGTCGCGGGACTACTTCCGCACCCGCACCGGGCCGACGGGACTGGCGGGGCTTGACATCATTCTGCCCGCCAATACCGGCGTCTCGGGCTCATGCAACGCCTACTTCGACGGCGGATCGATCAACTTCTTCAATGCCGGCGGCGGATGCAACAACACCGCCTTCTCCACCGTCATCGCCCACGAGTACGGCCACTTCGTCGTGCAGACCCTCGGCCTGGGCCAGGGCGGCTTCGGCGAGGGCTTCTCCGACAGCCTCGCCATCCTTCTCTATGACGACGGCGTCGTCGGTCGCGGCTTCAGCACCACCGGCAGCCCCGTCCGCAACATCGACCAGGCCAATCAGCAGTATCCCTGCGGTCTGGCCATCCACACGTGCGGCCAGATCGTCGGCGGCGTGTGGCGCGACACACGCCTCAACTTCCAAGGCATCTACGGCAGCGCGTCGCTCGAACTCGCGCGCCAACTCCACGTCGACTGGTCACTCATCACCATCGGCGGCGCCGGCAGCAACTTCCTCAACTCCGCCCACCCCGGCACCGCGATTGAAGTCATCACCGTCGATGACACCGATGGCGACATCACCAACGGCTCGCCCAACTACACGCCCATCTGTGCCGCCTTCAGCAAGCACAACATCACCTGTCCCTCGGCGTCGGGCGTCGACTTCAGCTATCCCGGCGGTCGCCCGGCGACCGTTCTGCCCGGCGAGACCACCACGCTCGACGTGAACGTCGTGTCGGCGGTGAGCGCACCGGAATCGGGCTCGGGCAAGTTGTTTGCTCGCGTCGGTGGCGTCGGGTCGTATGTGGAAGTGGCGCGCGAGCAACTGGGGACGAACCAGTATCGCTTCACGCTGCCCGCGGCCCAGTGCGGCGAAACGATTGAGTACTACATCACGGCCCGCGCGACGACCGGCGGCGTGAATTATGAACCCCTGAGCGCTCCCGCCGTGCCGTTCACCGCGCTCGTGGGTGTGAACGTGACGACGGTGGCGAATCTCAACTCCGAGTCGTTGTCCGGATTCAGCGCCGCCGCCAACGGGGCGACGAGCGGCGCGTGGCAGAGTCGCGTGCCGGTTTCCGCGGGCGCGGGCGACCCGGCCGCCGACTACGACGGATCGGGCAAGGCGTGGGTGACCGACAATCGCGCGGGCTTCGATGTCGACGGCGGGCCGTCCGAACTGCTCTCGCCGACGTTCAACCTCTCGGGCTATTCGCGTGCGGTTCTGTCGTACGCCCGCTGGCTGACGTGCGACACGGGCGAGGATCGGATGCAAGTCGATATCAGCAGCGACGGCGGCGCGACCTGGCAGCCGCTGGAGACCGTGGCCCCGACGGCGGGCTGGCAGAAGGCGACATTTGAACTGTCGTCGGTGATTCCGCTCACTTCGAGCGTCAAGGTTCGCTTCAGCGTCAACGACACGCCCGACAACTCGATCACCGAGGGCGCGGTCGACGCCATCAACCTCTTCGCGTATCAGTGCCCGCAGGCGTGCGCGGCGGACTTCAACGCCGACGGCTTCCTGGACTTCACCGACTTTGACCTGTTCGTCGCGTCGTTCGAGTCAGGAGATCCGGCGGCCGACTACAACGGCGACGGCTTCCTGGACTTCACCGACTTCGACGCGTTTGTCGCGGCGTTCGAAGCGGGATGCTGAGGAAGAAGAGACGAAGAGACGGAGTGCGACGAGGCGAAGTCCAAATCCACTCGTCCAAGGTCCGAGAGTTCCACGGCACGCCTCCCAATCGGGGGGCGTGCTGCTTTCATAGTCATTGGTTCTTCGCCGCGCGTGCCCGGCGCGGTAGACTGGTGCCGTGGCACGAGACGAAGCCGCACTGAGAAAGGGGACGATGGGCGATCCGGCGGAAGTCACCATGTTGATCGCGCGGGCGGCGGGGGGCGACGCAAAAGCGTCCGAAGACCTGCTGCCGTTGCTCTACGACGAACTGCGGGCCCTCGCCCGCGGGCACATGTCGCGCGAGCGCAACGAGGGCACGCTCCAGCCCACGGCACTCGTCCACGAGGCGTACATGCGACTGCTGGGCGGCGACGGCGCGGAGATCAAGTGGGAGAATCGGGCCCACTTCTTCGGTGCCGCCGCTCTGGCCATGCGCCGCATCCTTGTCGAGCGGGCTCGGGGGCGCAATCGCCTCAAGCGCGGCGGCGGCATGAAGCGCGCCGAACTGCGCGAGGATGCGATTGGCGCCGAGCCTGAGGCGGAAGAAGTGCTGGCGCTGGACGGCGTGCTCGACACGCTGCGCGAGATGGACCCGCGAAAGCACGAGGTGGTCATGCTGCGATACTTCGCGGGGCTGAGCATCGAGGAGACGGCTCGTGCAATGAACCTGTCGGCGGCGACGATCAAGAACGAATGGACCTTTGCCAAGGCGTGGCTGCGGCGGGCCATCGCCGAGACCGATGGCGAGTGAGCGTGGACGAGCAGTGGGCCGGGGCGTTGCGTGGGGGCGATACGCCGCGCGGACAGGGACGAGATGAGCGCGACCGAGAGACAACGCAAGGTTGAAGAGGTCTTCCTCGCCGTCGCCGACGCGCCGGAGGATCGACGCGACGCGCTTCTTGAAGAACTCGCCGCCGGCGATGCGGAGGTCGTGAGCGAGGTCCGCTCGCTGCTTGGGCATCACAAGGACGACGGCGTGCTGGAGCCCAGCCGCGACCATCGTCGGGCCATGCTCCGCGCCGTCGCGCAAGCCGAGCCCGAGTTCACGCTCGGCGCGCCGATCGGGCCGGGCGGCAAGATCGGTCACTACGAGATCAAGGGTGTTCTTGGTTCGGGTGGCATGGGCGTGGTTTATGTCGCAGAGCAGAATCGCCCGCGCCGAATCGTGGCACTCAAGGTCATCCGTCGCGGGCTCGCCAGTCGGCGCATGTTGCGTCGGTTCGAGGCTGAGGCGGAGATGCTCGGGCGCCTGCAACACCCGGGCATCGCGCAGATCTTTGAGGCCGGGACGTGGGACGACGGCGGCGGGCCGCAGCCCTACATCGCGATGGAACTGGTCGACGGCCCGGCCCTCACGCGGTTTGTCGAGAACAAGCGGCTCGGCACGCGTGAGTCGCTGGCGCTCATGGCCAAGGTCTGCGACGCCGTCCACCACGCGCACCAGCGCGGCGTGATTCACCGCGATCTCAAGCCCGGCAACATCCTCGTCCAGGACGGCCCCGACGGGATCGGCCAGCCGAAGGTGCTCGACTTTGGCATCGCGCGGCCGCTCGGCGACGCCGACCCCGCCGCCACCACCGTCAAGACCGACATCGGCCAACTCGTCGGCACACTCGCGTACATGAGCCCCGAGCAGGTCGGCGGCAGCGCGGAAGAGATCGACGTGCGTTCGGACGTGTACGCGCTGGGCGTGATCATGTATCGAATGCTCTCGGGACGATTGCCGCTCGACTTGGGCGATCGCTCCATCCCCGAGGCGGCGCGGATCATCATGGAGCAGGCCCCGGCGCGCCTGAGCCAGATGAGCAAAGTATTCCGCGGCGATGTCGAAACCATCGTCTTCAAGGCGATGGAGAAGGACAAGACGCGTCGCTACCAGTCTGCGGCGGAACTGGGCGAGGACCTGCGCCGTTATCTCGCGGGCATGCCGATCGCCGCCAAACGCGATTCGGCGCTCTATGTTCTGGGCAAACAGTTGCGTCGCTATCGCGGCGTGGCGATCGCGTCAGGCGTGGCCGCCCTCGCGCTGCTGGGGCTCGGGGCCTACTCGGCGTGGCAATGGCGTGTGAACACGCTTCTGGCGGATCAGCAGACGTTGCTGGCCCGCAGCGCGGACTCGGCCCGCGCCTCGGCTGAGCGTGAGCGTGAGGAGGCACAGCGCCTCCGCGGCGTCGCCGACAGTCGCGCCGAGGATCTGCGCCGCCAGTTGTACTCGTCGAGCATCGGCTTTGCGCAGGCCGCCCTGCAAGGCGACCATGTCCGGCGTGCCCGCGAGTTGCTGACTCGCTGCCCCACCGACCTCCGCGGCTGGGAATGGGACTATCTCACCCGCCTCAGCGACACCAGCCTCAAGGTCCGCGTCATTGAAAAGGGCGGCACGCGCCTTTTCTTTGCCGGGCGATTCATGGGCGGGCGCGTCTCGCTCCGCTCCGACGATCGCGGGCTGTTCGTTTTCGATGAAAGGGCGTTGTGGAGCGACACACCACCGTTGCTCCATCTGCCCGAGCCCGCCGTCATCCACTCGCTCCTGGCCAACGACGGCAAGACGCTCATCTACAGCAGTTCAGACCATTGGCTCGTCTCCATCGATGTCGACACCGGCACGCAGAACTTCCGTATCCGCCCCGTCGATGGACGCGGCAATCTCTTCCTCATCGCCCCCGACGGCAAACGTGCCCTCATCGCCGAACAGACGATGGGCAAGACCAACCTCTTCTGGGTTGATGTGCAGACCGGCGTCACGCTCGGCAGCGGATCGATTGACACCCCGGGCGACATGATCACGCAGCTCGCCATCAGCCCTGACGCCAGATTGCTCGCGTACGCCGCCCACGCGGGCACCATCGGTTTCGTCGATGCCACCACATTCGCCAAGACCGACGATCGCACGGTGATGCATGATCGCTCGATCCACAAACTCGTCTTCTCGCCCGATGGCAAGTGGGTCGCGTCGGCCTCGGCGATGGTCTCGCTGCAGTTCACCGATGTCGAACAACGCCGCCGCGTCGCGCTGGTGACGGGCACGGAGTCGGCGTTCAACCAGATCGCGTTCTCGCCCGACGGCACGCGTCTCGCCGGGGCCCACGACGACGGCGTCATCAAGGTTTACGAGACCGCCACCGGGCGCGTCCTCTCTTCACTGCGCGGACACACCAGCGCCGTCTTCGGCGTCGCGTATTCCAGCGACGGCACCGAAATCTACACCGGCGGCGGCGACGGCACGCTCCGCGCGTGGGACACCGCGCCCGAACCGGAGAATCCTCGTGTCCGCGTTCCCCATTGGCCTCAGTGCCTTGGTCTCAGCCCCGGCGGCACGATGCTCGCCGTGGGTCTTGCAACCGGCCCGCTGCGAATCATCGACGCCACCACACGCGGCACGATCCGCGACATCACGCTCAGCGTGAGTCAGGGTCTCAGGGGCCCGTGGGGTGTGGCGTTCTCGCCGGATTCCAAGCTCCTCGCTGCGATGTGCGGCGACGGCTCTGTGCGGCTTGTCGAGGTCGCCACCGGCGTCGAGCAACGCTACATCAATGCCGCACACACCGGCCGCGCGCTGCACGGCGCGTTCACCGCGGACGGCAGGCGTCTCTGGACCGTCGGCGAAGACGGCTTCCTCAAGTTGTGGGATGTTGCCACCGCCCGCAGCGAACTCTCCATGCCCATCCACACCGGCGGTTCGTTCGTGCTGAATCTCTCCGCCGACAGCACGATCGCATACACCAACGGTGCCGACGGTTTCGCCCGCGCGTGGGACCTGCGCCCGACCCTCGACGCGCTCAACGCGCCCAACCGCGATGTCTCCGCCCCCCTTGCATCGCCGATCAAGCTCCGAGAGTTCAAGCACGGCGACGAGGCGATCTATGCGATGTGCCTCAGCCACGACAACACCACGCTCGCCACTGGCAGCAGCCTGGGCCCGCTCAAACTGTGGAACACCGCCACGGGCGCCCTGATCCGCGAAGCCGAAGGGCACGAGGGCGCGATCCACTCGATCCAGTGGTCTCCCGACGGACGGCGTCTTTTCACCGGCGGCTGGGACGCGGTCACGCGCGTATGGGACACCGCGACACTCGAACAGTTGCTCTCGCTCCGCGGCCATCAATACATGCTCTATCACCTCATGCTGCTCGACGAGGGTCGCACACTCGTCACCAGCAGCCAGGACCGCAACCTGCGCTTCTGGTATTCGCAGGCCCGCGACATGCCCGCGCGGGCGAAGTTGGATGTCCCAAAGCCGACGCCGTAAGATGGGGTTCGGGGTGTGGGGCCAAACCCTTTTGAACCAGCGAGCGGGTGACAGTTCGACGCTTTCGGACGCCGAGGTCCAGCCGCGGGCCTTGTCCGCCGCACTGGCGCGAATGCGCGAAGCCACAGCGACCGGCGCGGTCGTCCCAGTTGCGGTCGCTCCGCCGGCTGTTCATGCCCAACCCGCGCCGGGAGTCGTTCGAGTGTCGCACGCCTGCCGCCCCTTGCTCACCAAGTTCACCCTCATCGCCAGCGATGTCGTCTCGCTCGTCATCGCCTGCGCCGCTGCCGTGCTTTTGCGGTATGCCCTCGACGGGCAGTTCACGCTCGGCACGTATTCACGACTGCTGCCCGTCCTCGTCCTGTTCCTCCTCGGCTACGGCACCGCCAAGCTCTACGAACTGCCTCTTTCGCCGACCGAAGAGATTCGCCGCGTCACGATGGTCACCGCCGCGGGCTTCCTCACCCTCGGCACGATGACCTTCCTGCTCCGTGACCTCGAGGCCTATTCGCGCGCGATCTTCTTTGTCGCGTGCGGCTTGTCGATCGTCACCGTTCTGCTGTCGCGCGTCGTCGTTCGCGCGGTTTTCAGTCGCCGACCTTGGTGGGGACGCCCCACGCTGATCGTGGGCAGCGGACGTTCAATGCGCCAAGTCCTCCGGGTGCTCCTCGAACAGCCCGAGATGGGCCTCAAACCCGTTGGGTTCCTCGATGACTATGAGTTCCGCGCCCGCTCCTACGCCGGCGTGAAGCGACTGGGCGACGTCGAGTCCGCGGCGTCGCTCGCGCGCGACAACCCGGGCCTCACGCTGCTCGTCGCGTGCGCCGAACTCGATCGCGATCAGATGCGCCGCCTGCTCCGCGCCGAGCAGCACATGGTCGGGCACATGATCATCCTCCCCGACCTCCACGGACTCACCAGCATCGGCGTCGCCTGCCAGGACGTCGGCGGCACGCTCGGCCTGAGCGTCAAGAACCGGCTCCTCCACCGTCGCTTCATGGCGATGAAGCGTGCTCTCGAACTGGTCGTTCTGTTCTTTGCCGCGCTACCTGTCGCGCTGCTCACACTGCTGCTGGCCATCCTCATCAAACTCGACTCGCGCGGCCCGGTCTTCTTTGGCCACGAACGCATCGGCGCGGCGGGCAAGACCTTCAAGGCCTGGAAGTTCCGCACGATGCACGTCAACGGCGATCAGCAACTCGCCGAACTCTTCGCACGCGATCCGGCCGCACGCGAGGAATGGGAGAAGACCCAGAAACTCCGCGAGGATCCACGCATCACCCGCGCCGGGCGCCTGCTCCGCAAGACCAGTCTCGACGAACTCCCGCAGTTCTTCAATGTCTTCCGTGGCGAGATGGCCGTGGTCGGCCCGCGCCCGATCGTCCGCGGCGAACTCGAGCGCTACGGATCCGACGTCGAACTCTACAAGTGCGTCGACCCCGGCATCACCGGGCTGTGGCAGGTCTCCGGGCGCAACGACCTCTCATACAAAGAGCGCGTCCGCCTCGACGCGCACTACGTCCGCAACTGGTCGATGTGGCTCGATCTCTACATCATCGCCAAGACGTTTGTCGTCGTCGCGCTGCAGCGCGGCGCGTACTGATACGGATCGCCGGTCAATCTCGGGCGTGCCTTTGGTGGCCCGGATCTCCGAGCCGGGCCGAAATCGCCTGTTTTCATGGGCTCAGCGGCCCGCCCCGGAGGTTCGGGCCACCACGAGACA
>Ga0164290_1001173_pt1 | contig 48386 bp, 43 predicted proteins | sample Micstemetagenome_FD_108782 | JGI IMG/M metagenome (GOLD analysis project Ga0164290, IMG submission 108782) | Contaminated culture microbial community from soil near Moab, Utah, USA - Microcoleus steenstrupii SON62 (Illumina Assembly) | ecosystem: Environmental > Terrestrial > Soil > Soil crust...
GCTTAGTGCCAGGCTTGATCCGGTGAAGATGCGCATACCCGCCGGAAAATCTTTCGAAGCTTCCGGGTCAAGTACTTTCATAGCGGGTGATTTACCAAGATTAGTATAAGTATATACCACAGCATTATCTTCTTCGTAACGATCTTTTCTATACGCCTTAAAAAAAGCTAAGCCCTCACCTTCTTTCTGCCAGGTAAGTTTAGAAAAACGGGACGTATCGGATGCCAGCACTTTCAGGTTACCCGTTGGAAGGTGGTATAGCTCAATAGAGTTACCGGCAGTGTTAGCCGATTCTACTATATAGGCCAGGTAATCGCTTTTTTTATTAAAAGCAAACTCGGTTACATTACCTATGGTACGGGTGGTACCATCAGCTAGATTTTTTACCAACAGCACAGCACCCTTATCCTTACTTTCTTTGGGTGGTGCCAGGTACACGGCCAGGTACTTGCCGTTGCGGCTAAAGCCAAAGCGGCTAATGTTCTTTACTTCTTCTTTTTTGCCTGTAGCCAGGTTCAATAATCCCATCTTGTATTCAATAGGCTTCATTGTTTCCCGAGCCTTTTCGGCTTCTTTATAAGAAACTCCAATACGGTAAGCGATCCATTGATTATCGGCCGAAAACTCAGGTGAGGAAGCAAACTCCAGCTTGTGCATTTTGCCTGTAGTTGTATTCACTACATAAGTAGTGTCGTTGTCTTCTTGTACCAATATCTGGTACAAAGCCCACTGCCCGTTAGGCGAAACATCAATTGATCCCAGCGATTGCCACTTTCCGTAATCCTCCGGGGTAAGATCTTTTTTTGTTTGTGCATAAGATGTAGTAGTAAAAAGCGTCCCGATCAGAAGCAGGGACAGCAGTTGTCTGTGCATAGCAAGTTTTTTAATTGCATTTAAGGTAAGAGAGTTCAGGTGAGGAAAAAAGTTTTTTATGCGGCTGGCTATAAATAAGTATGAATCGAAATTTTCCAGTTCATGTGATATAGGTCAAAACCTTCAGCATACCTTAAATTTATTTCATTACACCTATCATTACCCCAAATCCGGAACGAGAAAATCCAAAACCACCACCTTTAGTCGTTCTGCTTACACCGCCATCCAGGTATAAAGCATTATTACATCCTTTACTTAAAAAGTAGGCAGCAAACTCTTTAAATGTCACAAACTCTTTTGAACAGGCCAATAAAACATTGCCGTTGGGCAAAATGCCTACGCCATTACGTATCGTCCGGCTATTGCCTTGCGGAATATTTGGATTGATAACAGAATCAACAACTACCATAGGTGCTGATTGGGTAGCATAAACAACTCCCTCATCCCGATACTTTTGCAGGGGTACTACTTCCGCTTTACCAACTCTAATCAAAAACACACCTTGCGGCTGAATACCAAATTTACTTTAGGGTTATTTACTTTCTTAATGGACTTTAGCTGTTTTCTATCTTCCACGTATAGCCCTACTGGTGCATAATCTTCAGTAAACATTCCTCCGTTCATAGCAAAAACTAATTGGGGTTCAACCTCTTTTAGTTTTTCGAGGGTTTTAATGAGCTGGCCGTTGCTCTTCCAAAACATTCTGATTTTTGAAGGCTCGGCAATATGGCTGATGAAGGAACCTGGATCTACTTCATCCGTATTATCACCTTTGTTTTTAGTCTGGGGAGTCGTGGTTTCTGTTTTTTCCTGCTTCGATAGCTGGCTACCATCGCTACAAAAGGACAAAAAAATATTTGTCATACACAAAGTGAGCAAGGACAGTTTCATATCAAATGAATTTTACTTGCCTGATTACCATTTCTGAACAATTTAACAACAGGCATTCACATATATAATGCTTCCTGAAACATTATTTGTTTCGAACTATCTCATACAGCCATATACGGGGCATTAGCTCAATGCATTCATACAGCAACTTCCTGATCTACTCCTTAAGCCCCATTTACGCACAAATACTGTGAGATATAATTCTGCAAAAGAAGGTTTTTGCCTTTGATTGGTTGAAACCGTGCGGTTGCAAATTGAGAGTCTACCAGATGTTACCGCAACATCACCTTCGCATCGAAATAAAAAAACAAACAATAAAAATCAACATCATGAAAAAAGTATTCAGATCCTTTGTGATCCTCTCAACAGTAGTAACCGGCTTTACAGCCTGTAAAAAAGATGTGTTAGAAAAAGAATATGCACCAGCATCGGATGTAGCTGCAACAGGCCAGTTCATCAATCCCAACGTGGCACCTAAACTGGTTAAGAAAGGTTCTGACTCGCTGATATATAACCGGGATGGTTCTTTATTGTCAAAAGTGCTGCATTCAGCAACTTCTTATACCGACTATACTACTTCTGCAAATGAGATCACTTCTAATTATTATGAGAACAACAACCTACGTAGAAAAGTGGTTTACAAATTAGACAATAGTGGTAAAGTCACTCAATCGGTACTAACCAGTTATGAATACAACATTGGCGTTACCAAAACGTTCAATTATGTATATGACGGGAAGAACCAGCTTATAAAAAAATACAATAAAGATGCACCCAACGAAAGAGCAGATTTCTTTTGGGGTAAGATTGGACATTTAAGTCACATTACCTGGTACAATGCCAATAATGTTGAAACCTATAAAGTAGAATATTCCTACAGCCTGAAAGACGACAAACTAAAGATGTTTTCTCAGCGTACAGGTCTTGATGTGTATTTAAAGATCTTTGGTGCCAGGCCCAACAAACTGGTATCCAGTGAAGGCGTTTATTATCCATCTTCACCCGGGAACAACATCCACGAAACGCATGGTTTTGAACTGAACAGGGACGGCTACCCAACCAAGTTTTATAGATACAAAACATCTCCGTGGACTTTTATCGAATCCCAAACCTATCTATACGCAGAGTAACGAACTGCCTATTATTAAAGCGAAAAGGACTTCAGATAGAAGTCCTTTTCGCTTTATAAACATTCTCTTATAAACTATGCGTTGTTCCGCGATTGTATTATAATGCTACTTCGCTTCCAAAGCATTATTAATAATGAAAACAAGGTTGCCTCTATGTGCTTTGGTTTCTTCATTTGGCGATACAGCTGTTGTCATTTGTGTTTTGATCTTTTTCAACGTGTTTAAAGCCGCTGCTTTAGCCACATCATCATAAAACGACATTTTTGTGTCAATGATCATGGCCAGTTGTTTTACAAAAGCCGTTTGCAGGTACTGGCGGTATACATTCACATTGGTTTTCAGGTCAGCTTCAAAAATTCCTTTTGTCAGATCATTCATTACATCGGCTGCACTGTATTGATTGCCATATAAACGGCTGTTTGTTATGCGCTGTAAGGTTGCGGGATGAAGAATATGATATAAGGCACCGCCGGTTTGTTGATTTAAAATTGAGTTGGTCACTTTGTAATCATCACCACTGCCTGATTGATTTGCGCCCCGGCGTTGCGGCTGCAAATACGGGTACACTTGTGCATCGGCATCAAAAGCAGTTGGCGCAAATACGTATTTATTCAGCACTTCAACGGCTCTTTTTTGCGTAGCTAAAGCAACAGGTGTGTAAGGCTTAGTAGATGATTTCTGTTCAGGGAAACTTCTGTCTACATACACGCCACCAACATAACGGCTTATAGCGGATATCATTGAAAAACGTTGCAACTGCAAGGTGCCATAACGAGACCTCAACTCCGCATAGGATTGCCCTTCTTTACTGTACTTAGTAATCAATTTGCTCATCAGGCCGTTAACCAGTTTAAAACGGTCTTCGGCATAACCAATAGCATCGCTTGTAAGATCGTTGATATTCACTCTTGGATCCATTGCTTTACCCGGAGAACGCATATCATCACCATCATTGCCAAATGCAAGTTTTGGATCATTACTGCGTGAAAGAATTTTTTTGAGGCCAGCTTCCTCTTCCCCTTCACCAAATTCTGTATACCCATATTGGATAGCCCACTCATCGTAAGGACCGGCTAGTGTAGTATAATAATCGCCTTGCTTACTTCTATCCAGTGAGATATTGATAGCAGGATAATCCATCACAGAACCAATCAAGCCGTATTTTCTTGTAAGCTCTTTATTGTTGATCTCTGCAGGCGACCACATCTGGCTGCTTTTCATGTTATGATATAAACCCAATGTGTGACCCATTTCATGCATCACTAAATAAGTAAGAAACTGTTTGTGCATTTCGCTGATCTCTTTTTCGTTAGCACCAGTTGTTTCCAGGGCTGTCATACCAGTAACCAATTGTGCTTTTAATTCAGAAGCCATGGTACAGGTAGCTAAGTGTGCAGCCGTGTTAGAATGTGCTTCTGCAGAGATCACTGGTTTGGTAGAAGCTAATTCATCAAAAATAGGAGTAGCACTTCCGCTGTACCATTCGATGGTGATATCGCTTCCAAGTATTTGCCCTGTTTTAGGATTAACAAAACTAGGAAAGCCAATGGCCCCATATTGAGGATTGGCACTCGATACCCAACGAATCACATTATACCTGATGTCAGATGGATCCCAATCAGCATCATCGGGCATGATCTTCACCTGCACCGCATTTTTAAAACCAGCTTTTTCAAACGCAGCATTCCACTTTAGGCCTGCTTCCATAATGGTTTGGCGATACTCAACTGGTGTTGCATTCTCAATCCAGAAAACGATTGGTTCAACCGGTTCGCTTAAAGCAGCAGACGGATCTTTCTTTTTTAAATGCCAGCGGTTGATGATGTCCTTATACGGAACAGGGGAAATGCTGGTTTGATCCGTCACCTGTTGAGTAAAAAAACCAACACGGGGATCATCTCTTCTGGATTTGAAATCGTTTTGTGGCAACTGAATAAAGCTATGTTGCATACGAACTCTTACATAACGAGGGTCCGTGATATCAGCTCCGCCGGAAATAAATGCAGAAGGATTGTCATAGGCCAGGTCAACAACGATATCTGTATTGGTTGGAAACGATTTTACTGAATGGTATTTTGATTTTCCAGGATTTAAACCACCCAATCCAAAGGAGGGGATTGAGAAAAAGCTGGGAACGGAAGCCGGTTTTACCGGGTCCATTTTTTCGCTGATGAATAAGCCATCGGCATTCACCAGGTAACCATCTGCATCTTCTCCTGAAATTCTTTCTACTAAAAACACCGCTTCGGGTTTGTCGGCATCTTTTGTTTTGCTGATGGAGTTTTTAGGATCGTACCAAAAAGAATTATTAACCCGGCTAAACTCTACTTTATCAAATGCTTTTTGCACTTTGAAAGTAAAGTTGGAGCGATACATATTCTGATTGAGGAAAAGCGATACAGGCCCGTTCAATGAAATACTCTGATAAATGTAGTCATTACCAAGCTGGTCTTTTTTTATGTAAAGCTGAACGGTTCCATTCACTGTATCCTGATAGATAGTAAACAGGCCTTCTATTTTTCTGCTGCTTTTCACTTTATCAGAAATACCAGCAGGCTTTTTAGGTTTGGCGGAGTCAGCAAGTGGTGCCGGGGGCAGTCCAGGGATTTTTAATTTTTCCTGAGCCTTCATCACATTCGCTGTCAACAAACAGGATAGGAAGAAGATGATTCTCTGAGTCATATTAAGTTGTTGTTCGGATACAATGATAGCATGGAAATACTTACCGGAAGCGGCTTTTAGGATGAAGCAGCTTTTTTTAAGGATGAATTAAGAGAAGCAAAAAGCTAAAAGTGAAACGTAAAAAAGAGTTAGATAGACAAATGATTTTCCTGTCTGGCTTTTGTCACTTTTAAGGTGCCTACTTTAAAACCTTTAGTTTCGCCATCTCAATCCGGGTGGAGCTTACACTTAAAATATCAAATTCATAATCGTTGATGATGATCCGTTCTTTTTGACGTGGGATGGTTTCATGTTCACTAATGATATAGCCGGAGAGTGTTTCAGCCTCGTTATCCGGAAACTCTAATTCGTATTTTTTTCTCAGGTAATCCAATTCTAAACGGCCGGAGAAAATGTATTCATTCTCAGAGATCTGCTTTTCCACAAACTCCTCGCTGTCATATTCATCATGTATCTCTCCAAAAATCTCTTCCAGCACATCTTCCATTGTTACAATACCTGCGGTGCCGCCAAATTCATCTACTACCCAGGCAATGCTCTTTCTTTCTCTGGTAAATTTGCCTATGAGGTCAGCAGCACTCATTGTTTCGGGCACTGCAGGAATAGGCAACAGCACAGAGCTTAGGTCCGTTGGGTTTTTAAACAAATCTAACTGATGCACATAGCCAACAATATTGTCAATGCTCCCTTCATAAACAATCAATTTGCTAAGCTTGGTATCAATGAACTTTTTACGAACGGTTTCAATATCGCACTTGATCTCTACACCAATAATTTCTTTACGTGGCACCAGGCACTGCCTGATCTTGATCTTAGGAAGTTCTAAGGCATTTTCGAAAAGGTTTGTGTTCATTTCCTCCGCTTCAAATTCATTTTCATTGTTCTGTTGAAAAAGCGTTTCAAGATTATTTCTGCCAAACACTTCTTTTGTTTCGGTAATGCGAACGTTGAAAACATATTTCAGCACCCAGTCGGACAAGGAAATAAATAAACTGGCAATGGGTTGAAAAAGGTTATAGAAAACATTTATGATCCAAACTAACCTGGACAAAATCACATTGCTGCGGGCACGAAAAATGGCTCTTGGAATAAACTCGGCAAAAATTAAAACGATGAACGTGGCAAGTATGATATCTAAGATCAACCGCCAGATGTCATATCGTTCATGACCTAAACCGAGCAGTTGCCACATAGGCGCTGTTACCAGGTTGAATAGCAATACAAACCAGATAAGAAAAAAGGTAAATCCTATTTGAGTGGTACCTAAGAACAATTCGGGCTTTTCAATAAAGCGGGATAAGATGATACCGCCGGTTTTCCCTTGTTTCCGTTTCAGTTCAATACCAAAACGGTTGGCACTGTAAAAAGCCATCTCAATGCCCGAAAAAAACCCCATCATAACAAGGGTCACAAAAAACCAAATCAGCGTCTGTACTGGTATCATCAGGATAAAGATAAAAAAATCTGTGAGGGTTAGCCATTAAGGAATGCAGTAACCACTGCGTCAGCTTCAGCGCAGGCTTTATTCAGATCATTGTTGAGAATAACATGGTGAAAGGAATGCTTAAAAGAGATCTCATACGCCGCCTTGTTAATACGGGCCTGCAAAGATTCTTCGCTTTCTGTGCCTCTTGATTCCAATCTTCGTTTTAATTCATCAATGCTCGGGGGCTCGATAAAAATGGAAAGGGTTGTATCCGGAAATTGCTGTTGCACATGGATGGCGCCTTTCACATCAATATCTAAAACCGGCACTTTGTTTTCGCTCCAAATGCGCCGAAGCTCTGCTTTCAACGTGCCGTAATATTTTCCCTCATAGACCATTTCCCACTCAACAAATTCTTCATGCTGAATTTTATTAGTGAATTCCTCTTCCGAAATAAAATAATAATCCACACTATTTTTTTCAGTCCCTCTTGCCTTACGTGTAGCAGCAGAAACAGAAAAAGCAAGCTTGTCAGGATACTTGTTGAGAAGAAAGCGGGTAATGCTTGTTTTTCCTGCACCGGAAGGTGCCGTGATGATAATAATTTTTTGTTGAGTGTTGATGGTCATGAAGCAGCAAAGTTAGGAGCGGCAGTTTAAAGTTTACGGTTTGCGATTTGTCTAATGCATTTGCAAAGAAATAGAACCGTACAAATAACTAATAGACACATTCACTAATCAACCAATTAACTTCCCCTTGTGCAGCACGTAGAGTTTTTTCATAGAGACCATTTTGAATACCGCTATCATCGTAAGAAGGCAAAGAAGTCCATTAGTTTGTTTGTTGACTTTTTTTGGGAAACCGATTTCGATTCATTGTATAAAACCTATCCCGAAGGCTTTTCCGATGCGTTGTTTCCTAACCTGGGATACACCTACATGATCAACCTGGGAACACCGCCGGTAATGCAAATGGAAGATGAAAAATTTGAGTTGAGATCCGATGCGTTTCTGCCCCGTTATAAATATTTGATCTGCCATCATTCTGCTGGCAACAAAATGTTTGGTATCAAGTTCAAGGTGTCTCCTGTGATATTTGAGAAGAAGATCAATTTTTCCGAATACACTGAATATATATACCCCCTTGCTTATCTCATTGACAGAAAGTTGCTGGAAAAAATAAAAACAGCAGAATCGTTTGCTAAACGGGTTGAAATTGCCACAGCCTATTATGAGAAGATCATTGATCAGAATTCAGGTTCAATAAAGCAGGTAGATATTGTTACACGCATTTTAAATGAATGCTACGAGCAAAACAATTTTAATGTAAGCATCGAAGAGCTATCTGCTAAGTGTTCTATTTCTTCCCGAACCCTGCAACGATATTTTGAGGCTACGACAAGTATTACCAGTAAACAGGCATTGCAAATCATGCGTATTCGAAAAGCAGTTGAACATCTTACGGCATCACCCGCTACGTTTCAATATGCAGACTATGGATATTATGACTACAGCCATTTCTACAAGCATTTAAAGCAATTCATCAATGGTCATACAATTGAGATTGTGCAACCGCATTTGCAATTACTAAAGAGTAAGATGAAAATAAGTTTGTAGTTAGTAGTTTATAGTTTGTGGTTCTATCAAGCTCATTGCGGAAAAAATAATTTCGCGTAGAGAAACATAAGTAAGCAAAGAAGCAACGCTTTGCGTACTTAAAAAACTTCTTTTCGTCTTTGCGTTAAATAAAAAGTGTCTCATTACTGAGACACTTTCAATATTCAATTTAAATCTTCAATATTACCTAGTTTCCTCCTGCCCTTCTTATCTCTTCTTCCGATGCACTTGTTCTTCTACGTGCCTGTTGCACTTTATTATTTCCAAAGCGATAGGTGAAGGTTAAGTTAGCCACTCTGGATTCTCTGTACGCTTGCCAGTTCTCAACATAGCGGCCCTTGTAAGCAATAGTTGATTGAGGGCGGTTGGTCCAAAAAATATCGGTGATATTAAAACGCACTGTGCCTTTGCCTTGCATAATATTTTTTTGTGCTCCTGTAGAAATGCCCCATTGTGGTTTCGAATCGGAATAACCAGAACGTCCACCGGTATTCAGATTGGCATTCAACTCTGCGCTCCATCCTTTTTTAAAGGTGAAGGTGTTATTGGTTCTTATGTTACCGATTATTCCGCCGGGGTTTGGTGCAGCACCATTCAGGTTGCCTTTTACTTCATTCCAATAAACATTCAGGTTATTGATCATGTTCCACCACTTGGCAATTCGCAAAGGCGTGGTAGCCGTTAATCCCAGGTAATCGGAAGACTCAAGGTTTACAGGAATTTGAACAGTGATATTAGAATCTTGGTCAGGTGCAATTGGAAAATTTGGAATAACAGGTAGTATTGGCGATAACACTACATTTTGTGGATTCTTGGTGTGACTATAGCCCAATGTAAAGTTCAGGTTTTTCACAGTATAACTCATTTCATACGACCATGTTGTTTGTGGTTTTAATAGCGGATCGCCTGTTGCATAAATGGTGGCATCTATCTGGAACAGGAAAGGATTGAGCTGTGAATAGCCAGGTCGGTCAATTCTTCTGCTTACGGACACGCCTATTGTTTTATCTTCTTTCAACTTGTAGTTAAAGAAGGCACTTGGGAATAGTTGAAAATAATCGTTAGCAAAGGCAGCTCCTGTTCTTACCTGTCTTGTGTTCACCTTGGTATGTTCGCCACGCAAGCCAAATTGCACACTATACTTTTTAGCTTCTTTGCTAAAATTCAGATATCCTGCATTGTTGTACTCTTTGTAAAAGAAGCGGTTAGTTTTTCCATTGTCTACAACAGTTCCTGAAGGAAATACATTGAAAAACCTGGCATCGTTATCAGCTGATACAAGGCTGCTTTTTAAACCGGCTTCAAACTTGGCACCTTGCTTCAATGGGTTTGAATAATCAATTTTGGCTGTCCTTAGCTGTAAATCGCCGGTCTGGTCGCCATCCAGTATGTCATCGTCTCTCCTTTTTGTATTATCCAGGTTATAATAGCTGCTTGCAGTTCTTGTCAGCGAATTAGATTGGAATGTACCATAGTCTAAATCGGCGGTAAGTTCCTTGCCTGTACTGTCAAACGTGTGTTTGAAGTTAACGTTAGCAACAGCATTACCATTTTTATCGTTGTTAGTACCTGTTGAAATGAATTTAAAGTCAGGATTGAAATCTCTATCATTCACCATAGTGGTGATCTCTGCATTGCGATGAAAACGGCTAAAGTTGCTGTTCACCACAAAGCCGATGATTGTCTTCTTTGACGGGAAAAAATCAGCACCCAAACGTACCGAATGCGAGTTCACAGGCATGTGTGCATAATTGTCTTTATCGTCAGAGCCTTTAAATACCCCATTCTCAAAAAAGTTTCTGTTGATGATAAGGTGATTTAAATTTTCGCGGTATGCATAATTGTAATTGCCAAACAGGTTCACTTTTTTATTGCGGTAGTTAAAAGTGCTACCTGTATTTGCCTTAGGATAAACTCCTTGTCCAATGCCTGCAGTGTATGTACCATTTACACCCATGCGTTGGTCCTTCTTCATGCGGATGTCAATGATACCTGAATTGCCGGCAGCATCATATTTAGCGGAAGGGTTGGTTATGATATCAATGCGTTCAATAGCATTGCTGGGCAAGCCTCTTAAATAATTGGCAAGGTCAGCACCTGTCATAGCAGTTGGTTTTCCATCAATCATAATAATAACACCGGCTCTTCCCCTTAAGCTAATTGCATCATTTTGATCGACAGTAATACCTGGGGATTGCTCCAGTACATCCATTGCCGAACTACCAGCACTAACAATACTGCCTTCAACATTTACAACAATGCGGTCGGACAGTTTTTGAATAAATGGCTTCTTGCCGGTAACCGTTACATTTTGCAGAGCATTAGCTGCTTTTGGTAAAAGCGATATAGAAGAAGCAGTGATGTTTAGATTTTCTGCTGTTAGTTCTACAACAGATGAAAAGCCTGCTGCATGGTTCATCATACTAGCCTTGATGATGTATGATCCCGGTTTGATGTTTTCAAATTCAGCTACACCTGTTTTATCACTAATAGCGGTCTTTACCAATGCCGAATCTTTGCTGCGACGCAGTTCAACGGTAGCACCTTCCAATGGTACTTTCTGATCGTTCATTATAGTTAATGAGATCTTTCCTCTCTGTTCCTGACCCAGTGAAACAAAAGATAGAGTAATAAATAAGGCAATAAATACGATCCTCATGTCGGTTAATTTTTTCCAAAGCAAACGCATAGGTAACGAGATGAAAAGTTGAATCTGTACCAGGTGTTGCAGCAAATCATGAATGGATGAAAAGGCATTTTATACGAAATGCGTCGTGTCGGAAATTTACATTTGGATAAGCTGTTGGATTTTAACCGAGTTTTGCCATCTTAACCAAACGAAGATGAATTACAACATAGAAGAGATTAACAACCTGATACGAAGCCGCCGTTCTGTTTTTCCAAAGCAATATGAAGAAGGGAAGAAAGTAGATGATGCGGTTGTACAACAAATTTTAGAGAATGCCACCTGGGCACCGAGCCACGGATGCACCGAGCCATGGCAATTTGTAGTATTTACAGGTGATGGATTAAAAAAGCTGGCAGATTTTCAATCGGAATTTTATAAAAGCAATGCCGGTGAGAACTTTAAAGAAGCTACTTACAATGGTCTTAAAACAAATCCATTAAAAGCATCGCATGTAATTGCGCTGTGCATGAAGCGAGACCCAAATAAAAAGTTCCCTGAGATGGAAGAGGTTGCAGCAGTGGCTTGTGCTGTACAAAATATTTATTTGTCAGTAACAGCATACGGACTTGGTGGATACTGGACAACAGGCGGTGTTACGTACAAGGAAGAAGCAAAGTCATTTTTTAGTTTAGGTCCGGATGATAAACTAATGGGATTTTTTTACATAGGCCATGTGGCGGTGCCATCGCCTGCAGGTAAAAGAAAGCCGTTGGAAGAGAAGGTGATTTGGGTGAAGGAGTAAAGAGAGATGCCGTCACTCGTGAGGCATCAATGCAGGCCGCTGGGTGATCTCATGATAACACACAGCGTCTTCTCCGAAATAATGAAACACTACGCTTTTTCGTGTTTTGCTTTTATTCAAATGTTTTTCACCACCATGAAAAAGGTTTGCGTGCCAAATCAAAAGATCTCCTTTACGGGCAAGGAACTTTTGTTTGGTCAGCGTATTCTCGGCTAATTTTCCCTGTATCATCTCCTCGTATTCGTGATAAGATTTATCGCCAATTAAAACAGAGTTGCCTTCATTGTTGTAATCAGCGTTCATATAGTAAGGCAATTTGTGACTACCAGGATAATAATGCAAAGGCCCGTTATCTTCATCTATGTCTTCAAGAGCTACCCAAACAGCAATCAGTCTTCCCAATGGAAATGTGGTCATGTGAATGCTGTCAGAATGCGTTTCCTGTTCGCTGCCTTTTAAAAAGTTAATGCTTTGAAAGAGAATGGCTTTTGTACTGATCAAAGATGAAAGTATGCTTAACAAGTCTTCATTTGTACCCATATTTTTCAGCTCTGCAGACTTCCTGAACGCAAACATGATCCGGTTACCATACTTGAACTTAACATCCCCTTTATTTAAAAGTTCTTCTACTGATTGATTGGCGGCTTCAACCTGCGTGGCAGAAAAAAAGTTTCGCAATACGGCATAGCCGTTTTCTTTAAAGGATTGTAATGATCGTTTATTTTCTTCATCCAGTTTTTTAAAGGCGGGTATATTTTCTATTTGCGCTGTACCTGCTGTTTGTGCTGATGAAATGCCCCTAAAATCTTTACTGGAAACAGATGAGTAATATGTTTTCTTTAAGCCATACTTTTTGTAATGCGGCAGGTTATGTACAAGCTGTTTTTTATGAAACAGATTATATACATTATAGACCAGGCGAAGCCTTTTAATAAATGACAGCATAAGCATACTACACTTGCAAAGTCAATATAAGAAGATTATCAAACTCTTTTTATCTCTGCCCCCAAAGCCTGCAAACGTGTATCAATATATTGATACCCCCTGTCTATCTGGTCAATGTTCTGAATAACACTTTTTCCTTCTGCACTTAATGCTGCGATTAACAAAGCCACACCGGCGCGGATGTCGGGAGAACTCATTTTAATACCTCGCAGTTTTGACTTCCTTTCCAGCCCAATTACAGCAGCACGATGCGGATCGCAAAGAATAATCTGGGCACCCATATCTATTAGTTTATCTACAAAGAACAAACGGCTTTCAAACATTTTTTGGTGTACTAATAACGAACCTCTTGCCTGCGTAGCCACAACTAACACAATGCTTAATAAGTCTGGTGTAAAGCCTGGCCATGGATGATCGTAAATGGTTAGCACACCGCCATCCATATAAGTTTGTATCTCGTAAACTTCCTGTGCAGGAATATGAATATCATCACCAACAAAATCAATCTGAATTCCTAACTGACGAAACTTTTCCGGTATCACGCCTAAGTATTCTACACTGGCATTTTTGATGATCAATTCACTCTGTGTCATGGCTGCAAGGCCAATAAAAGAGCCAATCTCTATCATGTCGGGGAGAATGCGATGTTCTGTACCTCTTAATTCTTCTACGCCTTCAATCACCAGCATGTTACTGCCGATGCCTGAAATATCTGCACCCATTTTATTCAGCATTTTACATAACTGCTGAACATAGGGTTCGCAGGCGGCATTGTAGATGACCGTACAGCCCTTGGCTTTTACCGCAGCCATTATAACGTTAGCGGTTCCCGTCACAGACGGTTCATCTAAGACCAAATACTTTCCTTTCAGGCCTGAAGTAGAAAAATAAAAGAAGCCATCTTCTGCATTGTATTCGGACGAAGCACCGAGTTTTTCAAAACCAATTATATGTGTATCTAATCTTCTTCTGCCGATTTTATCGCCGCCGGGTTTGGGTATATAAGCTTTACCAAAGCGGCCAAGCATTGGTCCTGCTAACATTACCGAACCACGCAGCATGCCGCTTTTATTCTTAAATTCTTCGCTGGTGAGGTATTCCAGGTTTACATCATGTGCTTTGAACATACAAGTGTGGCGGTCTTTACGATCCACTTTTACATTCATTGCTGCCAACAGATCAATCAGATTGTTTACATCTAAGATATCGGGTATGTTAGTGATTGTCACTTCTTCTTGCGTGAGCAATACTGCGCTGATCACTTGCAATGCTTCATTCTTTGCACCTTGTGGAGTGATCTCTCCTTTCAGTTTTTTTCCACCAATGACTTCAAAAGCCCCCTGTCCCCCAACGGGGGAACTTAGATTTGATCTTTCCTTATTCGATTGCTCTTGCATTTTATTCAATTAGTAAAAGCAAAAAAACAACTTATTAGTGAGAGATGAATTTGATGAGACAGGTGAGATATGACGAATAGAATTGCCAAACGATGAAGTGAGTGACACAAGGGACGACAAATAGTAGCAATGCAGATGATTATCTACCAAGAAAAAGACAGCCACAAGGACTGCCTGTATTAAATAAAGTGTCGACGACTAAGGTCCCCCGTTGGGGGACAGGGGGCCGGATTTAATATCTCTTCTTTCCAAACTTACCACCGCCACCACGTTTATCGTTGCGGCCACCACCACCTCCACCATTGCGGTTGTTTTGAAATTTGCCTCTTTGTTGTCTGCCATAACCACCGCGGTCTCTGTCACGGTCCTGGTTAGGACGATATGCTTTTACGTAAGGCGTATTGGTGAATTCAAGTTGTCCTTTAGTAATTGCTGTTAACTCACTTTGAATGGCATCATCATGTACAGTATCCTTATGCCAGTTGTTATAAGCCAGCTTCATGTAATAAGCAATGGCATTAGCAAAACCCTGGCGTTTTTCCGGATTCTCTTCGCTTAATGCTTTATTTATTACAATCTCCAGGTTCTTACCAAGGTGTGAATAGCGAGGATAGCGTTTGGGATAAGGGATTGGTTGAGGCTTCGCCTTATAGGTAGCCTTTTCCGGAATGGGATAGGGGCTATCTACATCTAATTTAAAATCGCTTATATAAAAAAGATGATCCCAAAGTTTATGGCGGAAATCTTCGACGTTCTTCAAGTGCGGATTTAAAAAACCCATCAGCTCAATCACTACATGTGCCTGCTGCTGCCGGTGCTGACGGTCTTCGATAGTTAGTAAATGCTCCACCATACGTTGCACATGGCGGCCGTACTCCTTCATGGTCAGATGGTTTCTTGTTGTATTATACTCCATTGGAACAAATATAATCACTGATTTCTCTGATTTAGAGGATTTCACAGATTTATCAAAGATTAAAGGTTGCTTAATCCTAATAAATACTCTTTCAGGAAATATAAAAATTAGAAAATGTGTAAGGTAAGGTGAGACTTTGGGTTAGGTCAACGAAGTTTATACAATTAGTGCTATGCTAAAATAAAGAAAGGGGCCCCGAACCAAGGCCCCTTTTACAAGCCACCATCCTCTTCCACCTAAGAGGTCGTTTATAATAAGTTTCGTTTGTTAAGGGTGAAGCCCGTGCTTCGTTATAGTGAAACACAAATAGAGTACCAATAAATTTCAGCTTTAAAAGGCCTCATTTCTACAGTTTTACCTCAAAATGTGTTGAATAAAAACAACAGCTCCTCAGTAAATGGGGAATTCTGAAGTTTTATTTCTTTATAACCCTTTAGAAAGATCTGGTTGCACAAACCGGTTAGCAACGGCCATACGCAGGGAGTATTATGCATAGTCCGTGCCGAAAATGGAGATGAGTTAAAGAGTGGACTCTAACTTTGGGCTTATGGTGATTGCGGTTGATGCCAGTTTTATGGCAAAAGAAGGCCTTAATGATTATGAGGAGTTCAGAAAAGAACTTTTGATACAGATGATCTCGAAATTTCCGCAACACCAGTTTTATCTGATCTCTGACCGGCCTTTTTCTATTCTTTTTACTCAAAGCAATGTTCATTCGGTTGTTTTGAAGCCAGGGGCAACTAATCCTTTACTTTGGAAGTTTTGGTTAGACATTAAGCTTCCGGCCTTGCTAAAGAAATTAAAAGCCGATGTCTTTATAGGATTGAATGGGCAGCTATCAACCAGGAGCAAGATTCCGCAGTATTTGGTAGTTGATGAAGAGTCTTTTAATAGACCTGAGGCTTTATCTAAAAGCCATGCTTTTTTTTATAAAAGATACATTCCAAAGTTTTTAAGAAAGGCGAATGCTTTGTTGGTTTTATCCGAAGCAACAAAGACCAAGCTTTTGCGGGAGTTCCATCTTTCAGATGAAACCATCAATGTCCTGTATCCAGCCGTAAATGATGTTCATATACGTGTTGAATGGCAGGAAAAAGAAGCCATAAAAGAACAATACACAGAAGACAAAGAATACTTTCTCCACCAATCCTTTAATACATCTGCTGAGCAATTGGTTAAACTCCTAAAAGCATTTTCCTTTTTCAAAAAAAGACAACAAAGTGGAATGAAGCTGGTATTAGCCGGAACATTCTCAGATGAAAAAAAGGCAGACGAGTTATTAAGCACTTTTAAATACAGGAACGACATAGTAAGGGTTAATAAGGAAGAAGAACGGCTCATTGCTGCAGCTTATGCTGTTATTCAAATTAATGAAGGTTTTGAAACCCTTTTTTTAAAGGCCATGAAGTCGGCAGTCCCTGTTTTATTATCTCAGAAAAGTTTGATGAAAGAATATGCCGGAGACGCAGCCTTATACTTTGATGGCAGCAGCATTGCAGAAATAGCCGAAATGATGATGTTTATTTATAAAGATGAAGCTATCCGCGGCCAGCTCATTCAAAAAGGTAAAGAGCTTAGTGCAGCTTATAGCTGGGACAATACAATTGAAGTATTTTGGCAAAAGATCTCAAAAGCGATGGAAGTGGAATAAGTTCATGAAGCAGAAACTGTCTGTCCTAAACTACAACCTGCACTTTTCTTACCTTCGCCGCTCAATTTTTGAAAATGAAATCAACTATAGAGATCAATGTAGAATTAGATGAGAATCGCATTCCGGCTAACATTGAATGGAGAGCTACTGAAAGCACAATTGAAAGACCGCAGGCTGCCAAAGCTATGATGCTGGCTTTTTGGGATGGCGCCGAAAAAACAGCGTTGCGCATTGACTTATGGACGCAGAAAATGATGGTGGATGAGATGGCCGATTTTTACTACCAAACGTTTATGACCATGGCAGATACGTTTGACAGAGCCACAAGGCAAAAGGAACTGGTAGATGAAATGAAGGATTTTGCAAAAAGCTTTTATAATAAGTTTCAGCAGATACAGATGAAAGAAAACAAAGCAGGATAAATTAAAGTAAGAATTGAAATCTGAGAATGCAGAATGAAAAGGCAGTCATCTGTGAATAACTAAACCACTAACAATAAACTACAAACTTCTCACATGAACCTTGAGCAAAAAGTAATGGCCGAAATGAAAGATGCCATGAAAAGTAAAAATGAAGCAACACTGCGTGGATTAAGAGCTATCAAGGCCGAGATCATTAAGGCAAAAACAGAACCCGGCGCAGGTGGTGAGATAACTGCTGAAAAAGAATTGTCGCTCTTGCAAAAAATGATGAAGCAAAGAAAGGATTCATTGGAAATTTACCAGCAACAGTCCCGTGCGGATTTGGCTCAGAAAGAGCAAGAGGAAATTAGTGTGATTGAAAGATTTTTACCTCAACAATTATCAGAAGAGGAATTGCGAACTGAGGTAGGAGCGATCATCTCGGAGACCGGAGCATCCTCACCGGCAGACATGGGTAAGGTAATGGGTGTAGCTACTAAAAAGTTAGCCGGCCGTGCCGATGGTAAAACAATTTCTGCCATGGTGAAAGAGTTATTAAGCAAATGATCATAGACATCATTGCTCTGGTTTTAATTGTAATGGCCATCTTCAAAGGCCTCCGCAATGGATTGGTCGTTGCCATTTTTTCTTTGCTGGCTTTTATAATTGGTTTATTGGCTGCTATCAAGCTTTCGACAGTTGTTGCAGATTATTTAGGGGAGAATGTAAATGTTTCGCAACGCTGGTTACCTGTCCTTGCTTTTGCCTTAGTGTTTATAATTGTGGTGTTGCTGGTGCGGTTGGGTGCGAAAGCAATAGAAGGCGTTTTAAAAGTAGCGATGTTGGGCTGGATCAACCGTATTGGGGGTGTAGTATTATATATAGTGCTCTATCTTTTCATCTTTAGTATTCTGCTCTTTTATTTAGAGCAATTAAATATTATCAAGCCGTCAACAATAGAAAGCTCAGTCACCTATGAGCATATCAAACCAATTGGCCCTGCCATTATGAACGCATTTGGATCCGTGCTGCCTTTTTTCAAAAATATGTTCTCTGAGCTAGAGTCTTTTTTCGACAACCTGGCCGAATCATCTAAATAGCTTTTAACATTACATACCAGCAAAATAGCTATTTTCGTTTAGTCTATAAATAAAGTAGACTAAAGAATGGAGCTGAACTACCTGGCTTTTGCTGTACCGCTTTTTTTGGTTTTTATCGGGTTAGAATACTATGTTTCGAAAAAGAAGGGGAAGAATTTTTTTAGTTATGCAGAATCTATCGCCAACCTTAATGTAGGTATTGCGGAACGCTTGCTTGATGTATTTGCCACAGGCTTGTTCTTTTATTTTTTCGATTATATCCATAAAAACTTTTCGCTTTTTCGCATCACACCCAACTGGCTAACATGGGTCGCTTTGTTTTTACTCACCGATTTAGTTTGGTATTGGTACCATCGCTTTGCTCATGAGATCAATATTTTCTGGGCGGTTCATGTAGTGCATCACCAAAGCGAAGATTTTAATTATACAGTCTCGGCCCGCATCACTGTCTTTCAGGCAGTGGTAAGAAGTTTATTCTGGTCTGTTTTGCCATTGCTTGGCTTTCCGGCTATTATGATCACAACCTTTTTGTTGATTCACGGGTTGTATCCTTTCTTTATTCATACGCAGACAATAGGCAAGCTGGGTTGGTTAGAATATATTCTTGTAACGCCTTCGCATCACCGGGTACATCATGCTTCCGATCCGGAATACCTGGATAAGAATTATGGTGATGTGCTGATCATCTGGGATAAGATCTTCGGAACATTTACAGCAGAAAGACATGCACCTACTTATGGCCTCACTAAACAATTGAAAAGCCATAGCTTTTTATGGCAGCACTTTCATTTTCCGTTAGAGATAGGAATGTCTTTCTGGTATGCAAAAACGTTTAAGGCAAAATGGAAAAGCATTTTTGGTAAGCCAGATGATATTGATCCTCGTTATCGTGCTGTGCTGGAAAGAAAATTATTAAACGTAAAACCTTACGGAGAACCAACGCTGGTGTTGAAGCAATATTTAAATGCACAAATGTTTTTCTCCTTAGTGTTGTTATTTGTTACGTTGTTGTTTGAAAATTATTTTTCCGGTTGGCAATTGTTTTTATTAAGTGCTTTTATCCTAATAAGCCTGGTGAATAGCGGAGCCATGTTAGATCATCGTAGCTGGATATTTTATCTTGAGGTGATCCGCTTCATTATTGTATTGGTGGCAATGGGAGTTTTTTATAACAACAATTGGTTGATAAGCTTTCTTGTATTTGTGGTAAGCTTATTGGTTTACTATTTTAAGCCACTTCAAAAACACTATTTGAAATTGTTGTATCAGGAAAGAAGATAATAGGAAACAGTATTAGCCATTTGAAACCCTTTTTTATTCTAAATGATTATTTTAGCGAAAATTAATCGTTCGATAGCGGATGCAGTATACCATTAAAGAACAGGGCAAGTTTAAATATATAGAAGAAGGCGAAGGCGAACCGCTTGTGCTGTTGCATGGGCTATTTGGAGCATTAAGTAATTTCAGAGATCTCATTGAACACTTCCGGCACCAATATAAAGTGATAGTGCCCATGCTGCCATTATTTGAGCTGGATATATTACATACAACTGTAGGTGGCCTGGCAAAACATGTACACAAGTTTTTGGAACTAAGAGATTATAAAGGTGTCCATTTATTAGGCAATTCTTTAGGAGGACATGTGGGTTTGGTGCATACATTAAAGCATCCTGAAAGAATTAAATCACTTACCCTTACCGGCAGTTCAGGATTATTCGAGAATGGTATGGGTGATACGTACCCTCGTCGCGGCGATTACGAATACATTAAAAAGAAAACAGAAGTTACATTCTACGATCCGGCAATGGCAACAAAAGAATTAGTGGATGAGGTATTTGAAATTACACGCAACCGCTTAAAGGTGATCAAGATTATTGCATTGGCAAAAAGTGCTATACGCAACAATCTTGGTGAGGAGCTGAATACAATTAAACAACCAACCCTTCTGATCTGGGGAAATAACGACACGATTACACCTCCCTTCGTGGCACGGGAGTTTAATAAACTGATACCTAATAGTGAATTGTATTTCATTGATAAATGCGGCCATGCCCCTATGATGGAACAACCGCAGGAGTTCAATGTGATCTTAGATAAATTTTTGAAAAAGCTAAAGGAACCTGCAACAATTGCATAGTCTTGGCTGTCTCTAACTAAAGAAGTTCCCGTTCTCCAATGTTAACCAGAGACCTCATATCAAACTCGATTCCCTATCTACATCCTAATGATAAAGTTCATCATGCCTTGCAGTTGATGAATGAATATCATGTGGCACATCTGCCTGTGGTAGAGAATGAAACCTATCTTGGAGTTATCAGCGAAGAACAATTGTTGGAGACCGATGAAGAAGAGATGATCAAGCAGGTACCTATTGCAGATGGAACCACATCTGTTCAGGCAAAAGATCATTTTTTAAAAGCTATTCAATCGGCTGTTACGCATAAGCTAAGCATTGTTCCTGTTGTTGAAGAAAAACAGTTAATTGGGATTGTAACCTATAACGACCTGCTGCGCAATGCCTCGGAGTTCATGAACTTAAATGAACCCGGTGCACTGATTGTTTTAGAAATAGAAAATAAAAGTTATTCATTTACAGAGATCAACCGTATTGTGGAATCGAACGATGCGCAGATTACACAGTTGAATACTTTCACCGATCCTGAAACAGGTATTATGCAGGTTACAATCAGGGTTAGCAAGTTAGAAGTGTCCGATATTCTAGCTACATTTCAACGATATGAGTACAATGTGAAATATTATTTTGGCGAAGAACTTTACGAAAATGAGCTTCGAACCAACTTCGACAACCTCATGAACTATCTTAAGATTTAACTTTTTTCTACCTTTCTTTTAAAAAATTAATCGTTTTTTAAATTCAGGTACGTAATTCGTATATATTGGTCAACGACTAATACCTGATGAGATTCCTTTTACGATATGCTTGTTTATGTGTGATACTCTTCGCTACTTACCTGGCTAAAGGGCAAGGTGAATTTTCAAAGGGCCAAACAATTTTCTCTACCGAAACAGAAAGCATTGATATAGATAGCAATCATTTATTTCTTATAAAAGAGGTTACCATCGAGGGAAATCAGAAAACCCGGCCTGCTACTATTTTACGGGAGTTGCCTTTCCAGGTAAATGAAGAATATGCTTTGAACGACATTGTTCGAAAATTTCAAACTACCAAGAAGCAGTTGATGAATACCGGCCTCTTCAGGAGTGTGGTTGTTTCATTAAAAAGCATGCAGGGTTATGATGTGTATGTAAACATACAGGTTGAGGAGCGTTGGTATATTTATCCTATACCACACGTCAAGGTAGTTGATGATAGTTTTCAGGAATGGTGGAAGGATCGCAATCGTGATATGGATCGCATTAATTATGGCTTTAGACTTACTTATAAAAATATAACTGGCAGAAACGACCGCTTAGGATTCACATTAGTTAATGGTTATACTAAACAAGCTTCGGCCCGCTATGAAGGGTTATTTCTGGATAATCAGATGAAATGGTCTTTGGGTGCATCTATTGCCTTCGGCAAAAAGAAAGAAGTTAATTATAATACGATAGGCAATAAACAGCTTTTTCTAAAATATGATGACTTTATTCACTCTTACTTCAGAACATCATTAGATATTTCTTACCGCCGTGCCATTAAGACAAAGCACACCTTTATACTTGGTTATACAAAAGATGATATTGCAGACACGATCTACCGTTTGAATCCAAAGTTTTCCAGCAGAACTAATACAATCCGCTATCCGGAACTGGCCTATAGAATGAACTATTGGGATGTCGACTTCATACCTTTTCCAACAAAGGGCTATATGGGTGAATTGTTCCTTCTTAAGAAAGGTTTTGGTGGTCCGGTAAACCTTTGGCAACTCACTGCAAGGGGTTCGGGTAGCTGGCCACTTAACGAAAAAGCATTTGTGAATTTGAGATTATTAGGGATGGTTAAGTTGCCGTTTAAGCAACCATACATTACACAAGGCTTTATGGGGGGCAGCGATATTTTTATGCAGGGATATGAATATTATTCTATTGACGGTGTTGCTGGGGGTTATGCAAAGGCATCAGTAAGCCGGCAAATCTTCAGCCGAAACTTTCATATACCTTCTAAACGAATTAAGCGATTAAATAATATTCCTTTCAAGGCCTACGCAAGAGCATTTGTCAACACAGGGTATGCATACTGTCCTTCCCTTTCAGCTACAAACAGTTTAAATAATAAGATGCTGTATTCTACGGGAATTGGTTTAGACATTTTAACCTTCACCGACTTTGTTGTAAGGCTTGAATGGAGCTTCAACCAGTTAGGTGAAAACGGCCTATATTTACACAGACGGAATTACTATTGATTGAGTTGAAAAGTTGATTGGCTGATTTTGTTGGTGCTTTCAGCAAAATGAACTGATTGATAGATTACCATAATAAACTAATCAAGCAAATTGAAGGTAGGTATCTACAGCAGGGTGCTGGAATCAACCCAGCAAAAAGATGTGCAACTGTTTTTTGATGAACTGGATAAAGAAGGTATTACCCCCGTTGTTTACCATTCCTTTTTAGAAGATATTACTCCGCATATTTCTTTACCACCCGGTACTTTAAGTTTTTCCAAATCGGATGAACTTACAAATGATATAGAATTCATTATAAGCCTGGGAGGCGACGGAACTTTATTAGACACTGTTACACTGGTTCAGAATAAAAATGTTCCGGTCGCAGGAATCAATGTTGGCCGTTTGGGCTTTTTGGCAAGTATTGGCCGCGAAGAATTATCTAACGCAGTAAAAGCTTTAGCCAGAAGATCCTACATCATTGACAGAAGAGCACTGATCCATTTAGACTCCAACATTCCGCTTTTTAATGGTGTTCCCTATGCATTGAACGAGTTTGCCATACACAAGAGGGATATATCACCCATGATCAAGATCCACACGTATCTTAATGGTGAGTTGCTAAATACTTATTGGGCTGATGGGTTGATCCTTGCTACACCAACAGGGTCCACAGGATATTCTCTTAGTTGCGGCGGACCAATTGTGTTTCCTGAGTCAAGCAGTTTTGTGTTAACTCCCATAGCTCCGCATAATCTAAATGTACGTTCCATAGTAGTGCCGGACAATGCCATTATTTCTTTTGAGATTGAAAGCCGGGCCGATGAAGTGATCTGTGCCCTGGATTCAAGAAGAGAACTGGTAGATAAGAATGTTTTGCTGGCCGTACGTAAAGAAAATTTTATGATGAACCTGGTGCGGCTAACAGAAAACAACTTCCTTCAAACCCTTACCAATAAGCTTTCCTGGGGCCTGGACAAGAGAAATTAAACTTGCCATTCATACCAAAGCTTCTTATTTTGCGTTTTCAACCCGGAGCTAAACCTATTTTGCAGTTATGAGAAAATTTTTGGCCGCTTGTCTTTTAAGCTTGCCGCTCGTTACCCTGAGTTTATCAGAGGCTTATGCACAAAATCCTGTTATGCAGGAAGGTGAATTTGGAATTGGAATTGGCGCCGCACATTATTTCGGTGATCTCAATACCAAAGCACAAATCAATCGTCCTAAACCTGCGGCAAATATCTTCTTCCGTAAAAACTTTGGTAATTATATAGCATTGCGTATCCAGGGAAGCTTTGCTCAACTAGGTTATTCAGATGTTTATAATACACACAACGAATTGATGCGTCGCCGTAACCTGAGTTTTAATACCAATGTTTGGGAAATTGGCGTGCAGGGAGATTTTAATTTCTATCGTTTTTTGCCGGGTGAACCCGATTTTCGCTGGACACCTTATGTAACACTTGGCGCCAGTGTATTCAATTACGATCCTTATGCTTATTTACAAAAGAGAAATACTTTTTACGTCCGTTAGGTACAGAAGGACAGGGAGATACGTCTTATCCTGATCGCAAACCGTACAGCTCAATGGCATTGGCCATCCCATTTGGTGTGGGTGTTAAGTACGCTATAAATGAAAGAATCAATGTTGGCTTTGAAGTATTGCATCGTTTTACCCGTACCGATTATTTGGATGATGTAAGTAAAACTTATGTAGATCCAGCTATCTTCCCTCCGAATCCGGATGGTTCTCCAAACCCAGCTTTATTACTGTCTGACAGGTCTTATGAAACAGGAACGCCGATTGGGGCAAAGGGAAGGCAACGTGGTGTAAGTACAAATAAAGATCAATTTGTAACAGCTACATTCTTTGTCAGCTTTAACCTGCAGTCGTACCGTTGCCCAACAGCCAATTAAGATAGCAGATTACATAGATTATAAGATTTCGAACATGATTTAAAGCAAGAGTTTTTCTCTTGCTTTTTTGTTTGAGCCCAAATCTGAAGTAATTACAAGAGGTAATGGAATAAATGTGTGCCCTCTTGCCTAATCTGTGTAATCTCTCATTAAGTTTGCGCCATGTCTGATCTTTTAAGCCAGATAGATAAATCACGATTACCAAAGCATATAGCCATTATTATGGATGGCAATGGCCGTTGGGCAAAGGAGCAGGGGCAGGATCGGCTGTTCGGTCATTTTCATGGTGTGGAAAGTGTCCGCAATATTGTTGAAGGCTCCGCGGAGTTAGGAATAGGGTACCTGACCCTTTATGCCTTTTCCACTGAAAACTGGGACCGCCCCGAATATGAAGTAGTTGGATTGATGGAGCTTCTGGTAAGCACCATCCGCAATGAAGTAGATAGTTTGCACAAAAACAATATTAAACTGCATGTGATAGGCGATATGAACATGTTGCCCGAATATGCAAGAAGAGAACTGAATGAAGCATTGGATATCACCAAAGACAATACCGGCCTGCAATTAATAATGGCCTTGAGTTACAGTGGCCGTTGGGAGTTATTAAACGCCGTAAAAGGCATTGCATATGAAGTAAAAAAAGGCGCATTAAATATTGAAGAAATTGATCAGAACACCTTGCAACGTTATTTATGCACCAGCGAATTTCCTGACCCCGAACTGATGATCCGCACCAGCGGCGAGTACAGAATATCTAACTTTTTATTGTATCAACTGGCTTATGCTGAGCTTTACTTTACACAGGTCAGGTGGCCGGACTTTCGCAAGCAAAATCTATATGAAGCGATTTTGGACTATCAAAACCGCGAACGCCGTTTTGGTAAAACCAGTGATCAGATAGTGCATAGCACTTAAATGTGTCAGTTTAGTCTTCAGATAATAGAGTCTTTGCCCAATGTAATTACATGGGCAATTAACATATATCTATCGGCTTTTCTTTTAACAAAACCGTTCGTTTTTTACCCTTAATTTGCCGGCCAAACTCTTTTTTCACCGCTTTCTGAGTACTGACTGAACTTTTGATCATGCAAAGACACACATTTAGATTTGTTGGGGCTTTATTGCTTTTAGTGCTTTCACATACTTCATTTTCTCAACAACCAACATCTGTTGATCCGGCTTTGCTGGAGTTGCAAAATGCAAGAGTGCCAAAAGAGTACACCGTGGGTACTATTAATGTAACTGGTGTATCTACTTTAGACACAGCTATTGTGTTGTCTATCTCCGGTTTACAGTCAGGTGATAAAATTATGATCCCGGGTGGTGATGCTTTTTCAAAAGCCATTAATAATCTGTGGCGCCAACGTTTGTTTTCCAATGTGCAGATTTTTATCCGTGCAGTACGCGATGAAACAATTGACATAGAGATCAATGTTCAGGAGATGCCTAAGTTAGGTAGCATAAAATTCGAAGGCATTAAAAAATCGGAGCAGGAAGAGCTGACGACGAAGTTGAACATGGCTAAGCAAACGATTATTACAGAGAACCGCAGACGTACAGCCATTGATATCATCAGAAAGTTTTATGTTGACAAAGGTTACATGAATGTAACGGTAGGTGTAAGAGAAGTGCCTGACCCTACTTTTGTAAACTCCAATTCACTGGTCTTTAATGTTAATAAGGGCAGCAAGGTTAGGGTGAACGAAATTAATTTCTATGGTAATGAAGCAGTGACCGATCTAAAGCTGAAGAAGCAAATGAAGGGCACTAAAGAAATGACCAAGTTTACTTTAAATCCTACAGATACCAGCGGTGCTTTCGGGGTAAATGAAAAGCAAACGTTTGGTGAGTATGCAAAAGACTTAGGGTTCTTATCTCCTTCTAAAACAAGAAACTTTTTAGATCCTTACTTCCGCTTCAAATTATTTAGCAATGCCAAGTTCGATCAAAAGAAGTTTGAAGAAGACAAAGAGAAGATATTGGATCATTACAATGCACTTGGATACCGTGATGCGCAAATTGTAGACACTAAGATCTATCCAAATCAAAAGGGAAATCTCCAGGTAGACATTTTAGTGAACGAAGGTTCTCAATACTATTTTGGTGATATTACCTGGAAAGGAAATACTAAGTATTCCGATTCATTATTAACAGCCTTTCTGGGCATCAGAAAAGGTGACACATATGATGTGGATAAGCTAAATAAAAGATTAGGTAAGCAATTAAGTGCTGAAGGCGGGGACATCAGTGGTTTGTATATGGATGATGGTTATCTTTTTTTCCGTGTTGAACCGGTTGAAACATCTGTTTATAACGATACGATTGATTTTGAAATTCGTGTAGTAGAAGGTCCGCAGGCTACTATTGGCAATATTGCTATTTCCGGTAATGATAAAACCAAGGACTATGTTATTCGCTGCGAACTACGTACACTGCCGGGTGAAAAATTCAGCCGTACGGATCTGATCCGTTCTCAACGTGAGTTAGCAGCGTTAAACTATTTCAACCAGGAAACTATCAATCCTGACATTGTTCCCAATCAGGAAAATGGAACAGTGGATATCAACTGGAAGCTGGAAGAAAAATCATCTGACCAGTTAGAGCTTTCTGCCGGTTGGGGTGGTGGTATTGGTTTAACCGGTACGCTGGGTGTGTCCTTCAACAACTTCTCTATTAAAAATATTTTCAAAAGAACTGCATGGGATCCATTGCCACAAGGTGATGGTCAAAAGTTGAGCTTACGTTATCAATCAAACGGCCGTGCCTTCAACTCCATGAACTTTTCTTTTACAGAGCCTTGGTTAGGTGGTAAGAAAAGAAACTCTCTGACTTTTAGCTTGTACAGAAGCAAGTTTTCAAACGCTTACGATCCCTTCACAGGCAGGTTTGATAAACAACGTTCCGATACAAATTACCTGACAACATTGGGTGCTTCAATATCATTAGGCAAGCAATTAAAATGGCCTGATGACTATTTCACTCTTGTGTATTCATTGAACTTTACACGTTATCAAATGCGCAATTATCCCATCTTCCAGGGTGTGGATAATGGTACATCAACCAACGTAAGCTTAAAGCTGGCTTTACAACGTTCTTCTATCAATGATCCGCAATTTCCATCAAGTGGTTCAAGCTTTATGGCCAGTGTGCAGTTAACACCACCGTATTCCTTATTCAATCCAGACTTGATTACATCAGCTAATCCTTATAAAAATCCGGAGTACCATAAATGGCGTTTTAATGCAGAATGGTACATGCCTTTAAGTAAGCCAATGGGTGCCGAAAAGAATCGTCAACTCGTATTGAAACTGGCCGCCAAATATGGCTTCATGGGTCGATATAATCGTCAGCTGGATTTCTCTCCGTTTGAACGCTTCCAGGTGGGCGGCGATGGCTTAACCAACAGCTTTGGCTTATTAGGTTATGATATCATTGCGCACAGAGGTTATCCTGTATATGAGACATCTAACCCAGCTGTTAATCCTGATATAAGCAACGCTAATCGTTTCTTCACCATCTTTAATAAATATCAATTAGAGTTGCGTTATCCGCTGGTGAGAAATCCGTCGAGCAATATTTATGGTTTGGCTTTCTTTGATGCAGCTAACGGATGGCATTCATTCAAAGAATATAATCCATTCCGCTTGCGTCGTTCAGTGGGTGTGGGTATGCGTTTCTTCCTGCCGATGTTTGGCTTGTTAGGCTTTGACTATGGTGTTGGATTGGATCGTATTCAACCCGGCGATAGAGGAATTAAGAATGCTGCCCGCTTTACCTTTATGTTAGGCTTTGAACCGGAATAAATCACAGATTACACAGAGAAATTTGATTTCACAGATTTTGAAATGCCATTTCATTATAAAATCTCTTTTTATGAAAAAATTCCTTTTGCTTATAGCTTTCAGCCTGGGGCTTGCAGCTTTCGCTAATGCACAGCGTTATGCCATCATTGACACCAAATATATTTTGGATAAAATGCCGGAGTATAGAGGTGCTCAAAAAATGCTGGATGATGTTGCTGCCGGCTGGCAAAAAGAAATTGATAATCTGCAGCAGGATTTAGACAAAATGTATAAAGATTTTGAAGACGAGCAGGTGATGCTGAGCGATGAGTTAAAGAAAAAAAGAGAAGACCAATTGTTTATGAAGGAGAAAGGTGTAAGGGACCTTCAAAGAAAACGTTTTGGTTTTGAAGGTGATCTTTTCAAAAAAAGACAAGAGCTGATAAAACCCATACAGGACAAGGTTTATAACGCCGTGCAAAAATTAGCAGTACAGCGTGGATATGACTTTATACTGGATAAAAGTGAGGGAATTACGGTTATATTTGCCGACCCCAAATTGGAAAAAAGCGATGATGTTTTAAGAGAGTTAGGGGTTAAATAATTAAAGATTTGCAAAACGAACCCGCACTTACAACCATAACTAACAAAAAGCTATCATAACTAAACACAAAACAATCTCATGAACAAGTTGAAAATCTTTTTAGCCGCTGCTGTTATCACCTTTACAGCTTCAACAGCATCAGCACAAAAAACGGGTTATATCCGTGTAGATGATGTAGTAGCTCTAATGCCAGAAACAGGAAAGCTCCAGGGCACATTGGAAAAATATCAAAACGATTCCTTACAACCTCGTTTTAATTATACACTGTCAGAGTATCAACGCAAAGACAGTATTGTAAACGGAAAAGATTCGTTAAAAACACCTGTAGCAGTACGTAATAAAATGCGTGAAGAAATGCAGCAGGACCTGTATGAGTTGCAAAACTGGCAGAGCATTGTTCAGCAATTAATGCAAGCGAAGCAGGAAAATCTTTTAGAGCCTGTTTACAGAAAAGCAATCGATGCTATTCAGGCAGTAGCTAAAGAAAGCGGATATGCTTATGTTTACAACAAAGAGGCTTTGTTAGTAGCCCCAACCGGCGATGACCTGCTTCCTTTGGTAGCAAAAAAATTAAACCTGAAGTTGCCAAACAACACCAATAACGCAGCTAATACAGGAACAACTCCTCCGAAAAAGAACTAAGATCTTTTCTTCATAAAAAAATCCCTGTCATTAAAAGATGACAGGGATTTTTTATTTGCAGCACTTGATGCTTGTAATTTTTAATTTCGTTTTATGGGCCCTATTGGCGTATTCGATTCTGGTTATGGTGGATTAACAGTGCTTCGCGAATTAGTAAATAAACTGCCTCAGTATGATTACCTGTATCTGGGAGATAATGCCCGTGCACCTTACGGAACAAGAAGCTTTGAAACGGTGTACCGTTATACATTGCAATGTGTAAAATGGTTGCTGCTACAAAACTGTCCACTGATCATCTTAGCTTGTAACACGGCATCAGCCAAAGCATTGCGTACCATCCAGCAAAAGGATCTGCAGTCATTACATCCTAATGCAAGGGTTTTAGGTGTGATTCGTCCTACTACTGAGGTCATCGGCAAGCATACCTCAACCAATAGCATTGGCATCCTCGCTACAAACGGTACAGTGCAATCGGGGTCTTATCTTATTGAAATAAAAAAATTCTTTCCCCAGGTAAACATTGAACAGGAAGCTTGCCCTATGTGGGTGCCTTTGATAGAAAACAATGAACACGAGACGGAAGGCGCCGACTATTTTGTTCAAAAGCATATTAATATTATTCTTTCAAGGAATAAAGCCATTGATACATTACTGCTGGCCTGCACACACTATCCCCTGTTACAAGAGAAAATAAAAAAATACTTGCCACCACATGTTCAACTGCTTTCACAAGGTAACATAGTAGCAGAGAGCCTTAAAGACTATCTCCAACGTCATCCGGAGATTGAAGTCGCGATTTCAAAAGAAGGTAAACGCAGTTTTTATACTACAGATGCACCGGAGGAGTTTAACAACAAAGCATCCATCTTTTTCGGTGAAGAAGTTGAGGCAAACGCAGCTGATATATAGGAGTTCCCCATAACCTTACAGGACAGGTATAACTTTTTATGTATTGTTGCCATGGAAGTGTTTGAAACAAAAACCGAAAATGTTGTGGTGATAGACTCTCAGTTTTATATACCACAGCTTAATCGAACAAGGCGTATCTGGCTTTATCTCCCTAACGACTATCATACTTCTTTAAAGCATTATCCTGTAGTGTATATGCAGGATGGCCAAAACCTGTTTGACCAGGCAACTGCCTTTGGTGATGAATGGGCAGTGGATAAAACACTTAACTCTATGCTGGCCGACACCATCATTGTGGGCATTGATAACAGCGAACACCGTCTGACAGAATATAATTTTTATAGCCATCCAGAGCATGGAAAAGGAGAGGGGGACCGGTACGTCCAATTCATAATAGAGGTACTGAAACCTTTCATAGATGCTAATTACAGAACGAAGCCAGAGAGACAGTATACTGTTATTGCCGGCAGCAGTATGGGAGGCTTAATTTCCTTATATGGCGCCATTTATTACCCGCATATTTTTGGAGCTGCCGGAGTGTTTTCACCGTCATTATGGTTGGTTGCGGAACAATTGAACAACTTGCTGCAAAAAGCATGTGTTAATGTTCATTATTCACAGCGCATTTATTTTTATGGAGGTGCAAAAGAAGGCAGTAATATGGTAGAGTATATCCGGCAGGTTGCATCAGCCTTATCGGGCATGCATCATTTCAATGTGCATGTTACTATTGATCCTCATGGCGAACATAGCGAGTATCATTGGCGTATGGTGTTCCCGGAGTTTTATGTGTGGCTGACCAGAAATTGAGTTGGGATTCTAAATAAATACCCGACTACCAATTTTATGGAACGGATAATAGATTTAACCCAATACCAGATCATTACTATTCAGGTAAACATCCAGTTCATCCATATTATCAAAACCACGATAATGTGTTATCATATTACGCCGCGGATGATAAAAGACTTCTACATAAAAACTGCCTAACTGGTAAAGGAGTATTTTATGTTCACCATCATCTCTGCCTGCAATGCATACGGCATTCATTAATTTTTCTGCCTGGCTGGTTTCGTTTTGAAGTTGAAATTCTCTTAAGGTCATAATCCGTTGCTTATTTGTGTGCATGGTCTTCAACAAATAGGGACATGGCAACATTCAACGGAATTTGGATAGTGAGGCAACGGCAAAGAAAGCTTTCACTATTCTATTTTACAAGCAGCTTATGAAATTTTTATACACATGAAAATTTTGTTTAAATAGGAAAAATTATCCACGGGTTCGGTTTAGTGCAAAAGAAAAGGGCCAGATAGACATCCAGCCCGTAAGCGTCCAATTCCTAATTGAAATAAAAGTTAGAGCAAGGAAGTAAACTAACTGCATATGAGAAGAACTCCCCTGCTCAATATGTTTAAAGAAGCTTTGATTTAATGATAAGACAAAGAAAGGAACTACAGGTCCGCAATTACAACTTCATTTAACAAAGTGCAGGTGTGAGTTAATGAACGGTGTATTCTTTCTAATGAAGTGGTTGTGCAGTTCGGCTTCAAAGAAAGGAATTTGCTTTTTTTGCTAATGGCATTTATAGAATTCCTGATTAGTTTATTTCAGCATTTAAGTTTTTCATATGTTTATAAGAATAAAAACTGACATATGAAATTGCTTCGCTTTTACGTGTTTGCCTTTTTCATTTCTTTCACCACAACACTCTTTGCCCAGTACGATCTTTCAAAACCCATTTCAACCGATTCAAGAGTAAAAATTGGTAAGCTCCCCAACGGACTTACTTATTACATCCAAAAAAACCCAAAACCCGAAAAGAAAGTAGAGTTGCGTTTAGTAGTAAACGCAGGTTCTGTTTTGGAAGATGACGACCAGAAAGGCCTTGCCCACTTTATGGAGCACATGGGCTTTAACGGCACAAAGAATTTCAAGAAGAATGAACTGGTAAATTTCTTACAAACCATAGGCGTTGAGTTTGGCGCTGACTTGAATGCATACACCTCTTTTGATGAAACGGTTTACATTCTTCCTGTTCCATCTGACCAGGTAAGCAAGGGCTTCCAGGTGCTGGAAGACTGGGCTTTTAATAACCTGATGGATAAAAGCGAAATTGAAAAAGAGCGAGGCGTTGTATTGGAAGAATCACGTCTGAGCAAAGGCTCGCAGGAGCGGATGATGCGCAAATATTTTCCACGTTTGTTCAATGGATCGAAATATGCAGAGCGTTTGCCTATTGGTACAGACGATGTTTTGAAAAACTTCAAACCCGAAGTACTTCAATCCTTTTATAAACAATGGTACCGTCCTAACTTAATGGCAGTGGTAGTGGTTGGTGATATTGATCCTGCAGTAGCCGAAGCCAAGATCAAAACGCATTTTGGTAAGGCAAAAAACCCTGCTAATGCAAAAGCCCGTCCGGCTATCATACCAATAAAGAACTGGACGAAACCAGAAGCTATGGTAGTAACCGATGAAGAAGCGACCAACACCATTTTACAGGTATACAATTTTGTAAAGCCATCAAAGCCTGCAAAAACCTGGGCCGATTACAGAGAAGCGATGGTTGAGAATTTAGTTACTTCCTTAATTAATCAACGCTTGCAGGAATTAACGCAAAAGCCCAACCCTCCATTTATTTATGGCTTCTCAGGCATGAGTCCTTTCTTAAGGGGCTATAAAGCCTTTACATCGTTTGCTGTATTAGGCGATAACACTGCTGAAGAAGCGGTGAACGCATTAGTAGCTGAAACCGAACGAGCAAGACAGTTTGGTTTTTTACAAGCCGAAGTGGAAAGAGTAAAAGCTAACCTGTTGAACCAGGCCGAAAGAGGTTTTACTGAAAAAGATAAATCCGAATCGGGACAGATTGTTTGGCAATATGTAAATAATTATTTGGAAGGCAGTGCTGTTCCAGGGCCAGAGGCGCATTACAAGTTTTTAAAGCAAGTGTTGCCTACCATTTCTATACAGGAGATCAATGCTGCGGTTAAAAAAATGCCGGCTACCAATAATGCATTTGCATTGATCACAGCTCCTGAGAAAATGAAAGACAAACTGCCCACCGATGCAGCTTTATTAAACACCGTTGTAAGTGCTACCTCTAAACCGGTTCAGGCTTACGAAGAAAAAGCAGTGGCAACAGCATTGTTAGATAAACAACCTGTTGCAGGAAAAGTTGTTGAAGAAAAGAAAAATGAAAAGCTGAATACAGTTGATCTCACATTAAGCAATGGCATTACTGTTACCCTCAAGCCTACTACTTATAAGAACGACCAGATAGTGATGGATGCATGGCGTTGGGGCGGCTTTCATCGTTTTGACCTGAAGGATAAAGACAATGCAGAAAACGCTGCCAATATTGTGAAAGAGATGGGTGTAAAAGATCTGGCGCCTAATGAACTAAAAAAATTCCTTGCCGGTAAAACAGTCAACGTTTCACCGTACATCAATGCACATGAAGAAGGCATTGAAGGCTTCACCAGCGTAAAAGATTTTGAAACCTTCTTACAGCTTATCCATTTATACCTAACACAGCCAAGGAAAGATGAAGGACTATTCTCTTCTTTTATTAAGAAACAAAAAGGAATGATACAGTTCCTTAAACAAAGCCCTGAGATGTTTTACCAGGATACCATGATGAAGATCGTTTACAACAATCATCCATGGGTAGAAGGAATACCGACTGAAGAGAAGTATAACAACATTCAACTAAACCGGTCATTCGATATTTATAACCAGGTGTTTAGCAATGTGCATGGTATGCACTTTACGTTTGTAGGAAACATTGATCCTGCGACCGCTAAACCATTATTGGAAAAATATCTCGGCTCTCTACCATCAACACCAATCGAGGCAAAGTATAAAGACAATGGTGCAAGACCGGTGAAAGGTGTTGTAAATGCCAATATTAAAAGGGGTAAAGAACAGAAAAGCTTTGTTACGGTTATGTTCAGCGGCGAAACAGAATATAACCGCGATGAGAACCTGGCTTTAAGAGCTTTGTTAGAAGCATTGAATATTAAAGTAACAGAAAAACTTCGCGAAGAAATGGGTGGCATCTATGGCGGCGGTTTTTATGGTTCTATTGAAAGACGTCCCTATACGCATTATAGTATTGCTGCTTCTATTCCATGCGTGCCAGAGAATGTACAAAAGCTAACTACTGCTTTATTTGATTTAGTAAAAGATGCTCAAACAAAAGGTGTTGATCAAAAAGATCTTGATAAAGTTAAAGAGACCTGGAAGAAGCAGTATCAAACACAAATTCAGAGCAACGATTTTTGGTTGTCGTCATTATCCAATGCCTGGATCAACAGGGATAATCCTGAGCTGGTATTGGAATATGAAAAAAGAGTAAATGCACTAACCACGGAAGATTTAAAAAAGGCTGCCAACAAGTTTTTGAACATGAGTAATTATGTAAAAGTTGTCTTGTATCCTGAAAATGCAAAAGTTGCTGATGATCCTAAGAAAACGTTTTAAGGATAAAAATATCGAACAAAACTGATGAATGTCGAAGCCAACGCTTCGACATTCTTTTTGGATCAATTTATAATCGGCTGGAGTTCTCAAAGTGGCATAAGAACACGTCCACTCATCATTTCCTTTTTGCCACCCTACAACTTATCCTTAAGTTTAGCACTCTAAAAAATTTTGCACAATGAGATTATTGCTATCAGCATTATTCCTTTCTTTTTGCACCTTAACCTTTTCGCAAAAAGTTTCGCTTGATCAGTTTAAAAATTGGAAGCCGCGGAACATCGGCCCGGCCGGTATGAGCGGACGTATCACAGCTATTGATGCCATAGTATCAAACCCCAATATATGGTATATAGGTGCTGCATCGGGTGGTGTGTGGAAAACAGAAAACGCCGGAGCAAACTGGACATCTGTATTTGATGATCAACCTAACATCAACATTGGATCTCTTGCTATTCAGCAAAGCAACCCTAGTGTGGTTTGGGTTGGAACTGGTGAAGGTAATCCACGCAACTCGCTCAACATTGGTGAGGGCATTTACAAAACATTGGATGGTGGTAAAACATGGCGGCGCATGGGTTTGGAAAAAACACGGAATATTCATCGTGTAGTGATTGATCCAACCAATCCTAATGTGGTTTACGCTGCTGCTATTGGTAATCCTTATGCAGAACATCCTGAAAGGGGCGTTTATAAAACAACCGACGGCGGTGAAACCTGGAACCGCATTTTGTTCACCAACGAAAGCAGTGGTGCTGCTGAGTTAGTAATGGATCCTTCAAACCCGAATAAACTCATCGCTGCAATGTGGCATCATCGCCGTACACCATTCAATTTTAAAAGCGGTGGTCCGGGCAGCGGTTTGTACATAACAATGGATGGTGGTAAGAACTGGAAGAAGTTGGGTAAAGAAGATGGCTTACCAGAAGGGGAATTAGGAAGAATAGGTATCGCATTTGCCCGCAGCATGCCAACAAGAGTGTATGCTAAAGTAGAAGCAAAAAGAAACGGCTTATATCAAAGCGATGATGGTGGTTTTAAGTGGACCCTCATCAACAGCAAACCGGAAGAAGTAACCGATAGACCCTTTTATTACCAGGAGATCTATGTTGATCCTAAGAATGAAAACCGCATCTATGATATTCATTCAACCGTAACTTATAGCGAAGATGCAGGCCGCAACTTTAAAACTATGTTGCCTTATTTCGGCATCCATCCTGATCATCATGCCTGGTGGATCCATCCTGAAAATCCTGATTTTATTATAGATGGAAACGATGGTGGTATCGGGATATCCAGAGACCGTGGCAAGACTTGGGTGTTTGATGAAAAGATCCCGGTTGGCCAGTTCTATCACATTAATGTTGATAATGAAATCCCTTACAACGTAATGGGCGGTATGCAGGATAATGGTAGCTGGCACGGACCAGCTTATACCTGGACCAATGGTGGCATTCGAAATTATTACTGGAACAACGTAGGCGGTGGTGATGGCTTTGATGTATGGCCCGACCCGGAAGATCCTTCATGGGTTTATTCAATGAGCCAGGGGGGTAACGTGGGCCGGATCAATTATAAAACAGGCGAACGCTGGTTCATTAGACCGGTGACGGCAGACACAACTCTGAAATATCGTTTCAACTGGAATGCTGCCATGGCCGTTAATCCTATTGACCCAAGCATTATTTACTACGGTAGCCAATATGTACACAGAAGTAATAATAAAGGAGCAAGCTGGGAGATCATTTCACCGGATCTTACTACTAACAACAAAGCATTGCAGCCTGACGAAACGGGTGGATTAACATTGGATATAACAGGTGCCGAAACACATACTACCATATTAGCCATAGCACCCTCATACAAAGAGAAAGGCGTGATTTGGGTAGCTACCGATGATGGTAATGTGCAACTGACAAGAGACGATGGCAAGACATGGACAAACTTCCGTGGTAAACTGCCGGGCTTACCCTCTGGTGCCTGGTTGCCACAGATCAAGGCAAGCCGTCATAATGCAGGTGAAGCTTTTGTTGTTGCCAATGATTACCGCAGGGGCGATTTTAAGCCTTATATTTTCCGCACTACAGATTACGGCAGAACATGGACCCGTTTAGTAGATGAAGGCAAAGTGAGGGGTTATGCATTAAGCATTATACAAGATCCTGTCGAGCCTAATTTGATATTTGTCGGAACTGAACATGGCCTATGGGTCAGCTTAAATAACGGTTCATCTTTTCAGCAATGGAAAAATGGCTTTCCGCAGGTATCTGTATTTGACTTAGCGATCCAGGAAAGGGAAGCAGACCTGGCCATTGGTACGTTCGGGAGAGCTATCTGGATATTAGATGATATTCGTCCGCTAAGAGCACTGGCAGCAAATAACGGTAATGTATTTTCCAAAAAAATCACAGCGTTTGCAGCTCCTGATGCTTACAAGGCAACTTATCGTGCTGCAACGGGATATGAGTGGAGCACAATGGGCATTTATGATGCAGAGAACAGGCGCAGAGGCGCAGCCATTTCATTTTATGTTGCACCAGCCCTGGCACAACAATCAGCTGCACCGCAGAAAGCAGTTACAAAGGTTGATGCAAGAGATACGGCCAGAAAAAGAGTGATGGGAGAAGATGTGTTTTTAAGAGGGGAGGGAGGACAAATGCCAAGAGATACAGCACAAAAAGCACCTTCAAGAATTGATTCAGTACAGGTTCGTATTTACAACGATAAAAATGAACTGATCCGCAATCTTAAATGGAGGGCTGACACTGGTTTTAACCGCCAATACTGGGGTATGGAGGAAAGAGGTGTTCGCTTCCCGGGTTCACCAAAACCTCGTCCCAATGCTCCTGAGCCAGGAGGTTTCCAGGTAATGCCAGGGACCTATAAAGTAGTTCTGGCCTTAGGCAAGGATTCAGATTCGACCATGGTAACCATTAAAGATGATCCAAGGATCAAAAAATCGGCTGATGCCATTGCTGCTCAAAGAAAGATGGTTGAACGATTACGCAGAAGCTCTGCAAGGCTTACAGAAGGAATGGACCGCCTAACAGAATGGGAAGAAGTATTATCGAAAATGCAGGGCCAGTTAAGAGGAGTGGAAGGTAAAGAAGCAGACTCTTTACGTAAGCAAACAACAGCCATGCAGGATTCAATAAAAGCCATTCGGGCTTATATCAGCGGTACACCTGATAATAGTAAACAAGGTATAGTAAGAGGCGCCGAAAGAACAGTGATGACTACTATGCAAACTGCTCAGCAGTATATTATGAGTAAGAGTGTGGCACCAGGCCAGCAGGAAGAAAGCCTGGCAATAGGCGCAGAAGCAGTGATCAGTGAAGCTGTACGTCGCATTAACGCATTTTACGACACCAAATGGAAAGCTTATCGCAGCCATGTGGAAGCTACCAGGGTGCCGTTGTTTAAAGATTATCAACCAATACAGTAACCTAAGACGTGAATCGTCAAACCTGGGAAAAGGCCTCGCTACATGCGGGGCTTTTTGTTTCTGGTAGAAACGCAAAAGAGTTTAAGAACTCTAAGTTTTGCGACTTAATTCAACTTAGCTTCTTTGCGTGAAACTTTTTCTCAAAAGGGCAACAATATTATTTCAAACTCACTGCTCACCCTTTAACCTTAATTAATTAAGCGGTTGTTAATCCACATTTCAGGCCCTTTCCTTAACAGATATCGGCATAGAAAATGACAATAGATAAGCACTAAAATCCAAGAGGTTCATTTATGAAAAACAGAATTCTACTTTTTATTTTCTCACTGTTTATAGCGGTGGGAAGTACTGCTCAAACCAGTGGCAGGATTGGCTCGCATGAGACCATTTCAAAGTGGACACCGTCAACTTCTACAGCAGGTTTTGTCAATGTTTCTGAAGGAAGGCAAATTGCCCAGGAAGTTATGGATATCGTAGGGTTGAAACCCAACTTTGAAGTAAGAGAGGCTAATATTCCGAATGCTGCTGCAGTGGTTTATGCTGGCAAACGTTATGTATTGTATAACCCGAATTTCATCAGACAACTGGAAAGAACTACAGGTACTAAATGGGCTGGTATTAGTGTATTGGCACACGAAATTGGTAATCACTTGCAAGGTCATACTATTACAGCGTCTGGTAGTTCGCCCGCTATAGAGTTAGAGGCTGATGAGTTCTCTGGTTTCGTATTGCGTAAAATGGGTGCATCGTTAACAGAAGCTCAGGCGGCTATGAAAACGATTGCTATTGAAAGAGGCAGCCGTACGCATCCCGGCCAGTCGGATCGTTTAACTTCTATTGCCAAAGGTTGGGGCCATGCAGATGATCAATTAGCAGGACGTAAAACAGATGTTGCTAAACGGGTAGAAAGTACTCCGAAGCAATCACCTGCAGTTACATATCCGCAACGTCAGCAGCAAACAGAGACTGTATTGGCTGACCGGTATGTGTTAGGTCACATCACTTTCAATGCAGATCCTAATTCGAAATATTATGTAACTACACAGTACAACGTGGTAAAGGTGGCTAATAATCAGTTGCAGGTGATTGGTAAATTATCAAAAACAAGCAACAGTACTATACCCTACATTATACACGATAACGAGACCCAACTTTTTGTTCGTTCCAATGGTTTAATACTTACCGAAACCGGAAGACAAGTTGGTAGCTTACGAAATGCTTAATCAATCAAATAAAAAGGGATCAGTAATGATCCCTTTTTTAATACCGTACTATAATATTGTTTTGTTTAATAAGGCATATCAAAGCACTAATTGTTCAAATAATTTCTTCAACGTTTCTTCAGGATCTGTACAAAAGCCCGGATGCACTTTTGAACTCTGTACCACAGTGCTGCGTGTGGCTGTAAGCCAGCGAAAACGGGAGGGCATATCAAGAACAGCAATAGGCCCTGCATCCTTATCTCCTTTACAAATCTGTGCAAACGATCGAAGATGATCTTCTATTTCATTACAATCAAGGGTTCCGCACAAAGCGTTCAGGCGTTCTCTATTGATGGCATATAAAACATTCATATACTTCAGCTGTTTACAATAAAGTATTACTCCTGCATTCAGGAATTCTTCCCTTTCTACCCTGGGAACAATGCGTATGATGGCATATTCAAATAAGTACTTCCCGGGCATCTGATGCTTGTTTTAAAAAAATATGAGAATGGTTTAAGCGGTTCAGTAAAAAATGTTCGTAAACTTTTCGGTTTTCTTCGGCATTGGGTAAGTCCTCACTCGTTAACCATTCCGAGGGAACTAAGCTTACAACATTACGGATCACTTCATCTGTTAACCTGGAACGGAACGAATCATTTACCTCGGAAAGTTTATCAGCCCATTTTAGCAACACATGGTCTTTGATCTGCACAAAAGGCCTTGAGCTTTGTTCTTCCCAATTGCTCCATGAATGATGAAAATATAACGATGCACCATGGTCAATCAGCCATAGCTCTTTGTGCCACATCAAAAGGTTTGTGTTCCGTACGGTTCTGTCCACATTCATCAGAAAACTATCCAGCCAAACAATTTGCGATGCTGTTAATGCATCTACTTTGTTTGTTGCAGGGTCAAATGTTATAGAGCCTTGTAAATAATGTAAGGCAAGATTTAATCCTGCACTACTTTTCAAGAGGTCCTGTATTTCTTCATCAGGCTCTGTGCGTCCAAATGCCGGGTCAACTGTTGCGAAAACAATTTCAGGTATCCGCAAACCCAGATGGCGGGCCAGTTCGCCGCCGATCAATTCTGCAATTAAAGCCTTTATGCCTTGTCCTGCGCCACGAAATTTCAGCACATATAAAAAGTCATCATCTCCTTCTACAATAGCTGGAAGCGAACCGCCTTCACGCAAAGGGGTAACGTAGCGAATGATATCCACCGTTCTGATATTTGATGAGGCTTCACCCATGAACGGTGAAAAATACTTTGTTTTTTGAAATGAACGGCAACGGCAGTTATTTATCTATCAATTGCTTTTCTTTAAAGGCTGTTGACAGATCGTATTGCTGGTGCTGCGAAGGAATTTCAACGGTTTGAAAACCTTTTAAATTTAAGCGGTCGCTGAATGTTTTTTGTACTTCAGACTCACCGTGCACTAAGAAGATCGCTTTTACTTTTTCAGCATCCTGGTTGCTGATGAAACGGATCAGTTCATCCGTATCTGCATGTGCACTCATTCCCTGGAGGTGTCCTACTTCTGCTACTACTGCACAAGGATCAGAAAAGATCTCTACTTCTTTTTCACCGTTTAATAACTGTCCGCCTAAGGATTCTCGTCCGCAATAGCCAACAAATAATATAGCGCTGTTGCTATTGCCGATGCACTCATTAATGTGATGCTTTACACGGCCTGCATCTGCTGTACCGCTGGCAGAGATGATAACACAAGGCTGGCTGTAATCTACCAATCGCCTGCTATCCTCAACTGTTTCTACATACTTCAATCCCGGAAAGTCAAACGGATCATCATCTATCTCTAACACCTGTTGCAGACGATCGCTAAACTGTTCTTTATATCTTTTTATATTCTCTGTCGCTTTCAGGCTTAGCGGACTATCAATGAAGTATAAAATTTCCGGCAAGCGTTTTTCCAGGTGCAGTTGATTAAGTGCATATAATACTTCCTGCGTTCTGCCCACACTAAAAGCAGGGATGATCAACTGACCGCCCTTTTCAACACAGATCCTATTGATCCATTTTTGCAATGTTTCAATGGTGTTGAAAGTAATATCATGATGTTTATCACCATAGGTGCTTTCAAGGATAATATAATCGGCCTGCGGGGTTTCTGCAGGAGGTTGCAGTAATACTGAACGATACCGGCCAACATCGCCACTAAATAAGATGGTTGTCTGTTCGCCTTTTTCTTTTATACGCAGGGTAATAGCTGCACTGCCAATTAAATGCCCTGCATTAGTGAAAAGTGCCTGCACACCTTCTGTTACATCAAACCATTCGTTATAATCAATCGTTTCAAATAGCTCTAATGTTTTAGTTACATCTTCAGATGTATAATAGGGTTCGTAAGGAGGAAGGTTTTTTGCAGCCCGTCTTTTATTGATGTGCTCTATCTCGTAGGTTTGAATTTCCGCACTGTCGTATAAAAGGATTTCAGTAAGAGCTTTCGTTGCAGGTGTAGAAATAATTTTTCCGTTGTAGCCTTCTTTTACCAATTTGGGCAAAAGGCCTGAGTGATCAATATGTGCATGCGATAGCAATACCACATCTATCTTTTGGGGGTTAAAACCAAAATGCTCATTCAACTCATCTGTCTTTCTGCCTAAGCCCTGGAACAAACCACAATCCAGCAAGATATGTTTGCCGTTGTCTAAATGAACAATATGCTTTGTGCCGGTTACCGTTTTTGCTGCGCCATGAAAACTGATCTTCATAGTTCAGCTTATGCCAATATCATACCCACTCATAAACGTTATTTTAAAGGCGCAGTGTTTGCATTTATCAACTTATGAATGATGTGTTGGAAAAAGTAAAAGCATTTGCCACGGAAGCTCATGGTGATCAAAGAAGAAAGTATACTCCGGAGCCTTACATTGTTCATCCTGTAAGAGTAATGGAGTTATGCAGAAAACACACTTCATCATTACCCATTTTATCAGCAGCATTGTTGCATGATGTGTTGGAGGATACAAAGGTTACGCAGGGTGAAATGCATCAATTTTTACACTCGGTAATGAATGATGAGGAAGCTGCCCAAACATTGCAACTGGTAGTTGAACTAACTGATGTGTATACCAAGGCTGCTTATCCAAAATGGAATCGAAAAAAGCGAAAAGAAAAAGAAAGAGAACGTATAGCACAAACCAGTGCAGATTCGCAAACAGTTAAGTATGCCGACATCATTGACAACAGCATTGAAATTGTCCAATATGACCAGGATTTTGGGCCGAAGTTTTTGAAGGAATGCAAGGCTTTGCTTGCAGTAATAAGCAAAGGCAATGAAACATTGTATCAGCAAGCGAAAGAGGTAGTGCATCAAAACCTTAAAATAGCTCCGAACAATATTTAAGGATACCCTTCAATCAGTAGAAGGCGTACATTTGAATTCTAACTTCATTTATGAAATCATTTCTTATAGCTATAAGCTTTTGCTTCTTCAGTTTTCTTGCAAATGCGCAAACATCTGGCATAGAAAATAATCATGCAGATACTTCAAAAAAGACACAGGTTGTTGAAGCTTCTTGCGGCCAGTGCAAGTTTGGCTTAAAAGCAAAAGGCTGCGACCTGGCGGTACGCATAAATGGCAAAGCTTATTTTGTTGACGGCACAGCTATAGATGATCATGGCGATGCGCATGCAAATGATGGCTTTTGTAATGCTATCAGGAAAGCCGAAGTAAAAGGCGAAGTGGTGAACAACCGTTTCGTGGCAACCTACTTTAAACTTCTGCCCGAAAAGAAAAAAGAATAAACTTCTCGTGTATTTTGGCTGATCACTCCTTTCAGGAAATTTCTCTCCTCCAGGCTTTGTAAATAGTGCAGTTTGGGCGAAACTTTTATTAATACATACCCGGTACTTATTTTGAAGGAAGTGATTCATGCAAATACGAACAATACGTCCTAATAAAAGAATTGCCCTGGTAGCCCATGACAAGCGAAAAGAAGAATTACTGGAATGGGCAAAAAAGAACCGGCAGGTACTACAGAAACATGAGCTTGTTGCAACCGGAACAACCGGCAAACAAATGGAAGAGGCATTAGGCTTACCCGTTCAAAGACTTATTACCGGCCCATTAGGCGGAGATCAGCAGTTAGGAGCAAAGATTGCCCAGGGAGAAATGGACCTGGTCATTTTTTTCTGGGATCTGCTGGAGGCACAACCGCATGACAGCGACGTAAAAGCTTTGATACGCCTGGCGGTTGCATGGAACATCATCATTGCCTGCAACATCACCACTGCTGATTTTATTTTATCATCACCTCTGATGGATGTGGATTATGAGTTAGCTACACCAGAACATTAATATTTGTTCCAAAGACCTTCTTCAATAACCTCAACAAGGTTCTTATCGGGATCATGAAAATAAAATGAACGCAAACCGCCTTTCCATGCATGCTGATGAAGAATCGGTATAAATGCATTCTTCACAAGTTGCAGTGTTGCATCATAATCATCTTTGCTCACTTCAAATGCAAAATGAATAGATCCGCTTGCACCATGAGGAGGCAATTCTTTTTCCTTTTCAGTTTGTTCTGCAATAAAGCATAACAATACAGATTCACCGGCTCTGAAAAATATATGACGCCCTTCAACTATAGAAATAAGCTCTAACCCAAGTTTACCGGCATAGAACTCTTTTGTTAATCCAATATCACTAATATAAATGCAGGTTTCTTTAATGCGGGCAATTTTCATCTTGTTGTGTTTCTGCATTAATTGTCTACTTCTTTCAGTGCAGGACGAGTGTCTTTTGGGTCTCTTTTTTCATACTGTATCCTGAACCTGGACAGATCCGACTTATACTTTCTATCTCTCTGCAATTCATATTGATATATGGTTTGTCCTAATTGGTACAGGAAAGGATAACCTACCGAATTGTAATCATACTTGCCATCATTTAAAATCTCATCGCTGTTTACATACACAGTGGCAGCCAACATATATTCCACTTTATTTTTAAAATCCACTACGTAAGAAACATCTGTCAGGAACCCGTAAGACCAGCCAACCTTGTTGAAGACCCTGACGTGTGATGGCATTTGATGAGTACTGTCTCTAAAAAAGAATTTCACGTAGCTGTCGTAAAACTTTGTTGTATCATATTTCGGATAAGATGTTTCTGAAGGATACTGTGAGAGGTAACGATAGAGAAAACTATAGTCGCTCTTGCTGAGATGAAACCTTTGCTTAGCCGGAACAGAGCCGGGAAACAGAACGGATTGCAACATTTGTTGCATGTCCTCTAATGAAAGATTGTTGTGCATGGTGAAATCAAACGGTTCGTTCACCAGGCTGTCATTTCTATTCATATGAGCTTTTCCCAGTTTTATTATCTGGCTAAAGTTGAACGAGTCCGTATTATGGGCTGCAGGCTGGCTATAGATCAAACTGCCATCAGTTCTAATGAAACGCACTGCGTTAGTATGCCGGTTTTGTTCGGGTGTAAAGCCCATAAACTGCCTTGTAATGCGACTGTTTTTATAGCCCTTGTTTTGTAAACTGCGATTGATTTCTTGTTGGCCAACAAACTGGTATAAACGGTTGTAAGGATCGTTTTCGCTAATGAGCAAGGCTCTTTTTATAAAATGTGCAATAGATGGCAGTCCTGTTTCCGATGTGGTGTCTTTGTATAAAACTCTTTGCCTTTCATAACTGCTATCAAATTGAATGGGGGTGTATTTATTAACCTCTTTGTTATTTATATCATTTAGCTTCTCTAAGGCCAGTAGGGCTAAAGGCAGCTTTACCATTGAGGCGGGATTGAAATAAAGCTGCGGATCATAATTAAAATAGTAGTTAATAAAATGAGGATTATTTTTCTTATCACGGTTGATCTGGGTATAAACAACCTGGCAACGATAAGTTTGCGGATCTTTTATTACACGATTGAGGATAGGCTGAGATGAACCAGACAAGATTTTCTTTAAAAGCGTATCTGTTTTAGGCTGCGCATAAACCTGAGAATACAAGAAAGCACAAACGCACAATAGAATAAACCTGTACATAGCAGAAAGATACAAACTTGGGAACAGGCCTGTGCATACTACAAATTATATATCAAATTAATAATTAGGGGTAAACCTTTATTATCAGTACATTCTTGGTTTTTATTTCATTGTTACAACAGTATTTTTCAATTTATTTGCAGCAACCAAACAACGACTGCTTTGAAAAAGATAGAACTCTCCGACAAAGAAATCAAGATCATTAAGTTTTTAACGAAGCAATACACTTCAAAAGATATTGCTGAAAAAATGGGACTTAGCTTTCGCACGGTTGAAGGCTACCGTTTTGATCTTCAAAGAAAATTAGGTGCAAAGAATGTTGTAGGCATTGTGCTATATGCTGTCAAAAAAGGCATTGTAAAAATTTAAGAAAGGCAATCATTTATAAAGATCAGGCAAGTTGGCTGTATGCCGGCATGTTTGATCTTTTGTATTTATGACCCATAATCATTTCATTACGAAGAATGAAATGATTTTATTGACATCTCTCTGGATTACTACTCCGAACCTAAGCCTGTAGCTCATTGCAAGGATTTTTCCACAAAATTGTTGATAACAAAACTGCGATTACAACGATGCTTTTCATTCTGGTAATGATAGCTTTGTTTCAAACAGTAACCTATGTTCAACTTGGATAGTACAAATAATTACAGCTTTACCTGGCAGGAAAAGTTACACGAGGTAACATACAAGTTCAGCAGACAGGAACACCACGAGCAAAAGCTGGCCTATAATCACTTATGGCTTACAATAAATTATGAACATACGGTATTAAAGATCTCTAAACCGCAGAGCATTCTGAAACAGCCAAAAGAAATAATAGAAAAGGTAATAGAAAGAGAAGTAAAGGATTACATCTCCAATGAAGTACTTCAGCAACTACAATAATAGTAATCAGGCAGCTTTCCAGATAGACCTTGAAGTATGATGATAGTCTTTATCATACGTAGCACTCATTACCTGTCCCGGCTTTACTGAACGTACTAACACAGGATGGTTAATTGTTTTTCTTCTTCTTTTGTCAGATTGATGATCTCTTTGCATTTCCATAACTCACATTTTCTATTTAATAGAATAAAATGATGCCAAACTTTATTTTTTGAAACCAATTGGGCCATTGCCGAACTAATTGAATGTATAAATTACATAATAGACAGCTTCTTTTAGAGGAATCTTATGATATGGTCAGTCGGCATTCTTTTAAAACAGTTTATGTTTGTCTTCTACAAAATGAGAAAGGCTTTATACTTTTTCCTGTCTATTGGCATTATTGTCATTCTATTCAGCGGCACATCGGGCTGTGCTACTATTATACCTCCCGAGGGTGGTCCAAGAGACACCATTCCGCCGCAACTACTGAATGCAGAACCAGATGATTCAACACTTAACTTTAAAGGCCGCAGAATTACATTAACATTTGATGAGTATGTAGATGTACAGGATTTGTCGAATAATATTCTATTTACTCCCATCTTTGAAAGTAACCCTGAAATACGTGTCAGGCTAAGAACAATCACCATTAATTTCAGAGATAGCCTGGAGCCTAATACCACCTATACTCTGAATTTTGGCAACGCTATCAGGGACATTAATGAGAATAACATTGCGAAGAATTTTGTTTACACCTTTTCTACCGGGCCGGCCTTAGACTCACTTGAATTTTCCGGACGTGTGTTGCTTGCAGAAACCGGAAGGATTGATACTACCTTATCTGTTGTTTTATATCGCAACCTTAACGACTCTGCAGTAAAAAAAGAAGCACCAAGGTATGTTACCCGTGTGAGGCAGGATGGTTCCTTCCGGTTTACCAATTTGCCTGCCGGCGTATTTAAAGTATATGCCTTAGGAGAATACAGCAGAACCAGGCGTTATTTAAGTGAATCGCAGCTGTTTGCTTTTTCTAATGATAGCGTAATTGTTGGCAGAACAGATTCAGTGATCCTTTACGCCTACAGAGGAAGACCTGACGTGTTGCCCGGCCAAAATGCTTCTCCAGTCCAGAGAAATAATGCTTTAAGAGAAAACCGCCTTCGCTTTACAACAAATCTTACTGCAGGTAAATTAGAACTTCAGAAGGATTTGCTCCTGACCTTTAATACGCCTTTACGGAATTATGATTCTGCAAATATTGCTCTAAGCACAGATAGTACTTTTAATCCTGTCAACTTTACTGCTTCTTTAGATACTTCCAGGAAAAGAATACAGCTTACTACTCAATGGAAAGAAAATACTTTGTACAATCTGGTATTGGATCGGGACTTTGCAGAAGACACTAGCGGCAAAAAGTTGTTTAGAACCGATACGCTTAGCTTCTCTACCAAAAAGCTTACAGACTACGGCAAGATCAATATTCGAATCCGGAATATTGACAACTCACGAAAACCTGTTTTGCAATTTGTTCAGAATGACCAGGTGGTATTCTCGGCTCCACTAAGTGGTGGTAGTTTCTCAACCACACTGTTTACTCCCGGCGATTATGACCTGCGCATTTTGTATGATACCAATGGCAATGGTAAATGGGATCCCGGTCAATTTTTTGGTACTAAACGGCAGCCTGAATTAGTACAGCCAA
>Ga0164290_1001175_pt1 | contig 48153 bp, 44 predicted proteins | sample Micstemetagenome_FD_108782 | JGI IMG/M metagenome (GOLD analysis project Ga0164290, IMG submission 108782) | Contaminated culture microbial community from soil near Moab, Utah, USA - Microcoleus steenstrupii SON62 (Illumina Assembly) | ecosystem: Environmental > Terrestrial > Soil > Soil crust...
GCCTGGGCTCGAAACTCTTCGCTAAACTGCCGCCGGGACCGCCGGCTCTTGCCTGTGTCTGCTGCCATCGTGGCCATCGTATCCGCCTTTCCGAAGATGTCCACGGAATCGGATCAAGCCCAGTCGGCGAGCCGAGCCTCTAACTGCAGACGTGCGAGGCGTTCTTTTTCGGCTGTCTCATTGGCTGCGGCCGCCCGTTCGTTCGCTCTTGCTATGTCCAGGCGAAAGCTTTCGGCCAATGCGGTTGCCGTCGCCGCTCGTTCGTTCGCCGCCGCCGCGTCTGCGCCAGCTTTAGCCGTGCCTTCAGCTGCTTTTGCTGCTTCTGCCATTGCTTCGGCGGCGCGAGCGTCCGCGGATGCGGTCGCCGCTTTCGATTCGTTTTGGAACTTCGTTAGGGCCGAGTCCGCAACGCGCTTCTCGTCTGCCAGGATCCTATTTAGGGGCCTACTTGCCAGCAGGTACGCCAGTCCAGCTGCCCCGGCGACAAAGGCTGCGGTATACGTGATCGGCTCAGCCCACGAAACCACCCACTCGAGAAAGCCCTTACTAAGCGCTGGAAACAGTGACATAGGCGTCGCCTCGGCAGTTGTAGTCGCAAACTATTGTTGCGGTACTAGTGCGATCCGGTCGTGGTGCAACCACTTGGATAGACCACGACCATCGGCCCCACTATCCTTCGGCAGAGCTAGGAATACAAGACGGGAAGATCCGCTAGCCTACGCAGATTGATTTCTGTAGGAAGGCTCAAGAGAATCCCGCCATCGTTTCGGTCGGCGCCTTCGTCGCTGGACTCGGCTTGCTCGCCGCGGCTTGGGCGGCCTTAAGCGAGCAGCCCTTCTTTCACGCGGTGGGTACCGTTGCGACGCTGGCGTTCAACGCTGTCGCGGTCGCTGCCGTCGCAATAGCCGGTGGGGTAGCGGATCTCCCCGGTCGGCATCACGGCAAGTTCTCTCCCATGACACGGCGATTGAACGGTCATCGTCCAGCGCTCCAATGACGGCGAATCAACCCGATACAAACCTACAGCAAAGGGGCCGCACCGATGCCACCCACAAACGCGGCAACGAACAGAACCTGGTCAAGGTTGACATGCTGACGACCGTTGTCAGTCTGCTCTGTCTTGCTGTCGTTTTGGGCTTCGTGGGTAACACTGCTCAGGACTATTGGAAGCAAGGCCAGCACGCCCGCGCCGTCTGGTGGACTGGCGCCACTGCGCTGATAGCCGTAATCGGCATCATGGCAACGGTCCTTCCAATGGCCTACAGGGCGGACTCCGAAGTCGACCCAACCAAGGCCGAGGACGACCCGCTTAGAGAAGTACGCGACTTGTTGAAGTCGCAACAGTCTGCCGAACTGCGCCCTTATTTGGGGGTACGTCAAGGCCACAATGGAAATTGGCAAGCCGATTTCCATTCTGATCAAGTTCACAAATAGCGGCAAGACGCCTGCGGAAGGTGTTGAGATTCTCCAGTCTCTTGAAAAGGTCAAGTCTGGAACGGCTCCTAGCCGAACGTACGTCGGTAAGGACTTTGAACGCCGAAGCATCGGCTCGATCAATGTAGGGAACACCGTCGAAACGGAGGTCATTGGCCACGAGTGGACGCTTGACGAGTTGATGACCATAAGCACCGATAGAACGTTTCAAATTTTCGCGCACGGAATCATTCGTTACCGATCCAAATACATCGCCAACGAAACAGACGAGCAGCCGTTCTGCTACGAGTTTGATCCAGCGAGTGGTCAGATGGTGATCTGCCGCGCTCCTGCCAACAATGAAATCAAGCCGATTGCTGACGCCGACCGCGCATGGATCACGGTCTCCTACGTACATCTTGTTTCGCCTCTGGTTGTTGGTGCGCTTCCGGAGGTGCGGGTGGAGTTTGTAAATTGCGGAAGGACGCCAGCGTTTGAGGTTGAAACCGGAGGCAGGGTATTCAGTAAGAGCAGCGATCTTCCGCTGCTGAAGGGTTACAACATGGAAGGGGAACCCAAGGGTAAGACAGTCTTGGGCCCAGGAATTCCCGCCACGATCTTTATGGTGTCTAGCGCGCGATTTCAGAATCAAAGCCAAATTGACGTCATCGTCGCTGGAACTCACACGCTGTACGCGAGTGGGTTTATCACTTACAAAGACAGCGTCGGAATCCACAGGCGAACCGACTTTTGTTTCCAGACCGGCGGTGCCAGTCTGAAGGTAATTGACGAGACTGGCTACGTAATGGTGAATGCGAAGGCAGGAAACACGGCCACCTAGAGCCAGCCCCGCCATCATCATGGCCAGCCCCAACCAATCCGGCGAGTTCAGGAGAGAGAGCACCAGCCATCGAGCCCCCACGAGCGGCGAAGCCGCGAGCCCTACGACGGCGCGTAAGCGCCGAGCCCCAGGCGCGCGCAGCGCGCCCCTCCCGCATGTAAAGCATCCTTGACATGCGGGTAAAGCATGCTTTACATTGCTCTTGGAGGTCAGCATGCTTCTGTTTCGTCTTCACAAACGTCTCGCGGCCGCCAAGTCCGATGTTGCGAGTGCCGTCGCCCGTGGCGAGGCTGCGGTCGAGGAAAGCCACAAGCTGTTTGGCGTCAGGCTGCTGATCGCCGGCTTGCTGTGGGTGTCGGTCTACCTGTTGTCGCGTGGCGTGCTGGCGCTCGGGCTCACCGACCCGACCGTCCGCGTGCTGGTCGCGCTCACGCCGGTGCCGTTCTTCATCTACTACCTGTGGGTGTGGATGAAAGGGGTGCGCTCGATGGACGAACTCCAGCGCCGCATCGAGTTCGAGGCCCTGGCATTGGCCTTCCCGCTGGCGATCGTCGTGTTCATGACGCTGGGACTGCTCGATGTCGCCATCCCGCGAGACCTGGATGACTACGGCTCGCGGCACTGGTGGCTGATGATGCCGCTGCTGTACTACTTCGGGCTGTGGCGCGCGAAGCGCCGCTACGAATGAAGAACCGGCTCAAGGCCTTGCGCGCCGAGCGCAACTGGTCGCAGGCGGAGCTGGCCACGCATCTCGCCGTGTCGCGCCAGACCATCAACGCGATCGAGACGGAGAAGTACGATCCCAGCCTGCCGCTGGCGTTGAAAGTGGCGCGGCTGTTCAAGCAGCCGGTGGAGGAAATCTTCTTCCTGGATGAACGGTAGGGCAGCACTGAAGTGCTGCCCTCCTGGCACTGTTGACGGGTCGCCCTTCTGGGACCCCGTCCGGGTCTTCAGACGAGCGGATTGCGCGTGGTGAGAGCGGCGAACCGCGAGAAGTCGCGATCGGCCGACCACAACTCCGACACCCGGTGGTGGATGCAGAGCGCGGCGATGCGCGCATCGTGAACCTGGGGGCCGCTCACCTTCGACGACTTGAGTGTCGCCGCGAGCGTGTCCCAATATCCGGGTCCCTCAGCCAACGACACATGGGTCGGCGATGCGAGCCACGCCTCGACCTGGGCGATGGCGGCCGCCTGCGGCGTCGGCGGCGCATAGATTCGCGGGTGGGTCACGATCGCGACAAACTCGTGCAGGCAGGGCCAGGGGATGGCCCACGGCGCGGTGCCTTCGGCCAGCGCGCGAATCAGCGGCGCGGCCGCGTCATGCCACTGCGAATCAGTGCGGTGCGCGTAGACCAGCAGGTTGGTGTCGACCGCAATCATGCACCGCGGCCCAAGTAGATCGCGTCGCGGACCGCTTCCCACCGGCCTTCGACGACGTCGACCTGCACGCCTCGCCCCTTGAAGCTGGCGTCCTTCAGACGGAACCGCTTGCGTGAGTGACGGGCCGCGAGCACGGCGCGCAGGCCTTCCTCCACCAGCAGGCGCAACGTGACACCTTCGCGCCGCGCCAGCTCCTTGGCGTCCTCGAGGATCGGTGTGGCGATCTCGATCGTAGTCTTCATATGGGCACCCATATTATGGCAGACGGCTACCCGCCAGGCAAGTGCCGCAACGGGTACTCGGCCGGCCCGAAAGGCCGCTGCCGGCGTCTGTCTGGCAGCCCGTGCCCACGAGCCGCGTGAGCGGCGAGCCCCATGAGGCGCGAAGCGCCGAGCCCGACGAGCGCCGACAGGCGCGAGCCCTACGGCCGATGCCGCAGCACCTGCCCCGGTCGCGCGTCGGTCTGCTGGCCGGCGCTGACCACCGGCGTGCCGTTCACGATCACGTAGCTGATGCCGGCGGGGTAGGCGTGCGGCGCGGCATAGGTGGCGACATCGCCGACCGTCGCGGCGTCGAAGATCACGAGGTCCGCCGCCTTGCCCACGGCAATGCGGCCGCGGTCGGCGAAGCTGAACTGATCGGCGGGCAGCGACGTCATCTTGCGGACGGCTTCTTCCAGGCTGATCACCTTCTTCTCGCGCACGTAGAGACCGAGCGCGCGGACGGCGTTGCCGTAGCCGCGCGGGTGCGGCACGCCTTCGCCAAAGGTGTTAAGCCCGCTGTCGGAAGCAATCGACACCATCGGGTGCCGCAGGATGCGCGCGATGTCGTCATCGCCCATGAAGTGATAGACCATCGAGGCGCCGCCGGCCATCAACATGCGGCGCATCATCTCCTGCTGCGTCAGCAGGTCGGCCTTGCCGAGCACCTTCTGCGTGGCCTGCGGAATGGTGAGGCCGTTCAGCGATCGGTCGGTCCGATATTCGGCAATGCGCGCAAAGTTGTAGTCCTCGAGCCCGCGCTCGCGAATCAGCTCGCGCATCTCGGCGCGGATCTTCTGCCACGTCGGCTCGTCGCTCAGCCGCTCGGTGATCTTCTCCTGCCCGCCCTCGAGCACCCACGACGGGAAGCGAATGCCCAGGTTCGAGCTGGCCGCGTCGTAGACATACTGGTCCGCATTCACGCGCACACCGCGCGACCGCGCCGCATCCATCATCTCCAGCGCCTTGGCACTCGATCCCCACCGGCTGGGCGCATCGACCTTGAGATGTGAAATCTCCAGAGGCAGCTTCGCCGACTCCGCGATGTGGATCGATTCGGCCACTGCCTTCTCGAGCTCGGTACCCTCGTTGCGCATGTGCGTGGCATAGAGCCCCCGGCCCGCGGCTGCCACTTTGGCCAGCGCGATCACCTCGTCCGTGTTGGCATAGGTGCCCGGCACGTACTGGAGGCCGGTGGAGAAGCCCACCGCGCCGTCGCGCATGGCCTTGGCCACCAGCGCCTCCATGCGCTTCAACTCCTCAGGCGTCGCCGGCCGGTTGGCCGTGCCCATGGCGTCACGCCGAACGGTGTTGTGGCCGATCAAGGTGGCGTAGTTCAACGCCGGCTTCGTCGCCTCGATCTCCAGGAACGCCTTCGCCACGTCCGACGCCGACGATCCGCAGTTGCCCGCCACCACCGTGGTCACGCCCATGCGGACGAAGTGGGGAATGGCCGGCTGCGTCGCAATCTCATCGACGTGCGTGTGAACGTCGATGAAGCCGGGCGACACCACCAGGCCCCTGGCGTCGATGGTGTTCTTCGCGGCATCGGTGATGCGTCCGACCGCGACAATGCGCCCATCCCGGACACCGATGTCGGCGTCGTGTGCCGGCGCGCCGGTGCCATCGATGACGCGGCCGTTGCGGATGATGAGGTCGAGCGGCGCCGTCTGCGAACGCAGATGCGAGGCGGCTGACAACAGGATGACGAGGAGGATCGCTACGTGACGCATAACGCAGATTCTAGACCAGGGCCGCAGATGACGATCAGGCCAGGGCCACAGATGACGCAGATTACACAGATCGACCAGCCTGGCGCGGCGAAGCCGCGCAGGGCCATCGCGAGCGCCCCACTCGCGAGCCTTCCAGAATCAGCCGGCTCGCGAGTGGAGCGGTCGCGGTGGCCCAGGGCCGGCCGCGAATGCGGTCGGCGGCTGGTCGAACAGCCATCTGCGTAATCCGTGTCATCTGTGGCTCTGAGCTATTTGGGTGGAATCGGCGCGATCGCGTTGGTCAGCGGCCCGGCCAGCTCGTCGTAGACGCGATGCAGGAACCAGTCGACCAACTGGATCTCGAACGCACTGTTGGCGGCCGGGACATCACCGGTGATCTGCAGCATCAGCGGCCGCAGGCTGGGCATGATCTCGGCGCGGGCGGCATCTGGGTCCAGGCCACGCGCGCGCGCGCCGGCGCCCTGCTTCAGCAACTCCCTGAACACGCCCATCGTCGCGCGCAGCAGTGTTTTGTCGCGCAGCGGCTCGCCGTGACCAGGCACCATCAGCGTCGCATCCAGTCCGTCGATGTGTTCGAGGGTGCGCAGCCAGCCGGTCGGGTAGGAACTGAGCGCGAACGAAATGGAGTTCACCAGCAGGTCGCCGGTGATCACGATCTTCTCTTTTGGCAGATACAGGAAGGCATCGCCGGGCGTGACGGCGCGGTCGTGATGCAGCACCTGGATTTCGCGTTCGCCCATGACCAGCGTCAGCTTGTTCGCGAAGGTCAGCGTCGGCAGCGTGTGCTGCACGGCTTTCTTCTGTTCCAGGAAAAATCGGCCGTCCTCGAGTGCCCGTCTGAGTCGCGGCAACTCCGGCGGCATCGGCGTGGTTGCTTCGGCCTTCGCAATCCTCTGTTCGAGGGCCGACAGGTAGCGCGGCAGCTGCGCGTCGAGACCGGGCCGGTTGAACTCGATGGCCGGGCCCGCCATCATGGCGCGCGTCCGCTCCTGCGCGATCACCTTCACATCAGGGAACGCGCGGGTGTAGACCTCGGTGCCGTACCAGTGGTCCCAATGCCAGTGGGAATTGACGACGTAGCGGACGGGTTGCGAGGTGAGCGTGCGAATCTCCGCCAACACCGCGGCGGCTGCGGCAGGCGTGCCGTTGGTGTCGAACACCAGCACCCCGTCGGTGGAGATGATGGCGACGGAGTTGCCGTCGAGGCCGACCTCGCCGTACGGCGCCGTGCGGAACAGGTGAATGCCGGGCGCGATTTCCGTGCGCACCGGCGCTGGGCGCCCGGCGCCTGCCGGGAGGGCACTCTGGGTCGGGAAGGCAATATGGGTCGGGAGGGAACCATGGGTCGGGACAGTCCCGACAAGAGTCACCATCCCGACAAGCAGTGCCCTCCCGACAAGGAGTGCGTTCCCGGTAAGCATCACTTGGTGAAGTTAATCATCCAATCCGAGCGGCCGCTCATGAAAAAGCGCGCCGAGGCGCCGGCCAGCTTGTCGGTCCCGGTGCCAGGGGTTGAACCGACCACCTGCGGGTACCACTTGCCGCCGAGCAGCAGTTTCTGCGGCGCCGACCACAGTTCGGGGTTGTCGAGTGATGGCGCGAACGACACGTAGATCCCCTCTTGCCCGTAGTTCTCGTCCTTGGCGCGGTTGAGCAGCATTACGTACTGCTCGATCGCGGTGTTCCAGTGCACGGAGGGGCCCCAGAAGGCGTCGACCTTGCCATCGGTGTCGTGCCACGCCTGCGAGGTGGCGACCAGCGGCGTGGCCGCCGGGTAGGTCCACTCCAACCGGCGCCGCATCGCGCCCGGCAACAGTGGCGACAGCGCCAGGCGGCCGGCCTCTGGCTCGAAGATGCCGTTGCGCCAGATCTCGACGCGGCCGGTGGGCCGATCACGATCGGCCCACAACAACCGCGCCACCGCCACGCCCTGGGCCTCGCGCTGGCGTTGATACTGACTGTAGAAGAGGTACAGGTAGTTCTTGTCGCGATCGAGCATCACGCTGAGGTCGCCGACGCCGCCAATCAGGTAACCGTTGGTGGACTCGCATGCCGTTGTGCTTTGCGCGGCTTGCAGGATGGTGCCGAGGTTCTGCCACGAGCGGCCGCGGTCGGTCGACTTGGCCGCCCCGATGCGCGGCACGAAGCGGTCGTCGCGTCCGCACGCCGTGGCCGGCCACTCGTTGTGGTAGAAGCCGTACCAGGTCTCCACATCGTCGGTGACGATGGCCTCCATCCAGACGCCGTAGCCGGGATGGGGCAAGAGGGTGACCTGCGTGGTGGCGCCGAGGCGTTCGAGCGAGGTGCCCGAAGCCACGCTGGGTTGTCCGGAATGCGAGGTCAGGACAAACAGGCGCCGCTGTCCGTTTTCAAGATCCCAGACGAGCGGGCTGTTCGAGTCGACGTTGCCCGGCAGGGTCATGGGCAGTGCCGGGATCAAGGTCGCGCGCGGCACCGGTGCCGCTGCTTCTGGAAACGCCGTGGGAGTGGTCGCCGACAACACGGCCACGGCGAATCCACAGGCCGCGGCAATACGAACATTCATGGTTACTTCACGTTCCGGTCCCGCGTCAGGCCGCAGATCCCTCTTCTGTCTACGGCGAGCCACCCGCATTCGTTTCACGTGGACCAGCTCAGCCTGAGAATTCTGCGGCGAGGCCATGTCTTCGATCGTATTCTGCGGACATGGCTCCGGCCGTGACCACGACCCTCGACGCCGAGACCCTCGAGGTTGCCGACTTGCAGCGTGCCTGGCATGGCGCGGCCCCGGCCGGACCGCCGGCGGCCACGGACCTGCAGCCGGCGCAGCTCACCATTTCACGCAACAGCGGCAGCGACTTCCAGGATCGCCAGGTCTACTTGTTCGTGGATGACGAGCCGTGGGGGAAGGTGAAGTACGGCCGGCCGGTCACTCGCGAGATTGCGCCCGGACACCACCGCATCCGCGCGTTCAACACGCTGTTCTCACACACCATCGAGGTCGAGGCCGTGCCGGGTGAGCATGTGCGGCTGCGCTGCAGCAACGCGATGCCCACGGCCGGCTGGCTGATGATGATCTTCCTGCACGTCATCGCGCTCACGGTCAGGCTCGAGCGCGAGTGAGCCGGTCTAGTCGTTCACAATCTTCGTCGCCGCGATCCACTTGCGGCCGTCTTTCTCGGAGACCGTGCCCGTGACCGTGGACGGGACCCTGACGGTGCACGCCTCACCGATCGCTTTCCACACGTCGTTCTTGACCAGGTAGTACTCGGTCGGCGCGCCGCCGGCGTTCGCGACCAACAGCACATCCTGGCATTCCTTGGCGTCGGGTTTTTTCAAGAAGCATTTGGCGCACACGCGGTCGCCCTTGAGGGTCTCGTCGGCGGCCCACGCCGGCATGGCCACGGCCAGGGCGCCCAGGGTCAGCATCACTTCACGGCGGGTCATTCTCATCATCGTCTCCATAAATTACCTTAGCAGATGCGGGGCGAGCTCGGCAGCGACGATTTCGCCGACCCTCCGGGCGCCGTCCAGGCTGAAATGAACTTCGTCGTAGTAGTAGCGCGAGTCCTTGGGCAGCAGGCGTGCCAGGTCAACCAGGACCACCCCGTGGCCGGCCGCGGTGCGGCGCATGACATCGTTGAAGCGTTCCATCACCCGCCAGTCGGCCAGGCCGTTGCGACCGTGGCCCGCGTCCAGGGTCGCCAGGTCAATGCCGGTCGCCGGGTCGATGGCGTCACCGACCAGCATGGGCTGGGTCAGGAAGACCGGCTCGATGCCGGCGGCGCGCGCTTCGAACGCAAGCGTTGTCAGCCGCGCCCCATAGCCCTCCAGGAAGCGGTCGAACTCTGCCAGGGCCGAGGTGATCTCGTCCTCGGTCATCGTGAAGTGCCCGAGCGCAGCGAAATCGATCGGCCGGTCCAGCGACAGCTGCAGGCGCGCCGCGGACCGGGCGCGCCTCAGGTTCAGCAGGGTATTCACCACCTCCGAGTGCCGGGCCAGCCTCGGCCACACCCGCCAGCTGCCGGCGTTCCACAGCTCGAATTCGTCGCCGGGCCCTGCCGGCTCCATGCCGACGTCGTTGACCCCGGCGAGTACCAGCATCATCGACGGCCGCAGCTTCGTCAGCACCGACCGCAGCAGCACCAGGTGGCCGTATGTGGAATGACCCTCGAAGCCGGCGTTGTTGACCCACACGTCGGGGTGCGAGGCGGCCAGCACCCCGGCCATCACGTCAGGCCAGGTCTTGCCGTCCGACAAAAGCGTGACCGCGGTCGTGCTTCCGCCAACCGCGACAATCGAGAGTCGCGCACCGAAGTCCGCGGGCGGGTCGGGGCCCCGAAACCCCAGGCGGTTGTAGTGGCCCCGGGCGACCGGCTCGAGTTTGGTGCCCGGGCTGGCGATGGCAACCTGGTAGTGAAGCCCCGCAGGCAGCACGATGTCGTCGCCCCGGAGACGGAACGGGAAGGGCTGGTAAAGGCGGAGCAGCGTCTCGAGCAGGAACAGTGCGATGACCGCTTGAACCGCCAGAATCTTGCCCCGCCGCCCCACTGTGCCGCCATGATACAGGCCGGGCGGTGTATTCTGACCCCTCACCGGAGGGTTGGTTGAAACGATTCGGCGTCCTTATTCTGATGCTCAGCACGGCTGGACTGGTCACGCTGGCCGCGCAAACCAAGCGGATTTTTACGAATCCCCGACCGGAACCCCACTTCAAGACCCTGTTTCCGAACGCCGGCGGTTTCTCGGCGTTTGGCGGCACGCCGCTGCATTACAAGGTCTACGGCGTCGATCCGAAAACGAACCCGGCGGCCCCGCCGATTGGTTTCATCTTCTGGACCACCGACCTCGTGCCGAACGAACGTGCCTACCACGGTCCCATTCACTTCCTGGTCGGCATGGACACCAAGGGCGTGATCCAGAACGTGGTGCTCGACTACAACTCCGAGCCGTATGGCTATTTCTCGATCGACCTGCCGAACTTCGTGACGCAGTTCAAGAACAAGAGCATTCGCGACCCGTTCCGGGTGGGCGGTGACATTGCCGCCATCTCGCGCGCCTCGATCACGGTGAACGGCGCGGCCCGCGCCATTCGCGAATCGTCGCGCATCATGGCCAAGACCTTCCTCACGCCGGACCAGATCAAGCAGTGATGCTTGCCCTGAGCGGCGTCGCAGGGCAGCCGGCCGACCCCTGGGGCTTCGAGGATGAAGCGGTCGAGACCTGGGCCGACATCCTGGGGCCGCAGTACCTCGACATCGCGCTGCTGGCCGCCTTCCTGGTGCTGGCGCTCGTCAGCTTCAAGCGCAAGAGCGTGCCGCTGAAGCTGGTGACGTTCGCGTTCGCGATCGGCTACATGGGGTTCGCGAAGAGCTACCTGATCTCGATCACCAACATCTTCAGCATCGTCGACTGGAACTGGCCGGTGCCGAAGTACAACGTGGCCTGGTATTTGTTCTTCGGGTTCACGGTGGTGTCGACCATCCTGTGGGGCCGGCTGTACTGCGGCCGCATTTGCGCCTACGGCGCGCTCACTCAGACGCTTGACGTGATCCTGCCCAACTCGTGGCGGTTCGACGTGCCGCGGGCGATCGAGAAGCGCGCCAACCTGATCAAGTTCGGCGTGTTGTTCGCGGTGCTGGCCTACTACGTGACCACGCACAACCTGCTCATCTACCAGTACGTCGAGCCGTTCTGGATGTTCGGCCTGTTCGGGACCACGGCCATGTGGGTGGGGCTGGGGCTGTTGCTGACGGCGACGCTGTTCGTGCGCAACCTGTATTGCCGGTTCCTGTGCCCCGTAGGCGCGACGCTCGGCTTGATGTCGTACCTGACGGTGTTCCGCATCAAGCGCTGGGCCGAGTGCAACACCTGCAAGATGTGCCAGAAGACCTGCCAGTGGGGCGCGATCGAGGGACCGAAAATCCTGGTCACCGAGTGCGTGCGCTGCGACGACTGCGAACGCCTGTATGCGGACACCGCGAAGTGTCCGCACTGGCGCATCATCGACTACAACAACAAGAAGATCGCGATCCTGCCGCTGACGCCTGTCAGCTAGGTCCAGCTCGAGCCGGACACCAGACTAAATCTTCGGCACGTCCGAGGGCTTCCATAACCCTTCATTACGGGCCACCCAGGTCGCCGCCGTCATGTCGCTGTAGACGTTCACCGTTGTGCGCGACATGTCGAGAATGCGGTCCACGCCGAGGACGATGGCGATGGCCTCGCCGGGGACGCCGAACATCACGAGAATGCCGACCAGCAGCGGGATCGATCCGCCGGGCACGCCGGCGGCACCCACCGCGGTAATCACCGACATGATCATTACGATCACCATCTGGGTCAGTGTCAGGTCAATGCTGAAGATCTCGGCCAGGAAAATGACCGTGATGCCTTCGAAGATGGCGGTGCCGTTCATGCACATGGTGCTGCCGATCGGCAGCACGAACCCGGCAATCGTGCGCGGCACGCCGAGCTGGGTGTTGACCACCTCGAGCGCCGTCGGCAGCGTGGCGCTGCTCGAACTGGTCGAGAAGGCGGTGATCAGCGCCGCCTTGACGCGCGTGAAGAACACCCATGGCGACAGGCCGATCAGGAAGAAGATGACGAGCGACAGCGTGATGCCGGCGTGGGCCAGCAGCGCGACCAGCACCGTCGCCACGTAGGCGGCAATCGCGGCCAGCAGGTCGAAGCCGAACCGGGACAAGACCGTGAAGATCAGGCCCGCCACTCCGAACGGGGCAATGATCATCGCGAAGTGGATGATCTGCGTGACCACTGCATTCAAGGCCTCGAGCCAGGCGATCATCGGCCGTGCCTTGTCCTGCGGAATCAGCGTCAGCGCCGCGCCGAACACCAGGCCGAAGAAGATCACCGCGAGCATGTCGGTGTTGACCGCGGCCTGCAGCGGATTGCGAGGCACGATGTTGATCAGCGTCTGCATGCCGAACGTGCTGGTGGCGGCCGCCTCGACCCGGCCCGAGGCGTCCTCCGAAAACCGTTCCATCAGCGCCACGCGCGTTTCCGGCGTGACCCGTTCCCAGGGCCGCGCCAGGTTGACGATTACCAGCCCCAAGCTGGCCGCCAGCACCGTGGTCACGAGGAAGTAGCCCACCGCCTTGCCGCCGACGCGGCCGACCTTACGAATATCACCCTGTCCGCAGACGCCGAGGGCAATGGAGGCGAACACCAGCGGCATGACCACCATGAACAGCATGCGCAGGAAGATCTGCCCGATTGGCACGGCCACGTAGTCGTTCACGGCGACGACGACGGGATGGGCGGCACCCACGGTCATATTGACGATCACACCGCCGGTCGCGCCAAGGGCGAGGCCGAGCAGAATCTTGGTGTGGAGTTTCATGCCGGGGCCGGAGGAACTTAGCGATTCGCTCATTGGGCCAAGAGTGTACTGCAAGCACTGGCCGGCCGGGAAAGGCCGATTGCAGGGGGCCGGGCGGAGCCACCCGGGCGGCCGGCGCTAGACCAGCGACCGCAGCACCGCCACGGCGCGCGACTGGTCGATGAAGAACGGGCTGGTCGCGATCGTGACGAGCGAGGCGGTGGCAAGGTGCGCCTCGATGAACCGGCGCGCCGGCGGAAGGTCGATGCCCATCTCCGGCGCGAAGAAGTCGAGGTCGAGGTTGAGGATCTTGTTCCGGTGCGCCACGAACCGGGTATCACCCAGCGCCGACGCACCGGTCACGAACTGGGTGGCTGCAATCAGGCCGCGGTCGCGAGCCGGCACGATGTAGTTGCCGACGTTGAGGTGAAAGTTCGTGTAGGCGAAGGCCTCGGCGAGCGTCGTCCCCGTGTAGGCCTGGTCCGGGACCCGGGTGTCGCGATGCTGATCGACATGCACCAGCGTCGCGCCGGCGTCGAGGATCCCCTGCTGCCGGGCGTGGTGCCAGAAATAGAAGGCGTGGTTGTGGTTGTCGAGCACCACCGCCGGTACGCCGCGCCAGCGGGTGCTGACCAGGTTGGCCAGGCCGCACGCTTCCTGCAGCCGGCCGTGCTCGTCGAGGTCAGCGAAGGCGATCCGCTCGCCCGGCGCCACGTCGTCCCACGTGCCGCTGATCAGGGCCGGGACCCAGATGCGCGGTTCGTCGCCGCGGCGGTCGTAGGCGAACGCGTTGTTGCCGACCGGCTGCGCGATCGCGAACGGCCGCGAGTAGTCGGTCGGGTGCTCGGCGGTCATCACGGGGCGTCGGTCGGCGGTGCGATCAGCGTGAGCCGGCCCTTGAGGCCGCTCGACACCAGTACCTGGTTCGTCGCGGTCACGATCACGCCTTCCACTTGAGGCAGCCGCTCGATCAGCGCCATGCCATCGGCCGGGCCGAGAATGAAGACGCCGGTTGACAGGACATCGGCGATCAGGGCGCGGTCGGCCACGATCGTCACGCTGCGCGCGCCCCTGGCCGGTCTGCCGCTGTCGGGATCGATCAGGTGGTGATAGCGGACGCCGTCCTTGATGAAGAAGCGTTCGTAGTCGCCCGAGGTGCTGAGCGTGCCGTCGGCGAGGTCGACGGCCGCGAAGGTCTGCCCCGCGGCTCCCCGTGGATCGGCGATACCCAGCGTCCAGGGCGCATCGCCGTTGCGGCCGGCCACATACAGGTCGCCGCCACTCTGGATCAGGAAGTCGCGGAAGCCGCGCTCGCGCAGAATCGCGACTGCGTGATCCACCGCGTAGCCTTTGCCGATGCCGCCGAGGTGGATGCGGGCGCCGGCCGTTCGGACGAAGGCCGTGCCGGCCGCACGATTCACCTCGACCAGCCGGTAGTCGACCAGCGGGAGCCGCGCCGCGATTGCCGCCTGGCCTGGCGCGGTGTTGTCCTGGTCATGATCGAACTTCCACACGCCGGCGAGGGCGCCGAAGGTGATGTCGAACTTGCCGCTGGTCCAATCGCTCGCCTGGGCCGCGGCCTCGAGCACGGCCAGCGTGTCGCGACTCACCGCGACCGGCTCGCGGCCGGCCGCGTCGTTGATCCGCACCGCGTCGCTGCCCGGCTTCCACACGCTGAGCAGTGACTCGAGCCGGTCGAACTCGCGGAACACATGGTCGATGGCCGTCGCGGCGGCGGCCTCGTCCGAGGTCCACACCAGCACTCGCAGTTGCGACCCCATGGCCAGCCGCGACTGCTCGACCGCGCGCGGCGCCACCGGCGCCGGTTCACGACAGGCAATCGCGCACGCCGCGAGCATGACCATGGTGCCGAACTTCACGCACCGACCTCGCGGCGCGCCGGCAGCGTCCGTAGTTCGTAGATCAGGTCGAAGAGCGTCACGCCCAGCACCACGATCAGCGTCCAGCCGATGGAGGTGTTGATCCAGTAGTCGGCGCGCGCCATCCTGTCGGCAAACTCCGGCTCGGCCAAGACGCCGATCCAGTGGCGGGCGCGCAGCAACGCGATGACGATTCCGGCGAATGCCAGCGCGTTGACGATCCTGGCAATCGAGACGACCCTGGTGCGCCAGGGGCGCAGCAGGTCGGCCAGCGAAAGCGCGATGGTTAGCGCCACGCTGACCAGGATGGGGAAGTAGAGGACGCTCCAGACCGGCTCGGGCACGAACCGAACCGGCATCGCCCCCAGTTCCGCAACCGCCGGCAGGCCGATCAGCCCGGTCCAGAAGAACAGGAACGTGATGTTCGCGATCAGGGCGAACAGCGACTCGCCTCGCGGTACCGGCCGTCCATCTTGTGGCTCCGGCAGCGTTGACGGCTGCCAGTTGTCGAGCGCCGTAATGCGCACGCGCTGGTGCTCGAGCACGGCAAAGACGATGGTCACGATGCCCACCGAGTAGATGGTGCCATTCCACGCCGCGCCCAGGGCGCGCACCCAGGTGTATCCCGTATCAGGGGCGTAGGCTGCCGTCACCGCGCCGCCGATCAATGTGATTGGCAACACGACCCAGAACAGGACCATGACCAGCGCCCGCCGGTAGTACGGGTAGAGCGAAGGTCCAATCAGGTGCTGTTGCGGAAGGTACCGGCTGGCCATCAGCCACGGATGGCCGTGCTTCTTCAGCAACTCCGCCTGCTCGCCTTCGGTCAACGGCCGGCCCGCCTTCTGCGTCAGGTCTTCGACCTCCGAGCGGAAGCTGTCGGACAGCTCCTCAACGACATCCAACTGCAGGGGAGCGGGCAGGTGGCGGCCAACCGCGACGATATAACGATCGATGAGATCCATGGTGCGTCCTAAAAAATCCGGTTGAGCGACTGGTTGATGGTTTTCCACTCCGCCTGCAGCTGCTTGAGAATCTGCCGGCCATCGGGCGAGAGCTTGTAAAAACGTTTGCGGCGGCCGCCTTCCTCGCGCCATTCGCTGGTCAGCAGCGCCTGGGTCTCGAGCCGTCGCAGCAGCGGGTAGAGCGTGCCCTCGTCGATGTCGAGGCCGAGGTCGGCCAGGGCGGTGCGCAGGGTGTAGCCGTAGTGCTCGGTGCGCAGTTGCGCGAGCACGGCCAGCACCAGGTTGCCCCGGCGCAGTTCCAGGCGAAGCGAGTCGAACAGGGTTGGGTCCATCGGCTACTGTGTGGCGTTCACTGTGTGGTGCATACTGTGTATGAAACAGTATACGCTGTCAAGCGCCGCCCGGTTCCGGTATTGTGGAGGGAACCCTCATGAGCGACGCGCCCGCGCAGTTGGTGGTGATCCGCGACCACCCCCAGGATATTCAGGACCGGCCGGTCTACCTGTGGATCGATGGCGAGAAATGGACCGGCGTGCTGCGCTACGGCGCAACCTTCACGCGCGACCTGCCGCCCGGCCGCCACACGCTGAAGGCCCACAACACGCTGTTTGGCACCACCGTGGAATTCGACGCCGCCGCCGGCGAGACCGTTCGCTTTCGCTGCGAGAACGGACTCACCGGTGGGGGCATGGTGATGGTGTTGATGATGGGGGTGGCGTACCTGCGGGTGCGGCTCACACGGATCTAGCCACAGAAGGACACCGAGGCCTCACCCCCAGCGGTAGCCGTGCTTGGAGAGGGGCAACGAGCGGATCCGCGTCCCGTTGATGGCGAAGATCGCATTGCACACGGCCGGCAGAATCGGCGGCAGCGAGGGCTCGCCGAGACCAGTCGGGCTGTTGTCGGTCAGGCGGAAGTGGACGTCGATCACCGGCGGCGCCTGGCTCATGCGGACCAGCGGGAACTGGTGCAGGTTGCTCTGCACCGTCCGTCCCTTGTCGATGGTGATCTCCTGTGCCATCAACTCGCCGAGGCCGTCGATGACGGCGCCCTGCACCTGGTTGACGGCGTTGCTCGGGTTCACGATCTGGCGGCCGACATCGCCGACCACCCACACCTTGTTCACGCGCAGCGTGTTGTTGGCGCCGATCGTGACCTCGGCCACTTCAGCGAAGTAGCCGCGGTGACTGTAATGGCAGGCAATACCCAGAGACGTTCGGAGGGACGCGGCTTTAGCGGCGTCCGGTCGCTTCGCCCAGCCCGCCCGCTCGGCCACCTCGCGCAAGATGCCTGACATGCGTTCGCCGCTGAAGCCGTCCTGCGCCGGCTTCAGGCGCGGCACCGCCATCAGGTCGAGGCGGAACTGCAGCGGATCCTTCCCGGCAGCATGCGCCAGCTCGTCGATGAACGACTGGTAGACCCACGCCACGGCGTTGCTGCGCGGCGCGCGCAAGGCGCCGGTCGGCACGCCCAGCGGGATCAGCGAGGCGTGAATCGCGAAGTTCGGCACGAAGCCGCTTGGGAACTCGGTCGCCGGGATGTTGGCCGACTGTGCGAAGGTGTTCGGCGCGTCGGCCGGCGGGTTCATCGGCCCGTAGCTGACGAAGTGGCCGCTCCACGCCGACAGGGCGCCATTCGCGTCGAGGCCGCCCTTGAGGTAGTGGAATCCGCCGGGCCGGTAGAAGTCGTGGCGCATGTCGTCTTCGCGCGTCCACAGCAGCTTGACCGGTGTGCCGCCAATCTGTTTCGAGATGTAGGCGACCTCCACGGCGTAGTCGTTCGACAGCCGGCGGCCGAAGCCGCCACCCGCCTGCACCATGTGCTGCGTGATGTCTTCGTCGCGCAGCGAGAACAGCGACTTCAACATGTCGCGCCCGCGTTGCGGGGTCTGGCTGGGCGACCAGATCTCGAGCTTGCCGTCTTTCCACTGCGCGACGCAGTTCTGCGGCTCGAGCGGCGCGTGCGAGATGAAGGGATACGAGTAGGCGCCTTCGACGACCTTGGCCGCCGACTTCAGCGCTCCGTCGGGGTCGCCGTCCTGGCCCACCGTGAAGGCCGGCGCCGTCTTCGACAACTGCTCGGCGCGCTGCGCGAAGCCGGCGCTGCTCTGTGCCGCCGTCGGGCCTTCGTTCCAGGTGACCTGGAGCTGCTTGCGCGCGCTCTCGGCCTGCCACCAGCTGTCGGCGACAATCGCGACACCGCCGAGCAGGCTCGTGAGATCGCTCCCGCCTTCGACGATGAAGGCGTGGCGCACGCCGGGTTGGGCCTTGAGCACGTCGAGGTTGGCCGAGGCGACCTTGCCGCCGAATACGGGGCACTTCTCGAACACGGCCCACAGCATGCCGGGCACGGTGAAGTCGATCGAGTAGGTGAGCGCGCCGGTGGTGATCGCCTTGTTGTCGACGCCGGGAAGGGGCTTGCCGATGATGCGGTAGTCCTTCGGATCCGTCAGCGTGACGGTTTTGAGATCGGGCGGCGTCAGCGTGGCGGCCTTCGCGGCCAGCTGGCCGTAGGTGAGGGTGCGGTTCGACGCGGCGTGCGTCACGCGGCCCGCGGCGGCGACGCATTCGCTTTCAGGTACGCCCCAGGTCTGCGCCGCGGCGCTCGTCAGCATCATGCGGCCGGCCGCGCCGGCCCGGCGCAGCGGTTCCCAGTTGGTCGGCGTGCCGGTGCTGCCGCCCGCGTTCTGCGGCCCGTACTTGGCGGGATCGAGGTCGGCTTGCTGCAGCCGCACGTCCTTCCACTCGACGCCGAGCTCTTCGGCAATCAGCATCGGCATCGAGGTCTTGATGCCCTGTCCCACCTCGGGGTTCTTGGCGATGATGGTGACGAGGTTGTCGGGCGTGATGCGGATGAAGGCATTGGGCGTGAAGTCGCCGCTGCCGGTCTGCGCGAACGCGTCGCCGAGGCCGTCGAGCGACGTGGCGATCATCAATCCGCCGCCGGCGAGCGCGCTGACGCGGAGGAAGGAGCGGCGGTCGAGAGTGAGGGGAGCCATTATTCGTCGCCTCCTTGAGCCGCGGTCGATGTCACGGCCGTGCCGGCCCCGCCTTCGCCGCCGGAGGCGGCTTCGGCGAGGTCTCGCCGTAGCTCGCCTGTATCGGTGCGAGCGTAGGCGGATGCTTTGTGGATCGCCTGGCGGATGCGCAGGTAGGTCGCGCACCGGCACAGGTTGCCGTTCATGGCCTGGTCGATGTCGGCCTCGGTGGGCTTCGGTTTCTGGGCGAGCAGCGCGACGGCCGACATGATCTGGCCGGCCTGGCAATAGCCGCACTGCGGCACGTCGATTTCCTGCCACGCCAGCTGGACCGGGTGGGTGCCGTCGGCCGACAGGCCTTCGATCGTGGTGATCGGCCGGCCGTTCACGGCCGAGACGCGGGTCTGACACGACCGGACGGGCTTGCCGTCGATGTGCACGGTGCAGGCGCCGCAGTTGCCGATGCCGCACCCGTACTTGGTGCCCTTGAGGTTGAGGATGTCGCGCAACGCCCAGAGCAGCGGCATGTCTGCCGGAGCCTCGACGCTCGCCGATTTGCCGTTGACGGTCAGTGTGTAAGCCATGGCTGTGCAGAGAATACGAGGATTGGGGCCGGTTTGTGTACCCGCCTGTCACCTGTGTGGCGGCGGCCCCGGCGGCGCGCGTTTTCCGCATCGCAACCAGCTGTTTCTGCTATATTCCGCCCGATCGGACGTCGGCGGGCAAGCGGCCAACTCGGCCTTCGGTGAACCAACAAGGAGCGCCTGCATGAGCGGTATGTTGAAGCCCTTCGGAATTCTCGCGGCGATGGCCGTGTTCGGCGCGGCCGTGCCGGCCCCCGCCGGCGCGCAGACCGCCACCGGGCCGACCTTCACGAAAGACATCGCCCCGATCTTCCAGAACAAGTGCGAAGCGTGTCACCGGCCCGATTCGATCGCGCCGATGTCGCTCGTCACCTTCGAAGAATCGCGGCCCTGGGCGCGCTCGATCAAGAACCGCGTCCAGGTGCGCCAGATGCCGCCCTGGCACATCGACAAGACCATCGGCATCCAGGAATTCCAGAACGATCGCTCGCTCACCGACAAGGAGATCGAGACGATCGCGAAGTGGGTGGATGCCGGCGCGCCGAAGGGCGACCCGAAGGACATGCCGCCGCCGGTGCAGTGGCCGAGCGAGCAAGGCTGGAACTACACCAAGAAGTTCGGCCAGGCGGAGCCCGACCTGGTCGTCAAGTCGCTGCCGTGGACGCAGAAGGCCGGCCAGAACGACGCGTGGTGGAAACCGGTCGTCGAGACGCACCTCACCGAACCGCGCTGGGTCCGCGCCATTGAAATCCGCCCCAGCACGGTGAAGGGCCGCAAGATCACCCACCACGCCATCGCCCGCCTGCAGCAGCAGGAAACCGATGCGCTGGCCATGAACCCGGTTGACGCCAACGGCAACCCGCTGCCCGGCACCTTCATGGAATGGGCGGTCGGGAAGGAAGGCGAGATCATGCGCCCGAACAGCGGCAAGCTGATGCTGCCCGGCGCGAAGATCGTGTGGGACATCCACTACTCGAACGGCGGCGAGGACATCACCGACCAGGTCGAACTGGGCATCTACTTCTACCCGAAGGGCCAGGAGCCGAAGTTCCGCCAGGTGCTGCACCTGATGGGCGGCACCAACGGCAGCGGCAGCGGCGGCAGCGCGCTCGGCTCGGGCGTCGACATTCCCCCCAACACCGTGAAGGCGACGACCGGCTACTTCCTGCTGCGCGAGAACGGCCGCGTCGAAAGCTACCAGCCGCACATGCACCTGCGCGGCAAGGCGATGGCGATGGAAGCGATCCTGCCCAACGGCCAGATCCAGGTGCTGAGCCACGTCGCCGATTTCAACTTCAACTGGCACAACACCTACGTCTACCAGGAGACCTCGGCGCCGCTGCTGCCCAAGGGCACGCTGATCAAGGTCACCGCCTGGCACGACAACACCACCGCCAACAAGGCCAACCCCGATCCGAACGTGTGGGTCGGCTACGGTGATCGCACCGTGGACGAAATGGCGCACGCGTGGGTCAACGTCACCTACATGAACGACGCCGACTACCGAGCGGCCATCGAGGAGCGCCGCAAGGCGCTGTCGGCGGCCACCACCGCATCGCAGCAGCAGTAGCCGCACCCATGTTTCCCAATCGCATCACCGCCGCGACCGTCCTGGTCGCGGCGGCTTTCGTCATTACGACCCAGGCACAGCAGCGTCCGAATGTGCCGTCCGGCGTCCTGCTCGAACCGCTCGGCACCAGCGGCGAGGCCATCTATCCTGCCTTCGAAGGCTTCGGGCCACTCAAGGACGGCACCAACACCTTGCTGATCGGCTACTTCAGCCGCAACAAGGAAGCCATCGACGTCCCGATCGGGCCCGACAATCGCATTGAGCCGGGTGGTCCCGACTTTGGCCAGCCCACGCACTTCCTGTCGGGCCGGCAATGGGGCATGTTCGCGATCACGGTCCCGAAAGACTTCGGCACCAAGCGGCTGACGTGGACCCTGACCGCGAACGGCCACACCTCGACGGTGTCGTTCTGGACCAACCCGCAGTACTGGATCGACTTCTACAAGAACACCGCGAACGGCAACGAGCCGCCGCGCCTGAAGTTCAGCCCGACCGGGCCGGAGCTGATCGGTCCACCGCGCGACAAGTTCGTCCAGACGCTGTCGGCCACGGTCGGCACGCCGCTCGAGCTGACCGCGTGGGCCGCTGACCAGCCGCCGACGATCGTCTTCACCACGGAAGGCGGCGCGCCCGCCGCCGCTCCCCGGACGCCCAACAAGCCCGTCAACGAACCGCTGCCCGCGATCATCGGCGGCCGCGTGATTGCCGGCACGCCGGCGGCCGGCGGCGCTGCGGCGGCCGCGGCAGCGGCTGCGCGACGCGGCGACATCCAGATCCTGTGGCGGAAGTATCGCGGGCCCGGCGAGGTGAAGATCGCCCACGAGACGATCAACCTCGAGAACGGTGGCGACGCGAAGAAGTTTGTCGAGGCGAAGACCACCGCGACCTTCAGCGCGCCCGGCACCTACTGGCTGCGCGCCCAGGTCAACGACAGCTCCGGCAACGGCGGCGGCGGCGATCAGTGCTGCTGGACCACCGCTCACATCGTCGTGAACGTCAAATGACGAACACGAAGATCACGAAGGTCACGAAGTTCAGGACTTGAAATGCCTGCTTCGTGATCTTCGTGCTCTTCGTGTTACCTATCTTCCAAAAATAATTCGCTCGCGTTGCAGCAGGGCCGTCGTGCCCTGAACGGCGATCGCCGCAATCACGACGTTGAGCAGCGCCGCGGCGATGAAGAACAGCACCGACGGCGACTTGCCGCCGAGCACGTCGGTGAGCAGCACCTGCTGTCCCACCCATGGCACGAAGTACATCCACGCCTTGCTCGACAGCGGGTACATCGTCGCCAGGAACCCCGGAATCATCTGCACCATCATCAGCAGGCTCAGGTAGCTCTGAGCTTCCTTGAACGACTTGGCGAACGTGGCCAGGTACATCTGGATCGCGACGATGAACGGGCAGAGCGGCAACACCGCGGCCAGCACGCCGACCAGCTGCGGACCGCCGAGCCGGAAGCGGAGGCCGAGGTCCTGCAGCGGGATGTATTCGAAAATGGCGTACAGCAACGCGCCGGTAATGAGCACGCTGGCCATGGACGTGACCGTGCCGGCGAGCCATTTGCCGGTGGCGATGGCGCCGCGCGGCGCCGGGTTGATCAGCAGCGCCTCGAGCGAGCCGCGCTCGCGCTCGCCCGCGGTCGAGTCGGTGGTGATCGACATGGCGCCGGTGAATGCCGCCATCATGATGAACAGCGGGATGAAGCTGAGAATCTGCGCCGCCCGCTGCTGCGAGCTCGAGACCTCCACATCCTCGAGTTGCAGCGGGCTGGCCACGACCGGACTGACGCCGCGCTGGATCAGGCGCAGGCTGGCAATCTCGCTGTTGTAGCGCTGAAACAGCCCGCGAATGCGCTGCAGCCGCGGCCGCGCGCTCTGGCTCGACGAGTCGGAGATGAACCGCACCTGCGCCGGCTTCGACGCCGAGAACTTCTCAGCGAAGTCCTTGGGAATGACCACCACGACGTCTTCGCGCTTGGTGCGAACGGCCTCCTGGGCATCGGCCGGCCCGGCGACGATCTCAATGCCGGGCTGCTGCCGCAACCAATCGACCAGCGCCGGCGCATGCTCGGCGCCGACCACCGGAATCTTCACATCCTCGACCTGGCGCTGGCGGCTGGCCATGGTGTTGAACATGAACGCCACGATCAGCGGGCCGAACAGCGAGCCAATCAGCACCGAGAAAATGGAGCGGCGGTCGCGGCCCCAGTTGGTCAGCTCGGTGCGGCAGACCACCAGCACCTGCGAGAGCGAAGTTGGGCTCATGACGCCACCACGTCGACGCCGCTCAGGGCGACAAAGGCATCTTCCAGGTTCTGGTGGCCGGTCTGCGTGCGCAGGTCATCGGGACTGCCCGAGGCGACAATGCGGCCGCGCGCGATCACCACGATGGTGTCGCACAGTGCCGAGACCTCCTGCATCACGTGGCTCGAGAACAACACCGTGTGGCCTTCGTTCTTGAGGCGGCGGATGATGTCGCGCACCGCGCGGGTGCTCATCACGTCGAGGCCGTTGGTAGGCTCGTCGAGCAGCACGTTCTTCGGGTTGTGGACGATGGCGCGGGCCAGCGCGGTCTTGGTCCGCTCGCCGTGCGAGTAGCCGGCGGTGCGGCGGTCGGCGATGGCGGTCATGTCGAGCATCTTCAACAGGTGCTCGGTGCGGTTGTGGAGGTCGGCGCCGGTAATGCCCTGCAGCTCGCCGAAGTAGTGGATGTGCTCGCGGGCGGTCAGCCGCGGGTAGAGGCCCGACTGGTCGGGCAGCACGCCGAGGCGCAGCCTGGCGCCCTGCGGGTCGGAGACGGCATCGACCTCGTCCACCAGGATGCGGCCTTCGTCCGGTCGCATCAGCGTGTAGAGCATGCGCAGCGTCGTGGTCTTGCCGGCGCCATTGGGGCCGAGCAGGCCCGTGACCTTGCCGTCGGGCGCGTCGAACGTGACGCCGTCGACCGCACGCACGTCGCCAAAGCGCTTGTGCAGGTTCTCGATGCGAATCATCTCGTGGTCCCGCCTCTCCTCGGATCGGGGCCGGCCGGGGTCAGGAAGAACGGCGGTCGGCGCACCCCGGCGACGCAGGTCGTGTCGAGATTCTCGGTGGTGCCGGCATCGATGAAAGCCTTGATGACGCGCATGCCGCAGCCCGTGCCGCCGGCGGTATGCCCGGTGCCGGGCATGACGATGTGCTTCGAGGCCGACAGATGTTTGGCGGTTTCCTCGCCCCACACCGGTGGCGTGACGGGATCGAGTTCGCCCGACATCACGAGCGTGGGAATATTGCTGCTGACCGGCTCGTAGAACGCGGCATCCACCGAGCCACGCGGCCAGAACGCGCAGGCGTCACGCTGCATCTGCATCACGTACTGGCCGAACAGCGTGCCGGCCGTTTCCCGGGCGGTATCGTCCGGGGTAATCCGAGGCGCATCCTCCGCGCAGATCACCGATAGCTGCATGCCCGCGCTCATGTTCGGTTCGCCGCCCGAGTCGTTGAGGCCGGCGAGCGCGAGCATGCCCTGGAAGTCGTTCTGCTCGGCCCGTTCTACGATCGCGGGCACCAGCGCCGATGCCACAGGCGAATACAAGACCATGACCACGACGTTCGCGACCAGCCGGGCGTCGATGCGGACCTCGCCGCGCTCACCGGTCCGTGGATGGGTGACCGTGACGGTGGCCGGCGCCTTCTCGAGGCGCGCCATCAGGGCGCGGAACCGTTCGCCGAAGTTCGGGTAGGCGGCGCGGCAGCCCTCGTCGCTCTCGCAGTCTTTCACCAGCAGGTTGAAGGCGCGCTCCGAGTCGCGTGGGAAAAACAGCGGCAGCCGCATGTTGGTGGGCGCCAGGCCATCGAGGACCGCGGTGCGGACGTGTTCGCCGTGCTGACGCATGTAGACGAGGCCCGCCCGGGTGCCGTATGAGCCGCCGTAGATATTGATCTTGTCGTACCCCAGGTGGGCGCGGACATCATCGAGATCGTCCATCGCGATGGTGGTGGTGTACTGCGTGAGGTCGGCGTCGTAGCCCGCCAGGCAGGCCTTCAGCTTGGCCTGGGCTGACTCGGGCGTTTCCATGAAGACCTTGAGCGAGTCGTCCTGGTCGATGCACTCGAGCGGGTGCGACTTGCCGGTGCCGCGCTGATCGACGAGCACGATGTCGCGGTCGGTTTGCACCCGGCGATACATCTCGCGAATCATCTTCGACATCTTCGCCGCGCCCTGGCCGGGACCGCCGGCGAGGAAGAACAGAGGGTCGGGCGCGGCGTCGGCGCGCAACGCCGGCAGGACCACGATGTTGAGGTCGATCTGGCGGCCCTGTTTCGTGGCGCGGTTCTCGAACACCTTGAATGTGCCGCACAGGGCATCGGTCGGGGTGTCGTCACCCGTGCACGGCTGCAGGCGATCGGTGATCGTGAGCTGGGTTTGTTGAGTGCAGCCGCCAACGATGAGGGCGGCGAGCAAGAGGAAGCGTCGCACCCGACGATTCTGCGTTACGGCTTCCAGTCTGGCAAGCGGTCGTTGCCCCGTCCCGAGGTGAGACGTTGCGGCGGCCGCGAACCGTCGGCCGGCGCGATTGCGAGGTCCCAGTCCTCGCCCGCATGGTGGGCCGGGCTGACCGACAGGGCCAGCCAGCGGCCATCGCGCGACCATTCCGGGTAGTAGTGCCACATGGCCGGCATGACCGGGAGCGTGCGCGGCGCGGCGCCGTCGGCGGCGCGGACCTGGATGGTCGACGGTTCGGTGGCGAGCAGAACGTTGGCCAGGGTGCGTCCGTCGGGTGACCACGAGGGCCAGCAGGCGCCGCCGCTGTTGTCGAGGGCGCGGGTCTTGCCGCTCGCCAGGTCGAGGACGTGCACCTGGAACTCCCAGAACTGCAGGCGTTGCAGGGTCTGTGCCGCGAAGGCGACGGAACGGCCGTCGGGCGAGACGTTGGGCATGATGGCGCGGCCGACGAAGTGATGGGTCAGCCGCTCGACGCGGCGGTCGTTCAGCCACACGCGATACAGGTCGCCGCGGCTGTCGCGTTCGGAGTTGAAGACCAGGCTCTGGCCATCGGGCAGCCACGCCGGGTCGTTGTCGTTGGCGGGATGGTCGGTGATGCGCACGGGATTGCTGCCGTCGGCATTCATCACATAGATGTCGTACTGGTTGCCGCCGCGATTCGACTTGAACGCGATCCGCGAGCCGTCGGGCGACCAGCGCGGGCTTTCGTCCCGGTGGTCGCGGCCGCGCGTGATCGCCACGGTCGCCCCGGTGGCGAGGTTCATCGTGTAGATCCGCGTGCGGCCTTGCGGGTTGTCGGGGCCGGCCAGGTCCGACTGGAAGACGAGCGTGCCGGCCAGGCCGGTGGGCAAGGGCGCCGCGACGCGAGGCGTGACCGGGGTCTGGGCGGCGCTGCCGCCAACGCTCAACAGCAGGACCAGGGCAATCAGGCGAGCCATGATCGAGCGTAGCGCAGAACCTAAACTCGACCGGAGGCCAGGATTTCCCGAGCTGCCGGTGAGGAGCGTGGCCAGCGTCTTCAGGCCGGGATATTATGTGATGTTCGGGTCGCGCACTGGGAGTCCCCGGGGCCGCCCTCTCATTACCTGATAGGAGCGTTTCGTGGCGAAGATCAAGGTCAAGAACCCCGTCGTCGAGATGGACGGCGACGAGATGACGCGCATCATCTGGCAGAAGATTCGCGAGCAGCTCATTCTTCCGTATCTCGACATCGACCTGAAGTACTTCGACCTGGGTGTCGAGGCCCGCGACAAGACCGGCGACCAGATCACCATCGATTCCGCCCACGCGACGCGCGAGTACGGCGTGGCCGTGAAATGCGCCACCATCACGCCCGACGAAGCGCGCGTGAAGGAGTTCGGCCTCAAGCAGATGTGGAAGTCGCCGAACGGCACCATCCGCAACATCCTCGACGGCACCATCTTCCGCGAGCCGATCATCTGCAAGAACGTGCCGCGGCTGGTCCCGCACTGGGACACGCCGGTGGTCGTGGCTCGTCATGGGTTCGGCGATCAGTACCGCGCGCAGGACTTCGCGTTTCCCGGCGCCGGGACGCTGTCGATCGGCTGGACGCCGGAAGGCGGCGGCGAAGCGATCGCCCGCGAGATCATCAAGACCAAGGGCAGCGGCATCGCCCTGGGCATGTTCAACCTCGACTCGTCGATCGAAGGGTTTGCGCGCGCCTGCTTCACCTATGCGCTCGGCCGCAACTACCCGGTCTACCTGTCGTCGAAGAACACCATCCTCAAGATCTACGACGGCACCTTCAAGAACACTTTCGAGCGCGTGTTCAACGCCGAATTCAAGGCGCAGTTCGAGGCCAAGGGCCTGACCTACGAGCACCGGCTGATCGACGACATGGTGGCGTCGAACCTGAAGTGGAACGGCGGCTACCTGTGGGCGTGCAAGAACTACGACGGCGACGTGCAGTCCGATACCGTGGCGCAGGGCTACGGCTCGCTCGGCCTGATGACGTCGGTGCTGATGTCGCCTGATGGCAAGGCCGTCGAGGCCGAAGCCGCGCATGGCACGGTGACGCGCCACTACCGCATGCACCAGCAGGGCAAGCCGACCTCGACCAACCCGATCGCGTCGATCTACGCGTGGACGCGCGGCCTGCAGTATCGCGGCCGCTTCGACGGCACGCCCGACGTGGTCGCGTTTGCCGAGAAGCTCGAGAAGGTCTGCGTGGATGTGGTCGAGTCGGGCCGCATGACCAAGGACCTGGCCATCCTCATCCGTGCAGATCATCCCTACCTCACGACGGAAGAGTTCCTCGCGGCTATTGATGCGGAGCTGCAAGCGCGGATGTAACCGCGTAAGGTCCGGCTAAAGGCGGACACCACATTGGGTCTCGAGACGGTCGCCACATGGGCTTGGTGCCATGTGGTGTCCGCCTTCAGGCGGACCCGCTGGCGTACGATTTGCAGCCTCTGGGTATGGCCGAATGTGGTCCATACAAAGAGGTATCTCAATGTCGAAAGTACGGCTCTCACTCGGAATTCTTGCACTCGCGCTGCTCACCCTGAACGTCAGCCCAGCCGTTGTGGCACAGGGCACCGCCATCAAGGATGGCTGGTTGGTCACCAAGCTCCACTCGCTCTTCGTTCCTGAAGACGCGCTGAGCGGCAGCAACATCGACGTCGACGTCAAGAACGGCATGGTGACGCTGCAGGGTACCGTGCCCAACGAAGCTGCCCGCGCGCGTGCCCTGGCCATCGTCAAGGGCGCCGACGGAGTGAAAGGCGTGACCGATCAAATGCGCCTGGCGCCCGCCGGCACCGACATGGGCGACGCCGCGGCGCGCACCGCCGACAAGGCTGCCGACCGCGCCGATCGCGCCGCCGACAAGGGCGTGGATGCCTCCCGGAAGGCCGGCCGCGCGATCGACGATGGCTGGATCAAGTCGAAGATCTACGCGCAGTACATGGCCGACTGGAACACCGTGCTTGACGACAGCGACATCGATGTCGACGTCGACAAGGGCGTGGTTTCGCTCAAGGGCACGGTCAAGACCGCTGCGGCCAAGGCCAAGGCGGTCTCGATTGCCAAGGCCACCGACGGCGTGAAGAGCGTCAACGACCAGTTGCGGGTCGCCGCCACGAACTAGTACGGCGCGGGCGGGTCTTGGCATAGATTGTTGTCATGATCCGCCCGCCCAAGCTCGCCCTCGTTGTCGTTCTCTGCTCGCTGCTCGGCAGCGCCACGCTGGCGCAGCAGGACGACCGCCTCCGCACCCTCAACCAGCAAATCGAGCGCATCTTCAAGGCGAACGAGTATGCCTTGCCGCGGTTTGGCCCGGCCCGATGGCTCGAAGACGGCATTGCCTACACCACCGTCGAACGCAATGCCAACGGCGTGCCCGACATCGTCCGTTATGAAGCGGCTACTGGCAGCCGCTCGATCCTGGTACCAGGCAGCCGGCTGATGCCCCCACCAGCCCCAGCCCCCCAACCCGCCCCACCCGCCCTCTCCATCGACGACTACGTGTGGTCGGACGACGGCTCGCGGCTGCTGGTGTTCACCAACACCCGGAAGGTCTGGCGGCAGAACACCCGCGGCGACTACTGGGTGCTGAACCTGAAGAGCGGTGCGCTCAAGCAGCTGGGCGGCGGCGCGCCGGCCTCGTCGCTGATGTTCGCGAAGTTCTCGCCCGACGGCACCCGCGTTGGCTACGTCCGTGCCAACAACATCTACGTCGAGGGCGTGGACGATGGCCGGATCACCCAGATCACGAACGATGGATCCGAGACCATCATCAACGGCACCTCCGACTGGGTCTACGAAGAGGAGTTCGGCGTCCGTGACGGCTTCCGCTTCAGCCCCGACGGCCGGTCGCTGGTCTACTGGCAGTTCGACAGTTCGGGCGTCGGCATCTTCTCGCTGATCAACAACACCGACTCGCTGTATCCGACCATCACGAAGATTCCGTATCCGAAGGCCGGCACCACTAATTCGGCGGCGCGCGTCGGCGTGGTCAGCGCCGCGGGCGGCGCGACGCAGTGGATCAAGACCGAGGGCGATCCGCGCAATACCTACCTGGCGCGGATCGGCTGGATCGATGCGAACACCGTGTCGATTCAGCAGCTCAATCGCCTGCAGAACCGCAACGACTTCCTGACCGCCGACATCAAGAGCGGCGCGGTCAAGCGCGTCTTTCGCGACGAATCCACGAGCTGGGTCGACATCGTCGAAGAGGTGCCGTGGATTGACGGCGGCCGCACCTTCCTGTGGATGAGCGAGCGCGACGGCTGGCAGCACGTCTACCGCGTGCCGCGCGAGGGCGGCGACGGCCAGCTGATCACGAAGTTCGATGCCGACGTGACCGACATTGCCGGCTTCGACGAGAAAGGCGGGTGGATGTACTTCCGCGCGTCGCCCGACAACGCCGGGCAGCGCTACCTGTATCGCTCGAAGCTGGATGGCAGCGGCGTGCCCGAACGGGTGACACCGTCCTCGCAACCCGGCACGCACCGCTACGACGTCGCGCCCGGCGGCAAGCTGGCGTTCCACACGCACTCGCAGTTCGACCGTCCGCCGGTCACGACCGTGATCGAGTTGCCGTCGCACAAGGTGCTGCGGGCCCTGACCGACCCGTCGGCGGTCATCGCGAAACTGCCGCCGGTGCTGAAGACGACGGTGGAATTCTTCCGCATCGACATTGGCGACGGCGTGCTGCTCGATGGCTACATGCTGAAGCCGTCGACCTTCGACGCGACCAAGCGCTATCCCGTCATCTCCCATGTCTATGGCGAGCCGGCGGGGCAGACGGTGAACGATGCCTGGGGCGGCTCGGGCATGCTGTTCCATCGCGCGCTGGCCGAGGCCGGCTACATCGTGCTGAGCGTCGACAACCGCGGCACGCCGGCGCCACGCGGCACCAACTGGCGCAAGGTGGTCTACGGCACGGTCGGCGACCTGTCGTCGAAGGATCAGGCGGCGGCGATGCGCGCGCTGACAGAGAAGTACCCCTTCCTGGATCGCACCCGCATCGGCGTGTGGGGCTGGAGCGGCGGCGGCACGAATACGCTGAACGCGATGTTCCGCTTTCCGGAGATTTACCAGGTCGGCGTGTCGGTGGCGCCGGTGCCGGACCAGCGGCTCTACGACACCATCTACCAGGAGCGCTACATGGGCCTGCCGCAGGACAACGTCGAGGGCTACCGCGTCGGCTCGGCGATCAATTTCGCGGAAGGGCTGCAGGGAAAGCTGATGCTGATCCACGGCTCCGGCGACGACAACGTCCACGTGCAGGGCACCGAGCGGCTGGTCAACCGGTTGATCGAACTGGGCAAGCCGTTCGATTCGATGATTTATCCGAACCGCAGCCACAGCATTTCTGAGGGCGCCGGCACGTCGATGCACGTCTACCAGTTGATTGCGCGCTACTTCCTGCAGAACCTGCCGCCCGGACCGAAGTAGCAGGGACCGGGGATCAGGGCGTGGGCCCCGATCCCCGATCCTCGAGCGACTACGCTGCGCGCTGCAGCACCGCGCGCTTCGCCGTTGCCATCGGCTGGGGCTCGGCGGTCGCCGTCACGCTGCCGCCGACCAGCTGGTCCAGCTGCTGCACGGCGGCCATGGCGTCTTGTGCCTGCTGCCGCAACCGTTCTCCCGTCAGCGAGCCTTGCTCGGCCGTCGACGCGTTCACCTGCGTGGCCTGCTCCATCTGCGCCAGCGCCTGCGACACCTGCTGGAAGCCGTTGGCCTGCTCGCGGCTGGCGTCGCTGACCTGATCGATCAGCGTCTTGACGGCCGCCACACTGCTGGTGATGTCGACGATCGAGGTCGCCACCCGCTCGACCCGCGCCGTGCCGCGGTCCGATCGGGCGATCGATTCCTCGATCAGGTTGGTGGTGTCCCGGGCGGCCTGGGCCGAGCGTTGCGCCAGGTTGCGCACCTCGTCCGCGACCACGGCGAAGCCCATCCCGGCCTCGCCGGCGCGTGCCGCTTCGACCGCGGCATTGAGCGCCAGGATGTTGGTCTGGAAGGCGATCTCATCGATGGTCTTGATGATCTTCGCCACCTGCCGGCTCGATTCCTTGATGTTGGCCATCGAGGTGGTCATCTCGCCGAGGGTGTCGTTGGCCCTGTGCACGGCGCTCTCCGCCGTGATCATCAGCCGCGCGGCCTCGTGCGAATGGTCGGCGTTGCGACGGGTCATCGACGCCATCTGCTCCATCGACGCCGAGGTTTCCTCGAGCGAGGCGGCCTGTTGCGACACGCCCTGCGAAAGCTGTTGCGCCGCCTGCGCGACCTGCCGCGAGGTTTCGAGCACCTCGTCGGCTCCGGTCCGGAGCTGGCCCGCCGAACCGGCCAGCGTCGTCACCGAGCGCCGTACGAACAGGCAGATGCCGACCGCAAACAGCGCCGTGGCGATCAACGAGGCGCCGAGGATGACCCGGGCGCGCACGTAGACCGCGGCGGCCCGCGCGCGATCGTCGGCGAACGCCTGTTCCTCGATCGCCTGGATGTCGACCGCCAGGGCCCGTGCGGTGTCGCCGAACTTGCGGCCCGCCTCGGTCGAGTCCGACGCGCCCATCGCGTCGAAGCTGATCGCCATCTCGCGGGTCTTCTCCCACTGCGCGGCCCACGACGCGACTGCGGCGTTCAGCCCGCGGGTCTTGATCGTGACCTCGTCGAGGGTGTTGATTTGCCCGATGCCGGCGACGGCGGTCGACAGCTGGGTGGCCGCCTTGGCGATGGCGTCCACTTCGGCCGTCATCACCGCCGTGTCCTGCTTCGCCGCGGCGATCACGACCAGGCGCTCGCGCGCCTGGAGGTCGGCCACCAGGAACCGGACTTCGCCGGCCAGTTGCATGGCGCGGCCCGAGACGCCGGCCAGGTGTTCGACGCCGCCGTTGAGGGCGCTGCCGGCCCACCAGCCGGTGATGCCCACCACCACGGCCAGGGCGGCCATGCCGGCGAACGAGAGGACGAGCTTCTGCCCGAGGGTGCCCCTGCGTTGGCGTGACACCGGGCTAATCCTTCTTCAGGACAATCTTGATGGGTGGCACGCGCGACATGTCGGCCGGGAGAATGACCTTGGCCTTCTGTCCGGTGAAACCAGGCTTGACGAAGATCACGCTCCACTCGCCCTTGGCCATCCCGGCCACGGCCCACGCGCCCTTGGCGTCGCTCTGCGAGTCGATCGCGCCGCCCGCGGCATCGAGCGTCGCCTTGATGGTGACGCCTGCGACCGGGGCACCCGCCGCATCGGTCACCGTGCCGGCAATGCGGTTCATGCCCCGCACATCCGACGCTTGCACCACCAGGCCCGCACCGAGACACACCCCTGCTACCAGCACCAGCATTCGTCTCATGTCCAACCTCCACCTAGAAGTTCGACAACTCGAGACGTAACTTGATGTCTCGTTGCACGGACAACCGCCCCTATAATCAGCCAGCCTGAGGAGGCTGCGCATGATTCGCCGTCTGTTTGCCGGAATGCTGGTCGCGTCGATCCCGCTGTTCGCCCATGCCTCGCTGGCGGCGGCGCCTCCGGTGGACTGCACCACGCTCGTGGCGCTGACCATTCCCGAGGTCACCATCAACGCGGCGACCAGCGTGGCGGCCGGCGGCTTCACGCCGCCTGGCTCGCAGACCGCGATGACGTTGCCGCCGTTCTGCCGGGTCGAGGCCACGGCCCGGCCGACCAGCGACTCCGAGATCAAGTTCGAGGTGTGGATCCCGTCGAGCGAGGTGTGGAACGGCAAGTTCCAGGGCGTCGGCAACGGCGGCTACATGGGCTCGATCTCGTACGCGGCGATGGCGACGGCCATGCGCCGCGGCTACGCCACGGCCAGCACCGATACCGGTCATACCGGCGACGATGTGATCTTCGGGCAAGGGCACCCGGAGAAGGTGATCGACTTTGGCCACCGCGCCATCCACGTCATGACCACGTCGGCGAAGCTGGTCATTCGCAACGCCACCGGCCGGTTCGCCGAGCGGTCGTACTTCGTCGGCTGTTCGAGCGGGGGGCACCAGGCGCTGTCCGAGGCACAACGCTATCCCGATGACTACGACGGCATCGTCGCCGGCGCTCCAGCCAACGATCGCATCCGCCAGACCTTCGGGTTCCTCGGCTCGTGGCTGGCGACCCACGCCGCCGATGGCTCGCCGCTGTTGACCCAGCCCACGCTGGCGCTGCTCACGAAATCGGCGGTCGCGGCGTGCGATGCCAACGACGGGTTGAAGGACGGCCTGATCGACGATCCACGCCGGTGCACGTTCAATCCGGCCACCCTGGCGTGCCCGGCCGGCACGGACGATGCGTCGTGCCTGACCCCTGTCCAGGTGACCGCGGCCCAGCGCATGTACGAAGGCACCAAGAGTCCGCGGACGGGCCGCCCGATCTATACCGGCTGGCCGCGCGGCAGCGAGTCGTTCGGCGAGTCGGCCATCCAGGGCTGGCGCCAGTACATCACCGACGCCAGGGAGCCCAGCCGCGTCGGCGTGTTCAAGTACTTCCTGTTCCACAACCCGTCGCTCGATTTCCGCACCATCGATTTCGATCGCGACCTGGCCTATGCCGAACAGCAGATTCCACACCTGGCCGCGGTCGACACCAACCTCGCGCCGTTCAAACGGCGTGGCGGCAAGCTGCTGGTCTACACGGGATGGGCCGATCCGGTCGTGCCGCCCCAGACCGCGGTGGCGTACTACGAAGGCGTGATGAAGACGATGGGCGGCCTGGCGGCGACGCAGGACTTCTTCCGCCTGTTCATGGCGCCAGGCATGGGGCACTGCTCGGGCGGGCCGGGACCGAACCAGTTCGACGCGGTCGCCGCCCTCGAACAGTGGGTGGAGAAGGGCACCGCGCCCACTCAACTGGTGGCGACCCGCAGTTCCGCCGGCAAGGTCGAGCGCTCGCGGCCGCTCTGCGCGTATCCGAAAGTGGCGCGCTACAAGGGCGCCGGCAGCATCGACGAGGCGGCCAACTTCGCCTGCGTCGCGCCGCCCGCGAAGTAGCCGCGCTACTTCACCATCGTGGTCGTAAAGGGACCGTTGGCAATCAGTGCGACGATGGTCTCGCCGCGCCCGCCTTCGTAGTGGCTGGTGTTGGCCGGCATCACCGCGACCCCGCCGGCCTTGAGCGCAGTGGTGGTCGCTGCGTCGATGGCGTTGCCGTGGCCCATCAGCAACTCGCCTTTGATCACCACGAGCCGCTTGTCGACGTTGTGGAAATGCGGCGGGATCCAGACGCCGTCCGACAGCCGCAGCATCATCGTGAAGGGGCCGGCGGCCTGGGGGTTGCCCTCGGCAATGGCGGTCTGGAGGCCTGCCGGCGCCCCGCGCCACTGGATGGCCTCTGGTTGCACCATTACGTGCTCGCGAGGCGCCTGCCCCGAGACGACGGCCGCAGCGGCCACAAGCATCAACAACGTATTTCGCATGCGTCGATGGTAACTCCCGGCCGCTATCAGGATTTTGCGCCGGCACCGGCGGATGGTGGGACGACCTGTCGACGGTGTTGTTCCCGGGCCCAGGTCAACCAGTAGTTCATGCGATCTCGCTCGGGCGCCAGCGCCGCGGCCCGCTCCAGTGCCGGAATGGCCGCGTCGAACTGATCGCGACGGGCGTAGCCGAGACCGAGGTGCAGCCAGGCATCGACCGAATGCCGATCCTGCGCGACCGCTGCCAGCAGCATCGGCATCTCATCGTCGTAGCGCTTGTTGGCGTGGAGGTGCAGCCCGACCTCCGCGGTGATGCGGGCCGATTCCGGTGCCAGTGCGTGCGCTCGTTGAATGACCGTCAAGCCTTCTTCGAACCGGCCTTCGGCCTTCAAGGCGCAGGCAAAGGCCGACAATTCTTCGGCCGCCGCCAGCCGCGTGGCGGCATCCACCGGCGAGCCGGGTTGGAGATGGACCGACGTGAGCAGGACGAGCGCCGCCACAACGAGGTGGGCCGAGACGTGCGGGCGCGGGAACGCTGGCGGCGCACCGGCTGCTGGGACGAGTGACCCCACGAACCGGTAGCCGCGGCCTTGCAGGGTCTCGATGTAGACCGGCGCATCCGCCCGTTCACCGAGCGCCTCGCGCAGCTTGCGCATGGCGCTCGTCAGTCCACGATCAAACGCCACGAACGTGTCTTGCGTCCAGAGACACTCCATGAGCTGTTGCCGCGACACCAGTTGGCCGGAATGCTCCAGCAACACCGCGAGGATTCGGAACGGCTGCTGCTGAATGGGGACGCGCTGTCCATTGCGCCAGAGTTCGCAGGTCTCGAGGTTCGCTTTGAACGGACCGAACTGGATGACCCGTTCGCGTGCCGTTGCCGCCACCTCCCGCCCGCCGCCGGCGATCTTATAGCCAGCGCTGGCAAGACCGAATGCGCCGATCAGGAACTTGTTGATGGTAAGCAGGTAGCCCACGCGACTTCTCCTGCTGGCAGCGTAAGAGGGGCGCCGCAGGGCGGCTATCAGGTTCTTGCGCGTCAGCGCCGTCATCACGTGGTGATGACCGGCAGATGACCTCGGGCTGACCCGCGAGCGACGCCGGCGCGCGCCGGTTCGGCGTCAGACTCGTCATGCGAATCCACGCCACCTGGTTCTTGATCCTCGTTGCCGTGCTTGTCTCACCGGCTGCCGCACAAACACCGGAGACCCTGCCGCCACCATCGGTCGTGATTCCGCGCCTGGCCGCGCCGCCGACGCTGTCGGCCTTCGTGGCGATGGACCCGGCCGACGCAGTGGTCCATGGCATGGCAAGGGTCGAGCGGTTCACGCAGCGGTGGCCCGCCGACGGCCAACCCGAACGGATGCCGACGGTGGCCTACCTGGGCTACACGGACGAGGCGCTCCACGTCGTCTTCCAGGCGTTCGATCCCGAGCCCTCGGCCCTGAGGGCGCACCTGATGCGGCGCGAAGACGTGTTCACGATCAACGACGATGCAGTCGAACTGCGGCTCGATACATTCGGCGATCACCAGCAGTCGTATTACTTCGTGGCCAACCCCCTGGGTGTGCAACTGGATGCCTCGTGGCCGGAGGTGGGCGGTCAGTACGACGAATCGTTCGACGCCGTCTGGCACACCGTCGGCCAGCGCACCGAACGTGGTTTCGTCGTCGCCATGACCATACCCTTCAAGAGCCTGCGCTTCCCGCCGGGCAACGAGCAGCGATGGGCCTTCTATCTGGGCCGCTGGATCCCGAGGACGGGCGAGTGGTCGTTCTGGCCGCGCATCTCGGATCGGGAACAGAGCTTCCTGGCCCAGATGGCTCGGCTCGAAGGCGTTCGCGATGTCTCCCGCGGCCGAGGTATCCAGGTGATTCCGTATGCGTCGACGCGGGCGTTCACGTCTGTTGACACCCGCCGGGGCCGCGTGCGCGACCGGCTGGATCCGCGTGCGGGCATCGATGCCAAACTGCTGCTCAGCAACGCCCTGGTCTTCGACGTCGCGGCCAATCCCGACTTCAGCCAGGTCGAAAGCGATGCGCCGCAAGTGACGGCCAACCAGCGGTTTGAGGTGTTCTTCCCCGAGAAGCGGCCGTTCTTCCTCGAGAACGCCGGGTTCATGCAGACGCCCATCAACCTGTTCTTCTCGAGACGCATTGCCGACCCGAATGCCGGCTTCAAGCTGACCGGGAAAGTTGGCCCCTGGCAGGTGGGAGCGATCGCGGCCGATGACGATGCGCCCGGCGCCCGGCTGGCCGATGCCGATGCCGCGTTCGGCTCGCGGACCTGGGCGGGCGTGCTGCGAGGGCGGCGTTCGCTGCTGGGGCAGTCCAGCATCGGCGCCTTCGCCTCGCAGCGAACGTTTGCCGGTCGTGCCAACACCGTTGGCAGCGTCGATGGCCGGTTCCGGTTCGCGCGGGTGTGGACGGTCGATTCGCAATTCGCGCGCAGTGCCACTACCGGTGGGAACACAGCGGAACAGTCCGGTTCCGCCTACACCGTGGCCGTGGCTCACAACGGTCGCACCGTTAACTCCCGGACCCAGGTCGATGGCCGCAGTCCCGGATTCATTGCCGACCTCGGGTTTGTGCCGCGAGTCGATCTGCACCAGGCCACGCAGGTGTTGGGCTATACGCGCCGGCCGGCCAAGGCGGTCAACGACTGGGGGCCGCGCCTGACGGTGGAACGCATCTGGGCGCATGACGGGCGCGCGCTCGACGCACGGGTCCAGCCGTCGTTGTCGTTCAACTTCAAACGGGCCACCGCCGCCAGCGTCTCGATCGACCGAGCGGTCACCACGCTGCGGCCAGGCGACGCGCCCAACCTGGCGATGCCGCTGCGACTGCGCACCGGCACCTGGACGGTCAGCGCCAGCAGTTCACCACGGCCTTTCATCTCGGCGTCGGCGCAGTTCTCGCGCGGCGATGGCATCAACTTTACCCCCGCCGGGACGCGTGCCCCCTTCGTCGGCGCCCTCACGAACCTGCGCGCGTCCTTGGGCCTGCGGCCGCTGACCCAGTTGCGCATCGACAACACCGTGTTGCGGGCCAGCCTGAATGCGCCGTCCGGGCCAGAGGTCTTCGCGACCACGATCGTCCGGTCGCAGTGGGCATGGCAGTTCACGCGGGAATGGTCGCTGCGGATGATTGGCCAGGTCGACGACACGCACGCCGACGCAGCATTGACGACCTTCGCCGCACGGCGCAATCTCAACGTCGATGTGCTCCTGACGCGGCTGATCAACCCAGCGTCAGCCATCTATGCCGGCTACAACGGCAATGCGCAGAACCGGATTCTGGTCGAGCGCCTGGACCGCGGCTTGCGATTCGTGCCGAGCAACGCGTTGGCCCGTGATTCGTGGCAAGTGTTCATCAAGTGGTCGCAGCTGCTGCGGTGGTAGCCGCCGGCCTCCAGATCGCCTTAGCGGGGCAACCGCGCTTGTGCGGCCCTGACCTCGTCTTCGGTGAACGCGGCGGCCAGGAACGGGATGCTCTCGAGCATGGCGGCGACATCTTTCAGCGAGAAGCCGAGCGTCTGCAGGCGCGCAGTGTCGATGAACAACTGGTTGTTCGCGGCATCGCCGTAGTACTGGATGACCCGGCTCTCGGGATCGAAGCGTTTGTTCACCAGCGCGATGATCTCGTCGGTGTAGTGCGCACGCCAGGGGCCGGGGCCGCCGGGCGTGCCGTGATCCGCCGTGATCACCGTGAGACTGCGGCCCGGGCCGGCTTTCTTGTCGATTAGCGCCAGGTAGGCCGCCATCTGCCGATCGAGTTCGGCCAGCGTGGCCTTGATCTCTGGAGAGTCTGGGCCGTGCATGTGTCCGGCGTAGTCGGGGCCCTTCATGTTGACGTAGACCAGGTCGGTGATCTCATCGGCGCCGGCCGCCGAGGCATCGACCACGGCCATCAGCGCTTCGGCTTCAAACTTCTGATACAGGCTCGAGGCGCGGAACTTCGCGGCACTCGCGATGTCGTGGCCCATGTGGGTCCCGCCGGCCGCTTCCCAGACCTGCCGTCCCACGAACGGCTTGAGCGCCGCGGGCATGGTGTAGCACTTCGGGTTGGTTTCCCAGCCGCCGTCGCCGCCGCCGTAGCTGGCGGCCATCACCGGCTTGGCGCCGACCAGGCACGAGCCTCGTCCCACCAGTCCGGCGGTCGCGCGAATGGCGCCGCCCTGGCCGATGATCACCGCCGCGCCATTGGTGGCAAGGTTCCAGCTGTCGCCGAGCGTCAGCGCCATCAGCTCCTGGGGATCGAGGCCGTCGTACGCCGGCTGTGACTTGCCGGTCGCCCGATTGAACAGGTTGTTGACGGTGATGCCGTGAAAGCGCGGATCAGACCCCGTGCCGATGGTGGCGTGGCCGACGCCGGTGACCGTGGGCAGCACGTTGACGCGCGCTTCCGAAAACCACGCGCCTTCGCGGCGCAGGCGCGACAGCGTGGGCATGTCGGCGGCATAGCGATCGAAATACTCAGCGCGCATGGCATCAAGCACCATGACCGTGACCACGCGCGGCCGTCCCATGGTGGTGGTGATCGCGCTGGCGAGCGGACGGCCGGTGTAGGTCGGCAGCGCCGGCGCGCCGATCAACGCGCCGATCGTCGGGGCGATGTCCTGCTGCGCCGCCGTCTCCGGCCAGGTGCCGGTCTTCACGAACGGCGCACCGTGAAACAGGATCGGGATGCGCGTGTCGTAGTCCCACGGTGATCCGTGCATGAAGACATAGAGCGGATCGCGTTCGGTGATGAAGTCGCCCTCGCGCGGCACGATGAAGAGCTGGCCGCTGCGGCCCGGGAAGTAGCCGCGGGCGAACATGTCGAGCCAGCGCTGGCGCAACGCTGCGGCTGGCTCGGGCAGGGTGGACGTGATCGAGGACGCGACCCCGCCCGCGGCGGGCGCACCGGCACTTCGCGTGGCCGGCGCGCAGCCGGCCAGGGTCAAGGTGCCGAGGACGCAACACCCCACAGCAGTGAGCAACGCGCGACTGTTCATGCGACCAGAGTATCGCGGCCGCGTAACGCGCGTTAGACTTCTCCTGTCGTGAATCTGGGATGTCTGCTGGGCGCTCGCGGCGGCGGACCGACCGGTCGGGTGCGACTGGCGGTCGCGGTGTGCCTGCTGCTGTGCCTGACCGCCGCTCTGCCGCCGCGGGCGGACGCCGGGCCGGCGCAACCGGCCACGACCGGCCAGGCCACCGCCACGGTCACCACCCTCGGCGGCACTGTCCCCATTCCGGGAGTGGCGGTCGGGCTCCATACGATCGCCGACGGTTCGCCGATCGCGCAAACGCTGACCGACAACAGCGGCCACGTCGCGTTTCCCGATGTGCCGCCCGGCCGCTACTGGATGCGCGCGGCGCGCGCCGGCTTCGTCACCCAGGAATCGGCGCCGTTTGACGTGGTCGCCGGCGCGTCCACGGACGTGGCGTTGGACGTGCCGCTGACCTTCAACCCGCCGCCCGTGCAAGTGGTGGCCGACGGGCGCACGCCCCTGCCGGCCGTTCCGCCCGTCACGATGGGCGACATGCTCGCGGGGTCGGTCATCGACCTTGCACCGCTCGAAGGCGACGACTTCCAGAGCCTGCTGCCGCTGCTACCGGGTGTGGTTCGTGGTCCCGATGGCCGTCTTCGCCTCAAGGGCGGCCAGCCCAGCCAGGGCGCGCTGCAGATCAGCAGCGCCAGCCTGGTGGATCCGTCGACGGGCGACTTCGACCTCGACCTCCCCGGACAGAGCATCGATTCGGTCGAGGTGCTCACCAACCCGTTTGCCGCCGAATACGGCCGATTCTCATCGAGCATCGTCCAGATCCGGACCCGGCGCGGCACCAACGAGTGGGAAGTGCGGCCCGGCAACCTCATGCCGCGCGTTCGCGGCGGGCTCGATGGCATTCGCGGGTTCGAGCCGCGCTTGTCGGTGCGCGGCCCGTTACGGCGCGACCGGCTGTTCCTGTCGCAGGACCTTCAGCTCCGTTACGTCAATACGCCGGTCAAGAGCCTGCCGGACGAGCCCGAAGTGCGCCTGACGAGCTTTGACTCCTTTACCCGCTTCGACGCGGTGCAGTCGTCGGCCCACACCGTCAGCGGCGGGCTGATCACTTTTCCGCGCACCGTCGCCAACGCCGGCATGTCCACGTTCCGGCCGCCTTCGACCACGGTGGAGTTTCATCAGAATGGGTGGGCTGGCGCGCTGGTAGATCGGCTGGCCATCGGCCCGCGGCTTGTCCTCGAGTCGACCTTTGCCGGCCGGGTCTTCGAAGTCGAGGCGACGGCCGTGTCACCTGGCGCCATGGTGATCGCGCCGCAAGGACAGTCGGGCGGCTTCTTCAACGACCAGGAGCGCGAAGTCGACAGCGTGCAGTGGGTCGAGGCGCTCAGCCTGTCGGCGAACGGCCTGGGCGAGCACGTGTTCAAGGTCGGGACCGATCTGCAGCGATCACACTTCGACGGCTTCAGCGAGAGCCGGCCGATCGAAGTGCGGCGGCTGGACGGCACGCTGGCCGAGCGCACCACCTTCGGCGCCCGATCGGCGCAGAGCGTGAACGGCCTCGAACTGGGCGTCTTCGCCCAGGATCGCTGGCGCATCGGCGCGCGGACCACCGTCGAACTGGGGATCCGCATCGATCGCGACGCGGTGATCGAACGGCTCAATTGGTCGCCGCGGGTTGGAGTCGCGATCGGCGTGCTCGGCCGTGGCCGCGGCGTGATCCGCGGGGGTGTCGGCAAGTTCACGCAGCGCACGCCGCTCAATGTCGGCGCGTTTGCGTCGTACGAGCCGCGGACGGTGACCCGATATGCGGCCGACGGGCTGACGCCGCTCGGCGAACCGATTCAGCTGCGCCATGTCACCACTCCCGGGCTGCGCACGCCTGAAGCCTGGGTCGCCAACCTGGAATGGAACGGCCGCTTTGGCCGGCGGCAACTGCTGAAGGTGGCCATCGTGGACCGGCGGGGCAGCCACGAGTTCGTCGTGGCGCCGGAGCCGGCGGCCGGCGCCCTGCGGCTGTCGGGCGACGGCCGCTCGCGCTACCAGGAGTTCGAGATCACCACGCGCCACCTCGGCGGCGAGCGCAAGGACGTCACCGTGTCGTATGTGTGGTCGCGTGGCCAGGCCGATCTCAATCACTACGACCAGTTCTTCGGGAACCTCCGCACGCCACTGGTGAGGGCCAACGAGTATGGCCCGATAGCCACAGATGCCCGCCACCGCCTGATGGTACGCGGGACCATCGGCCTGCCCGGTTTCTGGAATGTCGCGCCTGTCCTCGAAGTACGACCGGGTTTCCCGTGGTCAGCGGTGGACGAGGTCCAGGACTTTGCCGGCCCCCGCAACCGCAGCGGCCGGTTGCCGATGGTGAAGTCGCTGGACCTGGCGGTGGTGCGGCCCTGGCGATTCCGGACCTACCGCTTTCGCGCCGGCTTGCGGGTCTACAACCTGTTCGGCCGTTCGGCGCAGCGCGACATCCAGAACAACCTCGCGTCGCCGGATTACGGCATGACGTTCAATCCGATTGAGCGATCGATCGGGTTGGTCTTCGGATCGGCCCGGTAAGGCTCTACTGCGCACTGCCGGCGGCAAACGCCGCTGTCACCGGCGCCCCGGCCCAGTTGGTCGGTTCCTGGAGACCGAGAAGCCAGAGCGAAGTCGATGCCGTGTCGACGGTGTTGACCCGGCCGCTGGCGGGTAACGGCCCCGGCTTGACGCCGCGTCCCCAGGCCATCCACGGAATGGTGACGTCGCGCGGATCGTCCTTGCCATGATCGTCGCCGTGGCCGCCGTGGTCGGAGGTCACGATCACGGTGTAGTTGCCGCGGCCGAACGCGCGTTCGGCCGCGGCCATGATGCGGCCGACACCCGCATCCGCCTCGGTGACCGCGCGCCCGTAGGCCGCGCTCATCCAGCCGGCCCGGTGGCCGGTGGTATCGGGTTCGGCCAGGTGGACGAACAACACGTGGGGCCGCGCGGTGACCAGGAAGCGTTCGACATCGGTGGTGGTCTTGTCGACCGACCACTTGGCAAACCAACTGCGGGGCGCCTGCGAGTAGTCGAGCGTGCCCGGCTGCTGGATCGCGCTGAACTTGGGTTTGCTGAAGAAGGCAGCGGTCTGGTACCCGTGCATGCGCGCCACTCCGAAAATGGTCGGCAACCCCACCGTGTCGCGGTCGGCCATGGCCACGTTGTTCCACAGCACGCCGTGCCGCTCCGGCCCTTCGCCGGTCAGCATGGAGGTGTGAGACGGCAGGGTCTTGCTCGGCAGAATCGTCCGGGCGTCCAGCGTGTAGCTGCCCTCGCGAATCAGCGTGCGCAAGTGTGGCGTGTCGAATGCGCCGATGGCGTCCGGCCGCAGGCCGTCGACCGAGATGATCACCAGGTGGGCCGTGATCGGCGCGGCGGGTCGCAGGCTGGCCGCGTTCTCGATGGCCGGCGATGACACCAGGCGCGCGGCACAACCAGCCGCGGCCCACGGCGCCAGCAGGCACAGGCCCAGCACCCGCGGCCACCGGCGTGCCCAACGCCCCCTCGGATCGACCATGGGCAGATGGTACACCGGTCCCGGGGGTGGTGGCATACTTGAGGTGGCAGGAAGCACACACATGCGGATTGGGTGGACCATCGCCCTGGTGGTACTGAGCACGGCATTGGCGGCCGATGCGGGCGCGCAACAGAGCCGGGCCGAGTTGTTGCAGCAGGCCCGCGAGGCAAAGCAGAAGACCCTGAAGCCGTACCAAGCCAATACGGCCGAGCAGGTGCTCGGCATGATCGAGCGGCAGGGCGTTCCGCTCATCACCCGTGATGGCCTGTACGTCAAATTCGGCAGCCTGACCACCGGCAGCGGCTTCGCCGCGGGCACCGGCTACCGCACCCGCCGGCTGTTCGATCGCGATGGCCTGCTCGACGTCTGGGGCGGATTTTCGCTGTCGCGTTACTGGGCCGTCGAGGCGCGCGTGCGTACGCCCACGGTGTCGAACGGGCGCCTGTCCTTTGAGGGCTACGGCCGGCGCCACGAATATCCGCGCGAGGACTTCTTCGGCATCGGGCCGGCCTCGGGCACCCGCCGCCACGCCGAGTTCAACCTGCAGATGACTGCCGCTGGCACGCTCGCCCGTTTCCAGCCGACGCGTGGCGTGGTGATCGGTGGCGGCGCGGAGTATCTCAGCCCGAACCTCGCCCCGAGCCGGACCTCGCCGCTGCCGCCGATTGCCACCGTGTTCAACGACGTGCCTGTCCCGGGACTGTTCGGGCAGCCGGACTACTGGAAGACCAGCGGCTTCGTGGACCTCGACTGGCGGCGGCCGTTGAACGCGCGCAATGGCGGCTGGTATCGGGCCGAAGTCAGCCGCTACAGCGGCGACTCCGCGCTGCACTCGTTCAGCCGGCTCGATATCGACCTGCGCCAGTGGGTCAGCTTCTTCTCCGAGCGGCGGGTCCTGTTCGCGCGCGCCAAGGTCAGCACGTCGGATGCCGACACCGGCCATACCGTGCCCTTCTACCTGATGCCGACGCTCGGCGGCAACGATTCGCTGCGCGGCTTCCGCGACTACCGCTTTCGCGGGCCGCACGCGCTGCTGCTCCAGGGCGAGTACCGCTTTGAAGTGTGGTCGGGCCTCGATGCCGCCTTCTTCTACGACGCCGGCAAGGTCGCACTCACGCGCCGCACCGTCAACTTCCGCGATCTCGAAACCGACTACGGCATCGGCTTGCGGTTCAACACCGACCGCGGCCTGATCCTGCGCGTGGACGGCGCCTTTGGCAGCCGCGACGGCAAGCACCTGTGGATGGTGCTCGGAGGCACGTTCTAGGCATGGTCCTCTTCAACTGGCGCGTGGCCGTGGTCGCGGCGTTGGTCGCGTTATTCGCCGCCGACCTCCGCACGGCCGCGCCGCGATTCTTCCCGGACGATCCGATCGCGGTCGACGACGATGCGCTGCTCGACGCCTCCGGCGTGGCCGAACATGAAGATCCCGGCTCGTACGACTTCGTGGTCAACTCGTTGACCACGCAGGGCGAACGTCGCGACCTGCGGGCGCTGAACGTCAACACGACCGACGAGGTCCCCGACTCGAGCTGGTTCACCAACCGGATTGGCCGTCAGCCGATGTCGGTGGCCGACGTGGTTCGCGGGCCCGACCGCGTGGGGCCGGCCAGCCTCGAGGGATGGGTTGTCTCGGGCGGCAAGTCCAGCGGTCTGCAACCGGGATTCCGGATGACCGACCCCGCCGGGCAGTTGTACCAGATCGAGTTCGATCCACCGTCGAATCCCGAAATGGCGACCGGCGCGGAGATCATCGGCACTGCGTTCTACCACGCGCTGGGCTATCACGTGGTCGAGGTCTATCTCGCCGAACTGGATCCCGCCACGCTCGTCATTTCCGACCGGGCGACGATTTTCGAACCGTTGCGCGCCGAGCGGCGCCGCCTGACGCGCCGCGACATCGACAACGTCCTGCAGCGCGCCGCGCGGCTGCCGAACGGCCGCCACCGGGTGCTGGTCAGCCGGTTTGCCGACGGCCGGCCGCTCGGCAACTTCCGCTACTACGGGACGCGCCCGGACGACCCCAACGATGTCATCGATCACGAACACCGGCGCGAGTTGCGCGGCGCGCGAGTCTTCGGCGCGTGGCTCAACCACGACGATTCCCGCGGCCTCAACAGCCTGGACATGCTCGCCAGCGAGAACGGCCGCCGGTTCGTGAAGCACTACATGTTCGATTTCGGCTCGATCCTCGGCAGCGGCACCGTCTTCGCCCAGCGCCACCGCGCCGGCAACGAGTACCTCCTCGACTGGAAGCCGGGCTGGCTGACGCTGTTCACGGCCGGCTTCTACCTGCGCCCGTGGATGCTGATCGACTACCCCGAGGTGCCGGCGGCCGTGGGCCGACTGGAAGCCGATGCCTTCGACCCCGTGCGCTGGAAGCCCGAGTACCCGAACCCGGCGTTCGCCAACATGCGCGGCGACGATGCGTTCTGGGCGGCGCGACTGGTGAGCCGCTTCACCGACCCCATGATTCGCGGCATTGTCGGCAAGGCGGCCTACAGCGACCCGCGCGCGGCCGACTATGTGGCCACGACGATCATGAAGCGGCGCGACAAGGTGCTGAAGACCTGGCTGACGCAGGTCAACCCGGTGGTGGACCTGTCCCTGTCGGCGGCCGGCGAGCTGACCTTTGCCAATGCCGCCACCGAGGCCGGTGTGGCCACCGCACCTGCGTCCTACCTCGTGCGCTTGTCGCGGTTCGACAACGCGGCCGATCTCGCGACGCCGCTTGGCAGCGTCGAGTCGGCGGGGACGCGCGTGGTGCTGCCCGCCGCGCGCCTGGGCAATGCAGAGGCGCCGGAGTTTCTCCAGGTCGAGATCGGCGCCGTGCACCCCGGCCACCCGGCCTGGGCCCCGCCGCTGGTCGCTCACTTTCGCCGCGGCGCATCGGCCTGGTCGCTGGTCGGACTGTCACGGCAACCCTAGCGCCGGGCTCACGCCGGCGGCTGGATTGCGTGTAGGCTTACTGCCATTCCCCCAGGTACGAATGTGAGGCGGGGAAGCGGAGACACCAATCTATGAAGAAGTCCCTGTTTGTGATCCTGCCGGCGCTGGCGCTGGTCTGTGCCGCCACCCTGTCGGCCCAACGCCCGGCCGACGCACCGGCCACCATGCCCGCGGCACCGCCGCCCGACACGGTGTTCATCGAAGAGCTGACGTGGGCCGAGGCCCGCGACCTGATCGCCGCCGGCCACACCACGGCGATCGTCGGTACGGCGGGCACCGAACAGAAGGGCCCGCACATGGCCGACGGCGAGCACAAGTTCGTCATGCACTACGCGGCCGACAAGATCGCCCGCGGCATCGGCAAGACCCTCGTGGCGCCGGTGATTGCCTACGTGCCCGAGGGCAGCTGGGACCCGCCGACCGGCCACATGAGCAAGCCCGGCACCATCACGCTGCCCGAGGATCGCTTCATCGAGCTGCTGATGATGACCGGCCGCAGCCTCAAGTCGAGCGGCATCACGAAGATCCTGTTCCTCGGCGAGTCGGGCGGCAATCGCACGGGCATGCGGACGGCGGCCACGCGCCTGAACGAACTGTGGAAGGGCGAGGCGACTGCGTACTGGGTGGATGACTACTACACCAAGGCGCATGCCGATCAGCGCGCGTGGATCACCGCCAACCTCAAGATTCCGGCCGACCGCATCGGCGGTCACGCGAACGTGCAGGATACCTCGGAACTGTTGTTCGTGGCGCCGCAGCACGTGCGGCGCGATCGGCTCTCCGGCAACGACTACCCGGACAACGGCGTGAGCGGCGACCCGTCGATCGCGTCGCCCGAACTGGGCCGGCGCTTCGTGCAGATCAAGATCGACAATGCCGTGGCGCAGGTCAAGCGCATGACGAGCGGCGCGGAGCCGCCGGTCGCCGCTGCCGAGGCCCCGCGCGCCGGCGGGGGCGCCGGCCGTCCGCAGACCGCCGCGGCCCGGCCCACCGGGCCGACTATGAACACCGCGCCTGCCAGCAAGACGCCGACGCGCGCGCCCGACACCGTGTTCATCGACGAGCTGACCTGGGAAGAGAACCGCGACCTGATGAAGGCCGGCAAGACCGTGTTCATCGTGCCGATTGGCGGCACCGAGAAGAACGGGTACCACATGGTGCTCGGCAAGCACAACTACACGGTCAATCACGCCGCCAACGTGATGGCGCGCAAGCTGGGCAACGCGCTGGTGGCGCCGGTGCTGCAGTACGTGCCTGAAGGCAACCCCGATCGCCAGAACTCGGGAGGCATCTCGCTGCCGTCACCGGCCTACGACTCGGTGCTGGACGCCATCGCCCGCAGCCTCAAGGCGCACGGCGCGACCGACATCCTGTTCATCGGCGACAGTGGCGGGAACCTCGGCGGCATGAACGCGACCGCGACCAAACTGAACGAGGAGTGGAAGGGCGAGGGCACCAGGGTCTACTCGCTGACCTCGTATTACGAGGAAGGCCGCGAACACTATCGCGCCTGGATGCACGCCGCCTACGGCTACGACGACAGCATTATCGGCAGCCACGCCGGCATCAGCGACACCGCGCAGATGCTGCACGTCAACCCGGCCGGCATTCGCAAGAATCAGCTGATGCCGTGGGGCGGGCCGAAAGATTCTGGCGTGTCGGGCGACCCGATGCGCGCCACCGCCGAGATTGGCCGCATGGGCATCGAGTTCAAGGTGAACGCGGCCATTGCCCAGTACCGGTTGCTGAAGAACCCGCCGCCACCGCGGGGCGGCAACCGGCCCCCGGGCCAGCAGTAGGTCAGGGATCAGGGATCAGGGATCAGGGATCGGGGATCAGGGGCAGTCCCTGATCCCTGA
>Ga0164290_1001176_pt1 | contig 48147 bp, 35 predicted proteins | sample Micstemetagenome_FD_108782 | JGI IMG/M metagenome (GOLD analysis project Ga0164290, IMG submission 108782) | Contaminated culture microbial community from soil near Moab, Utah, USA - Microcoleus steenstrupii SON62 (Illumina Assembly) | ecosystem: Environmental > Terrestrial > Soil > Soil crust...
GAACGAGCGCTTCGGCACGCGCGAGCGCCGCTTCTACCTCAACAACGCCGCGCCCGTCCGCGACGCGGAGGGCCGGATCGTCGGCGGCGTCGTCGCCGAGCTCGACGTCACCGAACGCCTCGCCGCCGAACGAGCGCTCGCCGAAAGCGAGGAACGATTCCGCGAACTCGCGGACAACATGAGCCAGTTCGCCTGGACGGCCGACGCCGCCGGTTCGATCTACTGGTACAACAAGCGTTGGTACGACTACACCGGCACCACGCCCGAGGAGATGCGGGGTTGGGGCTGGACGAAGGTCCATCATCCCGACCATGTCGATCGCGTCGTCACGAAGCTCGCGCAGGCCTTCGCCACGGGACAGCCGTGGGAGGACACCTTCCCGCTCAGGGGCCGGGACGGCGGCTACCGATGGTTCCTGGCGCGCGCCGAGCCGATCCGCGACGATGGCGGCGGCATCGTCCGCTGGTTCGGCACCAACACCGACGTCACCGAGCGCATCGAGGCCGAGAAGGCGCTCGCGGAGAGCGAGCGCCGCCTTTCGGTGGCGGCCGAGGCGGCGGGCTTCGGCACCTACGAATGGGACGTCGCGTCGAACCGGCACATCTGGTCTCCCGCGACCTACCGGATCTACGGCATCCCGTCGGGAGCGGACCTTTCGGTCGAGCTCGCGATCGACGCCATCCACCCGGACGACCGCCCGACGGTCGAGAGCGAGATGGCCGACGCCTTCGCGCGGGGCGCCGACATCGCCAACGAGTACCGCATCGTGCGTCCCGACGGCGAGGTGCGGCAGGTGGTGAACCGCGCCCGCGTCGTCTACGCCGGCGCCGGCGCGGACCGGCGTCCGGTGCGCCTCATCGGCGCGGTCCGCGACGCGACCGAGCAGCACGAGGCCGAGGCCGCGATCCGCGAAAGCGAGGCGCGCTTCCGCACGCTCGCCGAAGCGATGCCGGCGCTCGTCTACACTTCCCGAGAGCGCCGGAACACCTACGTGAACGCGCGCTACGCCGAGTACACGGGTCTCCCGCCCGAAGCGTTGCTGGGCGACGGATGGCGTCGCGTCCTCCATCCGGACGACGCCCGGTCCTTGGGCCGGGGCGCGGCCTCCTCGGGGGGCGACGGCTCGCTGGAGCTGGAGGTGCGGCTCCGCCGCGCCGACGGTCAGTGGCGCTGGCACCTGGTGCGGGGCATGCTCCACCCGACGAGCCACGGGCTCTGGGTCGGCGCGATGGTCGACATCCACGACCGTCACGAGGCCGAGGCCCGCCTCGCGAAAAGCGAGGCGCGCTACCGAACCCTGTTCGAGTCGATCGACGCCGGCTTCTGCGTCGTGGAGATGATTTTCGACGAGGCCGCGCGACCCGTCGACTACCGGTTCGTCGAAGTCAATCCCGCCTTCGAGCGGCAGACCGGTCTCGGCGACGCCGTAGGCCGCACCGTCCGCGAGCTCCTGCCCGGCTTGGAGCGGCATTGGTTCGAGACCTACGGCCGCGTCGCGACGACGGGCGAAGCGGTCCGCTTCGAGAACGGGTCGGACGTGATGGACCGCTGGTTCGACGTCTACGCGGTGCCGGCCGGCGAGACCCCGCCCTACCGGGTGGGCGTCCTGTTCAACGACATCTCGCAGCGCCGCCGCGCCGAGGAGGAGGTGCGCCGCCTGAACCGCGATCTCGAGGCGCTCGTCGAGGCGCGCACCCGGCGGCTGGCCGAGGTGAACGCGGAGCTCCAGTCCTTCGCCTACTCGGTGTCGCACGACCTGCGGGCGCCGCTGCGGGCGATGCAGGGGTTCAGCCTGGCGCTCGTCGAGGACTACGGCGATCGGCTCGACGAGCCGGGGCGCGACTACGTCGACCGCATCGCCGCCGGCGCCAAGCAGATGGACGCGCTCATCCAAGATCTTCTGGCGTACAGCCGTCTGGCCCGCGATGAGATCTCGCTGGAACCCGTCTCGCTCGATCGGGCGGTCGACGAAGCGCTGAAGCAGATGGACCGAATTGTCCGTGAGCGGTCCGCCGTCGTCGAGGTCGACCGGCCGCTCGGCATCGTCGTCGGGCACGCTCCCGTCCTCCGGCAGGTGGTCGTGAACCTGTTGTCCAACGCCGTGAAATTTGTGTCAGGTGGAAAGGCCCCGAGGGTCGGGCTACGGTCGGAGCGACGAGGGCGGAACATCCGCCTGTGGGTCGAGGACAACGGCATCGGGATCGCGACCGGACATCGGGAGCGCATCTTCGAGGTTTTCCAACGCCTGCACGGCACGGCCGAATATCCGGGGACGGGCATCGGCTTGGCGATCGTCAGGAAAGGCGTCGAGCGGCTCGGGGGAGCGGTCGGCGTCGAGTCGGAACCGGGCGAGGGCAGCCGCTTCTGGATCGAGCTGCCGCGGGGGGAATGAGATGCCGCAGACCAAGCCGATCCTCATCGTCGAGGACAACCCCGACGACCAGCTCCTGCTCCGCCGCGCCTTCGCCAAGGCGCATCTGGCGAACCCGCTCCACCTCGTCGGCGACGGCGATGCCGCGGTCGCCTACCTGAGCGGGGAAGGCGCCTACGCCGACCGGGCGGCGCACCCGCTGCCCGCCCTCATCCTCCTCGACATCAAGCTGCCGAAGCGGTCCGGGCTCGAGGTCCTCGCCTGGATGCGCGATCAACCGCCGTTGAGCCGCACCCCCGTGGTCATGCTCACCTCGTCGCGCGAAAGCGAGGACATCAACCGCGCCTACGACCTCGGCGCGAATTCCTACCTCGTGAAGCCGGTCGAGTTCGAAGGGCTGATGGAGATGGTGAAGCAGCTCGGCGTCTACTGGACCATCATGAACGAGCCGCCGGCCGACTGAGGGCGCGAGCCGCCGTGCGCCGGCCGACGACCCGCGTTATGAGGGGCCCATGCACGTCTCGCACGACCCCACGGCGCCCGCCGCTCCGACCATCGGGTTCGACGACTTCCTGAAGGTCGACATCCGCGTCGGCACGGTGGTGGCGGCCGAGCCGTTCCCGGAGGCGCGCAAGCCGGCGCTCAAGCTCGCGATCGACTTCGGCCCGGCGATCGGTATCAAGCGCTCGAGCGCGCAGGTGACGGAGCACTACACGCCGGACGCGCTGGTCGGCCGGCAGGTGGCGGCGGTGGTGAACTTCCCGCCGCGCCAGATCGGCAAGTTCATGTCGGAGGTGCTGACCCTCGGCTTCCCGGACGCGGACGGCGCCGTCGTGCTGTTCGCGCCCGACCGGCGCCTGCCCGACGGCGGGCGGCTGTTCTGATGGGGGGCGACGGCGAGACCGACTTGGTCGAGCTGCTGCGCGCGATGCGGCCCTCGCTCGCGCCGGCCGAATACGGCTTCGGCGTCCTGCCGCCCGGCGCGCCGACGCCGGCCGGCCTTCGCCCCTTCGCGACGGTCGAGGAGGCGGAGGGGCGGACGCTCGTGGCCCCGGTCGCCGAGCTCGCGCGGGCGGGCGTCCCGCACAGCCCCGGCTGGGCGCGAATCAGCCTAGCGGTCCACTCCTCGCTGTCGGCGGTCGGGCTGACCGCCCGCCTCGCCACCGCGCTCGCCGACGCCGGCATGAGCGCCAACGTCGTCGCCGGCTACCACCACGACCACCTGTTCGTGCCGTGGCCGCGTCGGCACGACGCCGTGGCCGCGCTCGCGGCGCTCGCCGCCGGCTAGAAGCGGAGCGCCACCTCGAGCCCGTAGGCCCGCCGCGCGCCGGGCGAGACGAACGAGCCGCCGAACTCGGCCGCCGGGATGACCTCCTCGAGATAGTCCTCCTCGAACAGGTTCTCGGCGAAGGCCGTCACCCGCAGCGCCCCGCGCTCGACGCCGACGCGCAGGTTGACGACGTCGAACGCGTCGCGGCGGTTGATGTCGTAGCGCGCGGTGCCGAGCGCCGCGGGAAGGCCGACGAGCGGCACGAGCGCCGAGAACACCGTCGGCCGTTCCTGGTCCTGCACCGTGTGGAACCAGGTCGGCCCCGTCCGCCGCCAGTCGGCGCGCACGACGAGGTCGGCGTCGGTGGCGATCGGCTGCGTGAGCTGGGTGCCGACGTTGATCGTGTAGTCGGCGGTGTAGGGCGACTTGTTGCCGACGGTGGCCGGGCGCGAGCGGTTCGCCTCGATCTCGCTGTCGGTGACGTTGACCGATCCGAAGACCGACCAGTTGCGGATCGGCCGGACGTTGAGGTTGGCCTCGATGCCCTTGATGTCGACCTCGTCGATGTTCGAGACGACGCGGAGCAGGCCGAAGCTCCCCACGAGGAACTCGAAGAACTGCATGTCGTCGACCCGGGTGTAGAAGCCCGCCACCTCGTAGCTCACCGCGCCGTCGGCGAGCGTTCCCTTGAGCCCGGCCTCGAACGCGCTCGACCGCTCCTTGCGGAACTGGTCGTCGATCGTGAGGCCGGCGTTGATGCCGGGGATGTTGAAGCTCTGGTTGACGAGCGCGCTCGACCCCTGGTTGTTGAACCCGCCCGACTTGAAGCCGATGCCCCAGTTGGCGAAGGCCGTGAGCGCGTCGGTCGGCGTGTAGCTCAGGCTGATCTTCGGCTGGAGCTGCTCGAAGGTCTGCGACTGCGACGCGATCGGCTGGACGACCCCGCCGACCACGCGCTGCCCCGGATTGATGGGACCGCCGGTGATCGGGTCGAGGACCGCGGGCACGAGATTGTCGACCTCGCGCTCCTCGCGGTCGTAGCGAAGCGCGGCCGACGCCTTGAGCGTGTCGGCGAGGTCGGCGTCGACCGCGCCGAACACCGCGTAGACGTCGGTCTCGAACTTGTCCCAGTAGAGCTGCGACGTCGGGTTATCGCTCCCCGGCGGCGCGTAGGGTTGCTTCAGGACGCCGCGCCCGAGGTCGCCGCCGAGGCTCACCGCCACCTCGCGGTCGATGTTGAGATAATAGCCGCCGACCTGCCATCGGATCGGCGCCGCGCCGTCGCTCGAGGCGAGCCGGACCTCGAAGCTCACGTCGCGCTGGTCGCGCTGCTGATACTGCGTGCCGTCGCAGGTCGTCGGCGAATAGGCGGTGAACAGCGACCCGTTGGGCGCGAACAAGGTCGGGATCGGGATCTGGCCGATCACGCCCGGCGGGTTGATGGGATAGCCGGTGAGCGCCGCGGTCGACGCGAAGCAGGCGTTGCGGACCGCGATCGCCGTCGGGTTGCTCGCGGCCGGGATCGAGTAGCGCGCGAAGTCGGCCGACGTGCCGTCGGCCGTCAGGAAGTTGTTCACGTCGCTGTAGAGCGACCAGGCCGTCAGCGTCACCGCGCCGAAGTCGTGGTCGACCTTGACCGACGCTTCGAACGTCTCCTGGCGGTTCTCGGGCCGGATGTTGCTGTCGAAGACGAAGCGGTGCTCGTTCACGTCTTCGTAGAAGGCCGGGTTGATCGCCGCGAAGTTCGGCAGCGCGAACACGGGATTGAACGCGATCGACGCGCCGTCGAGCTCGCCGTAGCGGAGCTTGGCGTCGATCGTGGTCGCCGCGTCCGCCTCGACCACGAGGCGGCCGTTGACGTTCCACGCTTCGCGGTCGTCGACCACGGCGCGGTCGAGGAAGCGGTTGCGGTAGAAGCCGTCGGTCGTGAGATAGTCGGCGGACAGGACGACGCCCGCGCCGTCGGTCAGCGGCGTCGCGACGAACGCCGCGCCGTTGTAGCTGTCGTTGTTGCCGGCGCTGAGGCGCACGCCGCCCTCCAGCTCGTCGCCGGGCCGCAGCGTCGTCATCACGATCGCGCCCGCCGCGGCGTTGCGGCCGTAGATGGCGCCCTGCGGGCCCTTCAGCACCTCGATCTGCCGGACCGTGCCCTGGTCCTGGTTCAGCACCGCGGTGTTGGTCTTGAGGATGCCGTCGACCACCAGCGCCACGCTCGATTCGGCGTCGCGCGCGCTGTTGATTCCGCGGATGTTGATCTGGTTGTCGCCGGCTTCGGCCGAGTTGGCGACGATCGTGACGCCGGGCGTGAAGCCGACGAAGTCGGTGGCGGTGCGGATGCCGGCGTTCTCGATCGACTGCGAGGTGAACACCGAGACCGTAGCCGGTGTCTCCTGGAGCGTCTCGGACACCCGGCGCGCCGTCACGATGATCTCGCCGGCCTCCGCCGCGGCGCCAGCGTCGGTTTGCGCGTCGGGCGCGGGCGCCTCCTGCGCCGAGGCGGGCGAAGGCGCCAGCAGCATGACCGCGATCACCCAGGCGCTCGCGCCGATAGCTGTCGCCGATTTCATCGTCACTCTCCGTCTCGATGAGGACGGCGGCGCGGGCGTTTCGTCTCCGTTCGGGCGCCGCCTCGGTGGGGCACGCACAACTAGGGGCCTCAGGCTACGGGGGAGTCGGGGCCCCAACAAATTCGTAATGTTACGGCCGAGGCCCGGCAAGGGGCGCCGCCTTCGACGGGAGGCCGCCGCTCAGACCGGCACCTCGTAGAGCGGGTCGTCGGACCGGTCGAGCCATTCGGCGCCGTCGCGCGTGATGAGGATCAGGCTCTCGAGGTGCATCGAGCCCCAGCCGGGCTCGAGCGTCGGCAGATCGACGGTGATCACCATGCCGGGCTCGAGCGCGATGTCCGGACGCGACTGGAAGGGCAGGTCGTCGCGCCAGGGGTCGTCGGAATGGGTGAGGCCCACGCTGTGCGGCGTGAAGCCGATCGGGAAGGTGGCGCCCAGGGCCTTCGCCATCGCCCGGCCCCGGCCGGTGATCTCGGAATAGCGCACGCCGGGCTTCAGCATGCCGGTCATCTCGGCGGCGACGCGGCCGAGCAGCTTGGCGCGGTCGAGCAGGAGGCGCGGCGGCGTCCCGAGCACGACGGTGCGCGCCCAGTCGCCGCTGTAGCCGTCGAAGTTGCCGCAGCAGTCCACCAGGAAAGGCTCCTGCGCGGCGAGCCGGCCCTGGCGCAGCCCCGAGGTCATGCCGGCGACGATGAACAGCGGGCGGCCGCCGCGCCGCGCCACCTCGGCGAAGAACAGCGCCTGGACGTCCTCGAACGTCATGCCGGGCGTGAGCTGCGCGATCATCGCCCGCGCCGCCGCGTCGTTGAGCCGCGAGACGGTGCGCATCCGGTCGATCTCGACCGCGGATTTCACCAGCCGCATCCGGCGCAAGAGATTCTCGCCGGGGACGATCGTCAGACGGTCGAGCCCGAAGCGCGGCAGCGCCGCGGCGAGCGCCGCGTCGTCGACCGCGACCCGGCCACGCGCGAGGCCGAGCGTCTCGAGCGCCTTCTTGACGCCGAGCTCGACGCTGGCCGCCTGCGCGACCGGCAGCGACGTCTCGTTGCGCTCCCATCCGCCCTCGATCGGGGTCAACGCGCCGTCGGCGGCCTTCGGCCAGCTCCGCGCCGGAACCGCGGCGACCGTCTCGTCCGGCGCCAGACCCGCCCGGCCGCGGAACCGTTCGATCTCGGACGGGGCGGAATAGGTGATGATCTCGGGCCATTCGCGGTCCGGCGCGGTGTGCCGGCCGATGTCGACCGTCGGCATCACGGCGACGATCGGCCGCTTCGGGTCCGCCGGCATGATGCCGACGACCCGGAGCGAGCTCCCCATCTCGCTGATCACCGAGCGGATGTTGGTGACGTACCGCGAGTTGGCGTCGCTGCCGACGACGATCGCGTCGACGCCGGCCTCCTTCATCAGGGCATAGGCGCGCTCGCGGTTCACGGGCAGTCGCCCGTCGGGCTTGAGCGGCCGAACCGCCAGCGCCGCGCCGCCGGGCGCGGCGGCCGCGGCCTCGCCCAGCGCGCCCAGGCCGGCCGCGCCCGCCATCAGGCCCATCAGCTCGCGACGACTGCTTTCCACGGCGCGCCCTCCGTTCGGGTCGTTCAGAAGGAATAGCCGATTCGGGCGCCGATCGCACGACGGTCGATCGGCGTGACCTGCGCGCCGCGCTGGAGCGGCAGCGTGACCGCCGAGGCGAGCGACAGGTCGTTGCCGCCGGCACCCGTCTGCCAACCCCGCTTGTCGAACAGGTTGGTGGCGAACAGCTCGAGCGTCAGCGACTCGTCGCGCGTGAAGCCGAGGCGGGCGTTGACCGTGGTGAACGGGCGCACCCAGGCGAGGTTGGTCTCGTCGGTGTAGGTCCGGCCGGTGTAGAGCAGGTCGCCGCGGACGAAGTAGCTCCACTCGGGCCCGATGTCGTCGCGGTAGGTGGCCGATCCGCTCGCGCTCCATTTGGGGAAGCGCGGCTGGCGGTTGCCGCGGGCGTTGTAGCCGACGAGCGCGGTGCTGCCGAAGAAGGTGGCGTTCGATGCCACGGGGAAGTCGCGGTACTCGGCGTCGGTGTAGTTGGCCGTCACCCCGAGCTGGAGGTTGTCGGTCGCGTACTCGCTCTCGAACTCGATGCCCTTGACGCGCGAGCTCCCCGGCACGCGGAAGCCCACCGTCCGGCCGAGGCCGCTCGTGAGGAAGATGGTCGCGCTGCCCTTCTGGTTCTTCCAGTCCATGTAGTAGCCGGTGAGCGCGTAGCGCAGGCGTCCGTCGAGCGTGCGCTGCTTCAGCCCGACCTCGTAGCTGTCGAGCGTCTCCGCCGGGATCTCGGTGGCGATGTCGCCGAGCAGCGTGTTGACCTCGGTCACCTGCGCCGGCGTCAGCGTCCGGAACACGGCGAGGTTGGTGTTGTCGCCCGGGAGCGTGCCTTTGGCGTACTGCGCGTAGAGGGTCATGTCCTCGATCGGGCGCTGGCTGAGAATGGCGCGCGGCAGGAACTTCTTCGACGAAACCGTCGGCTCGGCTGTCAGACCGATCAGCTCGCTCCCGCTGAACCGGCCGACCTTGTCGATCTGGTAGCGGCCTTCGAGCGTGGCGGTCAGGCTCGGGAGGATGTCGTAGTCGACCGATCCGAACAGGCCCGTCGTCTTGATCTCGTCCGCGCCGGACGGGTTCTGGATCGGGTTGGGCCGCGACAGCGGCGCCGCGCCGATGAGGAAGCCGTAGGTCGCCTCGACCGCGTTCGCGAACGCCTGCCGGGTGTCCTGCTTGTAGTAGTTGGCGCCGATCAGGCCGCGGAACGCGCCGCCGTCGTAGGCCAGCCGGAGCTCCGCGCTCTTGTCCTTGAACACGAAGGGCGACGCGATGAACACGCTGATCGTGTCCGAGTTGTCGCCGTCGCGAATCGAGTTGCCCCGCTGCTCGTTGTAGGCGGCGTTGCCGGAAAGCGTGAGCGCGTCGCTCAGCTCGTAATCGAAGAGCGCGGCGTAGCGCTGCGTCCGCCGGACGAGCCCGAAGCGGTCGAGTTCCGGCGCCGCCGCGAGCAGCGGGCTGTTGTAGCTGTTGCCGACCAGCACCGCGCGCACGTCGAGCGGGATGACCTGCGCCGGCTGCCCCGGGCGCCCGGGCGTGACGGCGGGCGGAAGCACCGTGAAGGTGGTGTTGGCCGAGATCGGCACGCCGCGGAAGGGCAGCGGCCCGCACACGAACGGGATCGACAGCGGCCCGGTCCGCGGGTTGAGCGAGGCGTCGAGGTAGGTGATCGGCGTGCCGCGCGGGCAGTTGCCGACGCGGCTGTAGCTGACGGTGGTGAAGGCGGGCGGCCCGTCGTCGTCCTCCGAATAGGTCGCGCGCAGCTTCAGCCGCAGCCGTTCGCCGGGACGAAAGAGCAGCGTGCCGTTGATCGAGCTCGTCCGCTCGCGGCCCAGCTCGCCCCCGTCGGTCGCGGTGTACTGCGCCCCCTTCTGCCGCACGCTGGCGGATAGGCGGGCGGTGACGACCTCGCCCGAGATCGGGCCCTCGATCGCGCCCGAGATCGCGTAGCTGTCGTAAGACGGGCTGTACTCGGCGCCGAACTGGCCACCGAAGGTCGAGGCGGGATCGCGCGTGATGTAGTTGATCGCGCCGCCGAACGTCGACCGGCCAAAGTAGGCCGACTGCGGCCCGCGGATCACCTCGACGCGCTCGACGTCGTCGAAGCCGACCGACTGCGCGCCGCCCAGAAAGTAGATGCCGTCGACGAACAGCGAACCGATCTGGGTCGATGGGGTGAACACCGTCGGGTTCATGCCGCGGAAGCGGATGCCGGATATGAGACGGCCGCCGAAGTTCGCCCCTTGGTTCTGGACGCTGAGACCGGGCGAGAAGCGCGACAGCTCCTCCAGGTCCTGGACGCCGGTCGCCTGGAGCGTCTCGGCGGAGAAGGCCGACACCGCGACCGGAACGTCGGTGAGCGACTCGGCCCGCTTGCGGGCGGTGACGACGATGTCCTCCGCCCCCTCGGCCGCCGCGCTCTCGGACGGCTGCCCCGGCGCGGCCGCCGGCTGGGCGAATGAGGGGCTCGCGAACGCAACGGCGACACCGGTCAGCAGATTCAACCGAAATTGGCGGACGCGCATCGAAGCCTCCCTAGAGAACCACCTCTTGTCTTAATTTGGATACATCCTTCCTTGAAAGAGGCAGGCTGTCAATCGGGCGGATGAGGTGGTGTCGACGGCTGCCGTCTCGGCGAAGAGCGGTGGGGATCGACGACAAAAGCAGATCGCCGCGGCTCGGCACCGAAGCCAGTTGTATCCAATTGCGACAGCGGTGCCGCCCCGCGGCGAGACGGCGGCCGCAGGGTTGCAAGGTGGAGCGGGGCGACGCGGAACGGCCGCGATGCCCTGGTCTCCGGTGTCGCCGGGCCGGCGCCTATCCGGCGGGCGATCATCACGCAGTGGATAATTGTCCGCCGCCCCGGACCGGCATTCGATCGGACGACCGGCAATTGCCTCTGGAGACGGCGATGAACGAAGGCTCGCATCCGCAGGTGATGGCGTTCCGCGAAGCGTCCTTCTTCTTCGCGACGCCGGCTCTCGTTTCGATCTACGCCGGTTTCCTCACGGCCTCGCACGACGGCATCGGCGGCCTCTGGTGGTCGATCTTCTTCGCCGCGGCGTTCACGATGCCGGGCTGGTGGTTCGCCTGGGCGACCTGCTGGGGGCTCGGCCGGACGCTCGGCCATCGGCTGCCGCTCCTCGCCACCGTCGCGCTCGGCTACGTCGTCAGCCTTTTCCTGTTCAGGCCCTATTACAACGCCGTCTACGAGGTCATCGCGCTCGTTGAACCGGGGGCGAGGCCGATGGTCGAGGCGCGTCGCTACGGTTTCGACTGGGCGTCGGCCCGCGCGTTCGTGCAGGTCAACGCGCCCGGACTGGTGATCTGGACGCTCGTCAACTGGCTCTACCTCAGGCTCATGGGCTTCGCGCCCTGCGCCGCCGGGGCGATGCACGGCCCGGTCCCCTCCTCGGCGGTCCCCCGCGCCGAGCGGCCGATGACGCTGCCGCGGTTCGCCGAAGGGCTGGGCCTCGGCGACGTCCGCGACATCCTCTTCCTCCAGGCCGAAGAGCATTATCTGCGGGTAGGCGGCCCGCGACGGTCGCACCTCGTGCGATACCGCATGCGCGACGCCGTCGCCGAACTGCCGCCCGAGCTCGGGCTCCGGGTCCACCGTTCCTACTGGGTGGCGCGCCACGCGGTGCGCCGGGTCGAGCCCGCCGGCAAGTCGCTGGTGCTCACGCTCGAGGACGGCACGCGCGTGCCGGTGAGCCTTGCCTATCGCGAAGCGGCGCGCCAAGCCGGGCTGAGCGTCGCGGGGGTGCACTCGTGCCACGACGGCGCCGCGACGGCGCACTGACGACATTGGGGACGACGGCCGGGCCGGCGCGGCCTTGAATAGCGGCTGCCCGGATCGCCTTCGGCCGGGCCTGCCGTCTGGAGCCGCCGATGCCTGACTCGTTCGTTCCTTCGTTCGCTCTGGGCCGTCGCGGCGTGCTGCTGGGGGCCGCGGGCGGTGCGCTCCTGGCGACCGGCGCCGGAGCGGCAGAGGAGGCATCCGTCGGCGACGCGTTCGGCACGTCCTTCTTCACGCTTCCGCCCGAGACCATGCTCCGTGATCTCGAACGCATCGAGCGCAGCCTCGACGAGGAGGACGTCGCCTGGTGGTACCAGTTCTTCTTCTTCGGGATCGTGCCCGACCGCTCGCCGATCCGCCTGATTCGCTACGAAGGCCTGGAGATGAGCCGCTGCCGGCACCTCGGCGGCGGGCGCCTCGAAATCCACGGCCACAACGTCTCCTTCCCGCGTGCCATGGACGGCTCGGCCTGGCTCGAGGACTGGACCAACCCCTACACCGGCGCGGTGCTGAAGGCGCAGGACAACGTCATCGCCGACGATCCCGGCTACGAGAAATCGGCCGCCGGCGTCCGGCCGCTCACCTCGACGAAGCCGCCGCGCCCCTTGGACTTCTTCTTCCGGCGCGAAGGCGACCTCGTGAAGCTCGAGCGGGTGCGCGTGCCGCCGCCCGAATGGCCCGGCCAGTTCATCGAGACCTCGACGGTCTCGGTGCCGGCCGCCGCCTACGCCGACGCCCGCCTCCGGCGGCTGCCCGCGCAGGGTTCGGGCATGTGGGTGCAGCCCTTCCCGAAGTGGATGGGGATGGAGGGGCGCGCCGGGCACGTCGTCGGCTACTTCAACGGCCGCAAGGTCGGCCCGGCCGCCGCGCTGCCGGCCGCGTTCCGCGAACGGCTGGCGAGCCGCTACCCGAACCTCATGTCCGTGCCGAAGTCGAAGTTCGGCAAGATCGCATGATCGGCTGGCTGGCCGCCGCGGCGCTCGCCTCCTTCCAGGACTGCGCCGGCTGCCCGACGATGTTCGAGGTGCCGGCGGGGCGTTTCGAGATGGGCTCGACCGACGCCGAGACGCGCGCGGTCGGGCTCGATGCCTATTTCGCCGATCGCGAGAAGCCGCGGCGCGCGGTCGAGGTGGCGGCCTTCGCGCTCGGCCGGACCGAGGTGACCCGCGGCCAGTTCGCGGCCTTCGTCGCCGCGACCGGCCACCGCCCGCCGCGCGGCTGCTTCGTCTTCGAAGGGGCGCGCTGGCGCCTGGACCCGAAGCTCGGCTGGGACGATCCCGGCTTCGTGCAGCGCGACGACGAGCCCGCGGTCTGCCTCGCCCGCACCGACGCCGTGGCCTACGCCGTCTGGCTTACGGCGCGGACCGGCCGTGCCTACCGGCTGCCGTCGGAGGCGGAGTGGGAATTTGCCGCCCGCGCCGGCACGACGACCGCCTATCCCTGGGGCGAGCGCTACGCGCCCGACGGGTGCCGCTTCGCGAACGCGGGCGACCGGTCGACCGGCGCGCGCTTCGGCTGGGCGGGAAAGTCGATGAACCTCGCGGCGGTGCCGCCCTGGACGCCGGCGCCCTGCGACGACGGCCACGCCGCGACCGCACCCGGGGACTCGCTCGAACCCAACCCTTGGGGCTTCCGCCACCTCGTCGGCAACGCCCAGGAATGGGTTGCGGACTGCCTCAATCTCAGCCACGTCGGCGCGCCGGCGACCGCCGAGGCGCGGCGCGACGGCGACTGCGCGCGCGGCGTCCTCAAGGGGCAGGGCTGGACGGGGACGCCCGCCGTGCTGCGGCCGGCGTTCCGGTTGAACGGACCCGCCGACGAGCGGCGCTTTTCCTGGGGATTCCGCGTGGCGGCCTCGCCGGCCAAGGCCGCCGTCCCGGCCGCGCCGCCGGCGCCTCCCGCGTCGCCGCCGCCTGACGCGACGGCGCGATACGCGCCGCTCGAGACCGTGGTCGGCGTCCCGCGCCCGCGGGACCCGCCGGTCGTGCCGCGGCGACGCGTCGACTGGTCGGCGGTCGACCGGATCGCGCAGGCGAGCCGTTCCTACGCGCTGCTCGTGTGGCAGGGCGGCGCGCTCCGCCGCGAGCGCTATTGGGGTGGCGCGACCGCCGAGAGCCGGCCGGAGCCCGCCTCGATGGCCAAGACCGTGCTGGCGCTCGCGGTCGGCCGGGCGATCGCCGAGGGGCGGATCGGCTCGCTCGACGAGCCCGTCGCGCGCCACCTGACCGAATGGCGGGACGACGCGCGCGGCCGGATCACGCTGCGCCAGCTCCTGCAGATGGCGAGCGGGCTGGGCCCACTTTCGCGCGAAGGCGGCCCGGCGAGCCCGGCCGCGCGCTTCCAGGCTGGCGACGGCATGGTCGAGCTGATGCTCGGTCAGCGCGTGGCGCACGCGCCGGGCACCTGGTTCGAGTACCAGAATTCGGTGAGCCAGCTCGCCTGCCTCGTGCTCGAACGCGCGACCGGCGAGCGCTACGCGAGCTACCTTTCGCGCACGCTCTGGCGCCCGCTCGGGGCGGCCGATGCGCGGGTCTGGCTCGACCGCCAGGGCGCGCACCCGCGCTGCTACGCCTCGTTGCTGGCGCGCCCGCGCGACTGGCTCAGAATCGGTCGGCTGCTCAAGGACCGCGGCCGGGCGAACGGTCGGCAACTCGTGCCCGCAGCCTGGATCGAGGCGATGGCCCGCCCGTCGGAGGCCAACCCGAACTATGGCCTCCAGCTCTGGCGCGCCGAGCCCCACGCGGCCGAGCGCTTCTACAACCGGCAGCGCACGGGCTACGCCGTTCCGGCGGCCGAGCCCGGCCTCGCGGCCGACCTCGTCTTCCTCGACGGGTTCGGCGGGCAACGCGTCTACGTGAGCCGCGACGCGGATCTCGTCGTGGTGCGGCTCGGCGACGTCGACGGCCGCTGGGATGACAGCGCGCTGCCGAACGCCGTCCTCCGGGCGTTGCGCGGCCGCCGCTAGAAATCGACCCGCGCGCAGGCGGCCGCGTCGGCGGGCACGGGCGCCCAGCCGCCGGTTCGGCGCCAAGCCTCCACGCCCGCGATCCAGGCGGGGAGCGTCTCGACGGCGAGGCGCGGGGCGCCGCCGGGGGCGAGGACGGCGCCGCGCGGATCGCCGCGCCGCCCGAGCCAGGCGACGAAGGCCCGGAGGCCGTCGCCCGCCGCGCGCAGGCAGGCCGGCTTGATCGCCGGCTGGTTCACCTCGACGATGCGGCCGGAGCGGACCACGAAGGTGCGCGGTTGCGGTAGGGTCGTCACCGGATCGAGGCCGAGCGCGCGGAACATCCGGCTGCGCTCGACGACGCCGGCGTAGCCAATCACCACGGCGTCGCCGTCGCGCGACGGCGACGCGCCCCGCGGGTCGAGGTTCGAGCCGGCGACGGCGTCGAAGCGCAGGAGCTCGCGGATCGCGGCGCGGCCGGCGACGGCCGGACGCCCGGCGCTGAGCCTGAACACCGCGTCGTCGGCAAAGAGCGCCGCGGCGCCGTCGACGTCGTGCGCGTTGTGCCGCCGCAGGTAGGTTTCGACCACGACGAGCGCCGCTCGCTCGTCGGGCGCCGCCGGCGCGGCGGCGGCAAGCGCCGCGGCCGCCGCGATCAGCACGGCTCCGCGCCCGGACGCTCGGGCCGGCTGACCCGGCCGGTGCGCTCGTCCCGGCACACCAGCCGCTCGGCCGCCATGGCCTGCACGAGCCGGTGGCAGGTGGCGTAGGGCAGTCCGGCGACGCGGCTGATCTCGGCGATGCTGCGCGGGCTGCGCTCCTCGAGCGCGGCGAGCACGCGCCCCAGCCGGCGGACGAGCCGCGCGCTCATCGTTCGAACCGATAGGGTGGGCGGTCGAGCGCCGCGACGGGATCGGCCATCACGTCGGCGAAGGTGGCGCGCAGCGGCGCGAGCACGCGGTCGGGCACTTCCCCGAGCCGCTGCACCTTGCGGCCCATAGCCCGGGCGACGCTGCCGCCCGGACGGCCGGCCATGCCCATCCAGCGCTGCCACCCGGTGACCGCCGTGAAGGCCACGGTCGCGGGAACGAAGCGGGCCGCGTCCGTCTCGAGGTCGCGGCGGCGCGCGTGGTACTCGGCGAGGTCGCCGACCGGATAGGGCGGCGACTTGCCGTCGAGCGCAATCGCCTCGGCGAAGCTGTCGTCGCGCACGAAGACGTCGCCGTCGGTCGCCAGCACCCGGTAGGGCGGCTTGCGCATCTCGATGCGCGAGCCCGGCAACTGCGCCGGCGGCTCCCTGCCGTCCGGCGAATAGACCGTGGTGAGCGGGCCTACGGGACGAGGCGTTGGCGTGAGTTCAGCCCCGGTGTAGGGGTTGCGCCAGCGGACGAGCGCGGCGCCGCCGGCGAGGTCGAGCGGGGCGACGAGTTCGAGCGAGGTGACGGCGAAGCGGTCGGGATCCGTACCCTTCACGCGCATCACCGACAGGATCGCCATGTCGAACAGCGGCTCGAGGCGGTTGTCGACCTGTCCGTATCGCGTGCCGGCCATCCACCAGAAGAAGGGCCGCTCGTCGCCGGCGTAGCGCACGCGCCGGAGGAGCCGGATCGGATCGGCGCCGAAGTCCGGCGCGCCCGCCGCGCGCGCGGCGAGCGGCAGCAAGGCGCCGGCGGCGACCAGCGCGCGGCGCGTCACCCGCACGTCGCGCCGCCCGTCAGAAGCGCGTCGACACGGTGAGGCCGAACTGGCGCTTGCGCGGCAGGACGGCCTCGGCCGAGGCGAGCTGGAAGATGAGCGGGTCGAACGCCGAGTCGCTCTGGTAGCTGGCCGACTCGAGCGTGTCGTCGTTGAACAGGTTGTTGACGAACAACGTCACCTCGAAGCGGTCGGCCCGGATGCCGCCGCGGAGGTTCACCCGCCAGAAGTCGGGCACATAGGCGAAGTTGAGGATCGAGTCGTAGCGGCGCCCGACGTAGGTGACGTCGGTCCGCACGAAGCCCTCGAAACGGTCGGAGACCGGCGCCGCATATTCGGCGAAGCCCGTGCCGCTCCATTTCGGCGCGTTCGGATACTCGCGGCCTCGGCCGTCGGTGAGACCGAGGTAGCGCAGCAGCAGCGCTTCGTTGAGCGCCTTGGTGATCTTCGTCTTGGCGTAGGCGACGGTGGCGCCGAGCGTGAGCTCGGGCGTCGGATTCCAGCCGCCGTCGAACTCGACGCCGCGGGTGTTGCTGTCGCCGGCGGCGAACGGCGCGGCGTTGAACACCTCGCGGTTGGCGCCGACGCCGGTGAGGTTGATGAGGCCGTCGCCGTTGATGTCGACCTGGACGGTCCGGACGCCCTGACGCCCCTTCCACTCGTTGTAGTAGGCCGCGACGTTGACGAACCAGCTCCGGTCGTCGGCGTAGTGCTTGAGGCCGACCTCGAAATTGTCGAGCTTCGCTTCGGGCAGAACGCCGACCACGCCGTTGCGCTCGGCGACCTCGCGGCCGGCCGGTGTCAGCGCGAAGAAGGCGGCGTTGCCCGACGACGGCTGGTTGCCGCGCGCGTAGTTCAGGTAGACGTTGGTCTCGTCGGTCGCTTCGTAGCGCAGGATGAAGCGCGGCAGCGTCGCCTTGGTGTCGACGGAGAACTGGTTCGGCGTGCCGATGCCGCTGGTCAGCGTTTCCTTCTGGCGGCGCGCTTCGGCCGACAGGTTCAGGCGGTCGGTGACGTCGAACGCGACGCTCGCGAAGAAGGCGTCGTTCTCCTGGCGGTTGCGGTCGAGCGCGATCGACGCGGGGCCGCCCGCCGCCGCGCCGAACAGCGTGCCGTTGATGAACGCGCCGACGCTGTCGAAATCCTGGTCGATGCGCGACGCGCCGATCATCCAGGTGAAGCGCCGGTCGGCCGGCGAGGTCAGCCGCGCCTCGAAGAAGTCCTGGCGCTGGATGTTGTTCGCGAAGAGCTGGTAGCGGTCCTCGGGCGCGCGCTCGAAGTCCTGAAGCACGCGGATCTGCTGCCGCTGGCGGCTGGCGATGCCGCTCAGCGTGTGGCCGCCGGCGAAATCCCAGTCGCCCGACAGCGTGCCGAGCTGGTGCTTGAGGCGCAGCTCGTGCTCGGTGAACGGCACGCGGCTCGCCGACTGCGCCGGCAGCGTGGTGTTGATGCCGATCGGTCCCTCCGGCGCGCGGAGCGGGCCGCAATAGAGGCGCCGCGACAGCGCCACGGTGTTGATCGCCGGTGGCAGCCCGACGAGCGGGCGCGGCTGGAAGCCGGGGAAGGGGCCGCAGTTGTGCTCTGGGTAGCGCGCGATGAGCGTCGAGGCGGCCGGGCCGTCCTCGTCGTAGCGGTGCGCGTAGCGCGCGCGGATCGTGATGTCGGGGCTCGGGCGGAAGGCGAGGCTCGCGACGCCGAGGTTGCGGTCGCTTTCGCCCAGGCGGCCGCCGAGGCTGTTCTCGTAGAAGCCGCCGAAGCGCGAGAACTCGCCCGACAGGCCGGCGGTGAGCAGCTCGCCCGCGATCGGACCCTCGACCGAAGCCGACAGCCGGTAGTCGTCGTAGGTGGCGGCGGTCACCGACACCCGGCCCGAAAGTTCGTCGCCCGGCGTCCGGGTGATGATGCTGATCGCACCGCCGAAGGTCGCGCGGCCGAACAGCGCCGACTGCGGACCCTTGATCACCTCGACGCGCGCGACGTCCTCGAGCCCGACGCCCGACGGGTTGCCGACGTAGGGCACGCCGTCGATGAACACGGTGACGATGTCGCGCCGGTTGTCACCGTTGGGGGAGACCTGCGTCATGCCGCGCACCGAGATGGTGCTGCTGATGCGGCTGTTGCCCGGGACGAAGTTGATGCCCGGCGCGAAGCGCGAAAGGTCCTCGACGCTGCGGACGTCGCGCGCCTCGAGCTGCCCCTCGCTGAACGCGTTCACCGTCAGCGGCACGTCCTTGATGCTTTCCTCGCGCTTGCGCGCCGTGACGACGATCTCGCCGACCTCGTTCGCCGCGGCCGTCGCCTCGGCGGCGGCCGGCGGCGCGTCCGCGGTGCCGGTTTCGGGCGCGTTGGTCTGCGCGGCGGCGGGCGCCACATAGGCCGCGACCGCGATCGCCAGCAGGCTCGGGCCGATCAACTTCTTGGCGTTGCCCATCCCCTTCACTCCCTCGTTGGATTCGTCGAAGGGCGCGCCGGCGCCCCTTTCTCTTCCGAAAGCAGCCGCCCGAGCTCGGCGCGGAAGCGAGCCGGCTCGTCGGCGAAGACCATGTGCCCCGCCGCCGGGTAGACGGAGAGCCGGACGCGCGCGGCGGTCGACGCCAGCGCCTCGATCGGCCCGATCGGGATCGAGGCGTCCTTGCCGCCGAGGCTGACGGTCACGGGCACGTCGAGCCGAGCGACGAGGTCGCGGTTGTCGAGCCGATGCGCGCGCATCGCGGCGCGGGCGTAGGGCGGCAACATCAGCACCGAGGCCCGCATCGCGGCGGCCACGCGGTCGGGGAGCGGGCGGGCGCTCATCAGCCCGACGAACATCTCGGCGCCGCGCAGGTTGTCGACCACGTCGTCCGAACCCTGGAGCGCCGCGAGCGAGCCGGCGTTCGCGGCGGCCTCGCCGGTCGGGGGAAGCCGCTCGACGAGTCCGCCGTGCGAGCCGACGAGGTTGATCGCGCGCAGCTTCGATCCGCCGTGGCGCCGCCAATAGTCGAGCGCGGTGTAGCCGCCGAACGACCAGCCGACGATCACGGGCCGCGACAATCCGGTGGCGGCGATCACGCTCGCCACGTCGTCCGCCCAGCGCTCGGCGGCGTAGGCCGACGGCGTCCAGGGCTTGCCCGACCGGCCGTGCCCCCGCTGGTCGAAGGCGACGAGATGCCAGCGCGCGCAGTCGGCGGGCGTCATCAGCGGCAGGAAGCTCGTCGAGGCGAGCGAGAAGCCGTGGAGGAGGAGCGCGGCCGGCCGGCCCGGCGTCCCGCATTCGACGACCGCGAGCGGCACGCCGTCGGCGGCGGTGACGGTGCGATGGCGCAGCGCCGCGCCCGGCTCGGCGGCGAGCGCGGCTGCGGCGGCGAGCGCGAGCACGGTCACGACGCCAGCAGGTCCGGATGGTGGCGGCGGACGAGTTCGGCGGCCCGGCCCGAGGCCGCCGCGGCGTCGAACAGCTTCACGCCGTTGAGGCGCCACGACATGACGCCGGGCACGTCGTCGGCCTCGAACCAGCTCCGCCAGTTCGCGAGCGTCTGGTAGCTCAGCGCCGCCGGCACTTCGGCGAGGCCGCGCCGGTCGAAGTCGGCCGCGCGCGCGCGCCAGGTGGCGAGCGAGGTCTGCGCCCGCCACGCCGCCGCCGGGTTGGCGGCGAGCGCTTCGGGCGCGGGCTTGGCGGCGGTCCGCGCGAAGATGTCCTCCGACAGCCACACCGCGTCGTTCAGGCGCGCCAGCGGCGACAGGCGTCCGTCGAACTCGACGCCGGGCGGGGGCGCCTCGGCCGGCGCGTAGCGACCCGGCGTCAGGATGGCCCGCTGCGGCGAGCGGTAGTGCTTCACCCCGATGCGCTTGCCGTTGATCGGGCTCTCGAGGCTGTCGATCGGCTCGCCGGTGGCGGGATCGCAGTACCAGCCCGCCTCGTCGAGCGTCGCCTCGTGCCGGTCGGGGCCGAGCGGCCGGGACGCGTTGCGGCTGATGCCGACGACCCGGAACATCGGGACCGCGCGCCGACCGAGCGGCATGGCGAACACCGTGCCCTCGTACTGGTACCAGACCGGGCGCCCCGGCCGGCCGAACCGCAGCCGCAGATAGGCGGCGAGGTCCGACGCGGTGCCCTGCGCGCGGGCGCGGCCGGGCAGCAGCAGCGCCGCGCCGATCAGTCCCGCGCCCGTCAGCAGCGCGCGGCGGCCGACGGCGGCTTCGCCGAAGGGCATCATCGGGCCTCCTTGGGCGGCGCCGGCTTGTGGTCGCGCATGTAGCGGACGAGGCCGGGTACGCTCGGTTCGATCCTGGTCGGCGCCTCGAGGAAGCGCGGGTGGCGTTTCGCGACCTCGTCGGCGAGGCCGGCGGGCAGGTCCTCGATCCGCTCGGCCGATCCGGTGTGCGCGACGTAGAAGGTACCGCCGGGCGCCTGGCCCATCAGCATCCACGGCTGCCAGGGGGCGAGCCGCGTCCAGGAGCCGGTGTAGGGGACGCGGTCGGCGCCGCGATCGCGCAGGATCGCCGCGGGCACGGCATACTGGGTGTACTCGGTGACCTGGATCATCGGCCCGGAGCTTTCGCGGACCCAGACCTTGGGATCGAGCGGATTGGCCGCCCACAGGTGGACGTGGCGCTCGGTGAACAGATGCCCGCCGGCCTCGCGCCACGGGAGGACGAACGGCTGCGGCGCCGAGCGCTCGAGACTGTTGTCGCGATAGTAGGTGCGCCGCGGCAGCGTCGGTTCGATCGGGGCGTTGACCGGGTCGTTGGCGATGTGGACGACCTCGACCGTCTCGTCGTTGAGCGGGTTGCGCCAGCGATCGACCGTCCGGCCCGTGGCGAGGTCGAAGAAGTAGCCGACCTCGCGCCGGAGGTTCATGAAGCCGGTGCCGGACGGGTGCGGCACGACCCGCGACGCGCCCAGCCCCCGGACGCCGAGGAGGTCGACCACGGCGCGCCCCGGCATGAGCGCCATCACGCGGCCCTCGTACCAGCCGTAGCGCGTGACCGAGGGGTCGGTGCTCCCGACGATCCGCGCGTAGGCGAGCATGTTGCCCTCCGGCGTCGCGAGGTCCGGCCAGCCGCCGGCGGCCGGGGGCGCGGTCCGCGCCAGCGCCGGCGCGGCCGCGCCGGCCGCGAGCAATGAAAGCAGGGCGTCGCGCCGATCCATCCGGAGCCTTTTCGGTTCTGGTTGCGGGTCGAGCATCGTTCCGCCGTGATCGCGGGGGCAAGCCGCCGTTGCGCGATCGGACGCTCGCCTTTCGCGAACGCGCGTTCGCGGGGCACGAAGGATCGCTCGCGCAAGACCGTACCGATCCCGTTGTTCGCCTCTCGGCTATCTGCTCGACGGATGATGGCGCCCGGCGGCGGCGCGGAGGAGCGTGTACGGCGGAGGGAATCATGGCGACTCTGGCACCGGCTCGGTTCGCGTTTCCGGCCCCTTCGGCGCCCGGCCGGCCGCGCCAGTGGGCGCTGCTGACCCTGTTCTACGTGCTGTGCCCGACGATGATCGCGCTGCCGCTCGGCTGGTATCAGGCGGGCTTCGGCAGCGAGCTTTCGCGGGGCGCCTCGCTCGGCCTTTGGGTCAGCCAATGGCTGATCTGGTGGTGGACGGGCGAGCTGCTGTTCCGCGGCGTGCGCCGCGCGCTCCGCCCGCTCGATCCGCGGCTGCCGCTGCTGCTGATCACGGCGGCGGTCGGCAACCTTTTGCTGTGCCGCTTCTCCACGCCGCTGTTCATGGAGATGTTCGCGGCGATCGACGGCCGTCCGGCGGCCGCCCGCTTCCCCGACCTCCGGCGCGATCTCGGCGATCCCGGCTACCTGTGGACGCTGGTCAAGTCGGGCTGGCTCGGCTCCCTCTACTGGATCGCGCTGCGCGGCCTCTACGAGGTGCTGGTCGCCGCGCCCGGCGCCCCGCTCGGGACGCCGGCATCCGCGACGCGCGACGCGCCGCCGCTCTTCCCGCTGCCGGCCTTCCTCGACCGGCTGCGCGGCGGTCGGACGGATGCGTCCGAGATCGTCGCGCTGGAGGCGGAGGACCACTATGTCCGAGTCCACTTCGCCGATCGTTCGGAACTGCTCCACTGCCGCTTTTCCGACGCGGTGGCCGCGATGGCCGGGCACGACGGCGCCCGCGTTCACCGTTCCTTCTGGATCCGCGGTACCGCGGTCGCGACCGCCGCCTTCACCGGGACCTCGGGGGTGCTGACGCTGTCGAACGGGCTCAAGGTGCCCGTCAGCCAGCGCCACCGCGCGCTGGTCGAGGGGATGCTGCTCAGCCGGCGGGCGACTTAGGCCGAGCGCCTCGGTCGGGCGAGGCGCGACCGCATCCGCTAACGAGCTGCTTGTATCTAAGTTAAGACATGGGGCAAAGAGGCGGTCTGAGCCGACGGGAGGGACCTTTGCTCACGCTGACCGAGATTCGCGCGCGCTACGGGCTGGACGTGCCCGAGGCCGTCCACGCCGTCGTGGATGGCGTGAGCGTCGAATCGAACGGCGACCGGATGCCGGTCTTCTACGCGGCGACCGAGGAGCGCTACTCGACCCTCGTCCAGAGCGACGCCTCGATCGTCGACCGCGCGGTGGCGGCGGCGCGGGCCGCCTTCGAGCAGGGGCCGTGGCCGCGCATGCCGGTCGCCGAGCGCAAGCGCCTGCTGTCGCGGATCGCGCGGTCGGTGCTGGACCACGCCGACGAGCTCGCGGCGCTGCAGACGATCGAGACGGGCATCCCGATCGCGCAGGCGCGGCGCATGCACGTGGCGCGCACCGCCGAGAACTTCGAGTTCTTCGGCGAGGTCGCCTCGACGCTCGCCGGCCAGACCTTCTCCCAGACGCCCGGCTACCTGACCACGACGGTGCGCGAGCCGGTGGGCGTCGCCGCGATCTTCTCGCCGTGGAACGCGCCCTACATCCTCTCGAGCATGAAGCTCGCCGCCGCGCTCGCGACCGGCAACACGGTGGTCCTGAAGCCGTCCGAGTTTACGCCGCTGTCGGTGAGGCGTCTCGTCGAGCTCTGTCACGAGGCCGGGCTGCCGCCGGGCGCCGTCAACCTCGTGAACGGCTCCGGGCCGGTCACCGGCCGCGCGCTCGCGGAGCATCCGGACGTCGATGTCATCGGGTTCATCGGCGGCACCGGCACCGGCAAGGCGATCATGGCCGCCGCGGCCAACCGCGTCGCGAAGGTCGGGCTCGAGCTCGGGGGCAAGTCGGCGAACATCGTGACCGACAGCGCCGACCTCGACCGCGCGGTCGACGGGTCGTTGCTCGCGATCTTCTCGGGCTCCGGGCAGCAGTGCCTCGCGGGGTCGCGAATCCTCGTCCAGCGCGGCATCGCCGACCGCTTCGTCGACGCGTTCGTCGGCCGCGCGAACGCGATCCGCCTCGGCGATCCCACCGATCCCGCGACCGAGATGGGCCCGGTCGCGCACGCCGCGCACCGCGACCGCATCCTGGCGATGGTGGCGGCGGCCGAGCGCGACGGCGCGCGCCTTCTCGCCGGCGGCCGGTCCGCGCCGCGATTCGATCGCGGCTATTTCGTCGAACCGACCGTTCTCGAGGTCCGCGACAACGACCTGCCGATCTGCCAGGAGGAAGTCTTCGGGCCGGTCGTCACCGTCCAGGTCTTCGACGCGATCGAGGAGGCGATCGCGATCGCCAACCACTCGCGCTTCGGGCTGGTCGGCTACGTCTGGTCCGACGACCTGCCCACCGTCATGAAGGTGACGCAGGGCGTGCGCACGGGGACGATGTGGGTCAACACGCCGCTCGTGCGCGACCTGCGAGCGCCCTTCGGCGGCTACAAGGAGTCGGGCCTCGGCCGCGACGGCCGCGACGCCTGCATCGACCTGTTCACCGAAGAGAAGACGATCATGCTGCCCACCGAGGCGTTGCCGATGGCGCGCCTCGGGCTCGGCTAGGCGAGCGCTTCCGCCAGGCGGTCCCGCCAGCCGGGCGGACCGATCGTGTCCGGCGCGAGGGTGCCGGGCCGCAGGCGCTCGACGAGGCAGCCGGCGAGCGCGAGGTTCGACGACAGGACGGGCGTCCCGCCGGCCGCGGCGATCAGCGGGAGTGAAGGCATGCCGGTGCCGCTCAGCAGCACCGCGTCGACCCGCCGGTCGGCCATATCCGCGACCTTCTCGATCGCCGACGCGAAGCCGAGTTCGTAGATGGTGCGCGTGTCGGCGGTGCGCGTGACGACGCGCTCGATCGCGACGACCTCGACGCCGGCGGCCCGCCAATAGGCGCGTCCCGCCTCGAGCAGGTCCGCCGGATAGGGCGCGACGATGCCGACGCGCCGCGCGCCGATCCGATCGAGCGCCCAGCGGATCGCGCCGGTCGCGGTGACGATGGGGTAGCCGAAGGCGCGCGCGAAGCCCTCGACGAGCTCGGCCTCGCGTTCGGGCCCGACGAGGTAGGAGGAGCCGGTGCAGGCGAAGCCGAAGGCGTCGGGTTCGAGGCTGTCGTAGCGCGCGAGCGCCTCGTCGAGCCGCTCGATATAGGCCCTGAGGCGGTCGGCGGGTTCGGTCGCCGGACTGGTGAGGCGCGTGACCAGCGTCGTGCAGGCCCGCGGCAGCAGGATCGCGAACTCCGCCTCGACGGTGGGATTGGCCTGCGGCGTCCCGAGACCGATGCGTCCCAGCCGGCCGTAGGACGACGGCGGGGTCACGCGATCTGCCCGGCGCGGCGCAGCCCCTCGATCATCGAGGAGCGAAGCAGATAAGCCCGGTGTCGGGCGGGGTCGGCGACGGTCTCGCGCAGCTCGGCGAAGAGCTCGGCGCGCCTTGCGGGGTCCCGCTCCTGCATGCGGCGGCGGTTGCGGTCGGCCTGGCTCAGGATCTCCTGCTCGGCGATCGGCCGCCGGCGCGCGGTGTAGCGGTCGATGACATCGAGATCCGCGCCGTGCCACACGCGCTCGATCTCCTCGCTCAGCGCGAAGGCGTCGTGGATGCCCCCGTTCATACCCATGCCGCCCGACGGCGAATTGATGTGCGCGGCGTCCCCCGCGAGCACGACCCGGCCGCGGCGGTAGTCGCCGACGATCCGCATGTGGACGCGGTAGGCGCGGATCTCGAGCACCTCGTAGGGCTCGGGGCGCGCGACGACGCGCTGGAGCTTGCGTTCGATCGACGCCGGCTCGAGCGCCTGCTCGATCGTTTCGCCGGCGTCGGGGTAGAGGCTGCACCGCCAGAAGCCCGGCAGCCGCAGCAGGCTGTAGGTCCCGGTCCGGTTCCACACGTAGTTGACGTTGGACAGATCCGGGATGTGCTCTTCGAAGCGAAAGGGCGTGACGGCGAGGATCGTCGTCTCGGGGTAGGTCACCCCGTCGAAGGCGAAGCCCAGCCGCTCCCGGACCGTGCTCCGCGCCCCGTCGGTGCCGACGAGCAGGCGGCCGCGGACCGTCTCGCGACGTCCGTCGCGCTCGATCGTCGCCTCCACCCGATCGTCCGTCTCGACGATGTCGACCAGCCGGGAGCCGAACCGCAGATCGACGTGGCGGGCGCGACTCAGCTTCTCGACGAAAAGGCCGACCAACCGGTGCTGCTCGCACTGCAGGCGGTAGGGGTGGCGCGTGTCGTCTTTAAGGAGTGACAGGTCGAACTCGGCGCGCTCGGAAGTCTCGTGGACCCTGATCTGCCAGGTGGGCGACGGCAGGCCCTGCGCGATGAGCGCGTCGGCCACGCCGAGCTCCTCGAGCATGTCGAGCGTCGGCGGGTGGAAGGTCGAGGCGCGCAGGTCGCGGGCCGGCGCGGCTTCGGCTTCGATCACGGTGCAATCGATTGCCATGGCTTCGAGACGCGCGGCGAGCGCGAGACCGACCGGTCCGGCGCCGACGATGATGATCTGGTTGGGGTTCCCGCTCACCCAACTTGTATTACTTGAGATACCTCTGAAGACAACCTGCTTTTACCCGGTATGCCGCCAGTGCGGCCTCGCGGTCGTGTTATCGCGGGTCAGCAGCATGTGATATTCGTAGCGGTCCGGATGGTAGAAGCTCTGCTGGTGCAGGAGCGGCGCGCCCGACGGATCGCGAACGGTGCGGCGCAGGCTGATGGCCGGCGCGCCGATGCTCGTTTCGAGCAGGCGGGCGGTCCGGTCGTCGGCGAGCACCGCGGACAGCGTCTGGTCGGCCGACGACGGCCGGTAACCGGCGTCTTCGATGAGCGCGACGATCGGCCGGTCGCCGAGCCGATCCATGTCGAGGTCGGCCGCCACGCGCGCCGGCACCCAGATGGTGGTGAGCGAGAAGGGTTCGCCGCCGTGCCAGCGCAGCCGCTCGGCGACGAGGCAGCGGGGGTCGTCCTCGATCCCGAGCGCCTGGACGACGCGGGGCGGCGGCCGGTCGGTGGTCTCGCAGCCGAGCAGCTCGGCGCGGGTGTCGAGGCCGATGGTGATGAGGTTCTCGACCAGCCCGGCGATCGGCGCCGATGACGTCTGGGCGCTCGGTTGGACCGGGAAGGTGCCGACGCCGCGCCGGCGCAGGATCAGGCCTTCGCGCTCCAGGAGCTCGAGCGTGCGCCGGACGGTGACGCGCGAGACGTCGTAGTCCTGCGCGAGCTGCAGCTCCGAAGGCAGCGGCCGGTCGGGCGGGAAGGCACCCTCCCTGATGCGCTGGCGGAGCACGACGTAGAGTTGATGATAGACGGGAAGGCTCGTCACGCCGGCGCCGCCCGGCGCCCGCGACGGGTGGCTGTTCAACTCTCGCCGTCCGCTGCCCATAAGCCTCGCCCTTCGCCCGCCTGTATCCACTCCATAACGGCGGGCCCGACCGCTGGTCCAGAACTCCCGGAGGCTCGGATCGCCTGGGTCGCGCGTTCCTGCCCGCGTGAGCCGTCTGTCGCCCGCCTTCGCGACTCCCGCCGACCGCCGCGCCGCGGCCGCGCCGGGATCGGACGGGCGTCGATGACGGCGCTGCGCGTCGCCGCGTTCGAGCTCCGCCAGCAGCTCCGCGGGCATGTCTTCTGGGTGGTGTTCGCGATCTCGTCGATCATGGTCGCGGGCAGCCTCTGGGTGGACGAGCTGCGCGTCGGCCCGGCCGGCGGCGGGCTGCGCAACGGGGCGGATGCCGTCGCCCGCACCCACCTCCTCTGGTCCCTGTTCTTCATGTTCACCGCCGCGGCCTTCGCCGCAGACGCCGCGCTCCGTGACCGGGCGTCGGGCTTCGCGCCCATAGTCGACGCGACGCCCGCGCGCGCCGCCGACCTACGCCTCGGCCGCCTCGCGGGGAGCTTCGCCGCCGTCGCGATCTGCTTCCTGAGCGTGCCCGCGGCGCTGGCGGCGGGCTCGTTGGCGCCGTGGATCGAGCCGGGGTCGACGGGGCCGTTCCGGCCCTCGGCCTACGTTTTCGCCTTCGTCGTGCTCGCGCTCCCCAACCTGTTCCTGATGTCCGGCGCCTTCTTCGGGCTGGCGACCGCGACCCGGTCGCTGCCGGCGGCGATGCTCGGCGCGGTGGCCCTGCTGGTGCTCTACGGGCTCGGCGGCGAGGCCGGCGGCACCGTTCTGCCGGCCCTGCTGGAGCCGTTCGGCTTCGCGGCCTACGCGGACACCGTCGAGGCCTGGTCGCCCGAAGCGCGCGACGTGTGCCCGCCCGCGCCCGGCGGGGCGCTCCTCCTCAACCGTCTGCTCTGGATCGGCGTCGGCGCCGGGCTCGCCGCCGCGGCGCTTTTCGTGCCCCCATGGCCGGCACGTCCGGCCGCGCGGCCGCGCGAAGCGGCGGACGATCGGCCCGTCGGCGCCCGGCGCGACGTGTCTCCCCGGTTCACGGCACGCACGACGCTGTCCCAGTTCGCCGCGCGCATGCGCCTGGAGGTCGGCCAGATCGTCGCCTCGCCGGTCTTCGCCGTTCTCCTCCTTCTCGGCACCGCCAATGCCGCCGCGGCCTTGCGGGGCTTGCCGGCGCCGACGACCGGAGCCGCGGTCGAGGCTCTGATCGAAGCGTTCCGCCTCCTGCCGACGGTGGTCGCGCTGTTCTTCGCGGGCGAGCTCCTGTGGAACGAGCGCGAGCGGCGCGTCCACGCGCTCGTCGGCGCCTCGCCGATGCCCGACGCCGCCTTCGTGCTGCCGAAGCTGCTCGCGCTCGTCCTCGTGCTCGCGGCGCTCGCGCTCGCCGGCGGCGCGGCCGGCGCGGTCGCGCAGGTCGTCCGCGGTCAGGCGCCCGACGTCGGCGCCTATCTTCGCTTGTTCGTCGTCCCGGCGGCGTACGACTGGTCGCTCGTCGCGGCGCTCGCGCTGTTCTTCCAGGCGCTGGCGCCCAACAAGCTCGCGGGCTGGGGCTACATGATCCTTTACCTCGTCGCCTCGCTCGCGCTCCAGCGGCTGGGGTACGACGACCCGCTCTACCGCTACGGCCGCTACCCCGGCTGGCCGCTGCCGCCGGCGCTGAGCGGCGCGGACGGCGCCGACGTCCACCGCGCCTATTGGGGCGCCGCGGCGGTCGCGCTGACGGTGCTCGCCTTCGGCCTCGTGGGGCGCGGCGCGGGCGACGCGCTCGGGGTTCGCCTGCGCCGCCTGCCCGACCGCCTGCGCGGCCCGGCGGGCGTCGTGGGGCTCGCCGCGGCGGCCGCGTTCGTCGGGCTCGGCGCCGCGCTCGCGGCGGACCGCTGAGGATAGGGCCGGCGCGGCCGCTCAGCCGCCGTCGAAGGGACCGGTGCCGGGCAGGAGGCGAAGGAGCCCGCGGGTGACGACATCGGGGTACACGGTCAGATGGTCCTCGCCGTCGGCCACCTCGCTGACGATCCTCAGGCCCGGATAGCCGCGCGCCGCCAGCGTCCGTTCGAAGCGCCGCATGTCCTCGACGAGGTCGTGTTTCGTTTCGTAGAGCGGCTCGGGCCGCACGGTCTCGTAGCCGCCCGTCAGCATGAAGACGTCGGCCCGCGGCCCGGTCCCGCGCGCCGCGCCCGCTTCCTCGATCCGGAAGATCGCCTTGCCGTCGAACCAGAGCGACGGGCTGCCGAGGATGTAGTTGCAGAACATCTCCGGCTTGGTGAGAAGCACGTAGGCGCCGAACAGCCCGCCGTAGGAATGGCCGATGTAGGTCCGGCGCGTCGCGTCGACGTTGTAATGCTTCGCGATGAGCGGGAAGACCCGGCTCTCGACGTAATCGCGATAGGCCTCGGCCTCGCCGTAGGCCGGGAAGTCGTAGTCGGCGGGATCGTGCGCGGGGTTACGCCGCGGGTCGGTCGGCGTGTAGTCGCGGGCGCGGCTTTCGCCGGTGGTGAGGGCGGGGTCGGTCACGAGGCCGACCAGCACGAAATCCTCGATGTTCCGTCCGCGCCGACCGACGAGGTTGCGGATGCTGCGCACCATCGGGAAGGCCCAGCTCGGATCGGCGACGAACACGACCGGGAGCGGCTTGCCGGTCGCGGCGTAGGAGTCCGGAAGGTCGACCCAGACCTGGTAGCGCCGCCCGGCGGCGGACGGCAGCTCGTGCACCGCGCTGCGCGGGAACGCCACCTTCGGCAATTCGGAATCGCTCCCCGCGGCGCCGACGGCTGGCCCGGCGCCGCCCGGCGCGGTGCAGCCGACCAGCAGCGCCGAGATCAGCGCGGCCGCCGCGCGCGTGGTGAAACGTCCTCGATGACCCATGCGTCCCCCCTGTTCGACCCGCAGCTTATCGCCGCCGGGCGAGGACAGTCACGCGATTATGCGGCGTTCCGAGTCGCTTGGCCGATTGGTCCGGACGCCCGGGACAAACGGCAGGCGGCGAGGCGATCCGGCCCCTCGACGGTTCGCCCCGATGAGGGCAGTCTGGGCGCGAGCTCCAGCCGGAGGTTCCGACCATGGCGACCCAGCCGACCGACGCCGAGACGGCGCTCGACCCGACCGACCCCTACGCCCGCGAGGCGCAGACCTTCCCGCGCCTGACGCCCGAGCAGGCGCGTCGGGTCGCGGCCTTCGGCGAGGAGGTCGGCTTCGACGGCGCGACGCTCGTCTTCGAACGCGGGCAGCGCAGCGTCGACTTCTACCTCGTCCTCGAAGGGGGCATCGAGATCTTCGACCTCGACGACCACGGCGACCCCAACGTCTTCACCGTGCACGGCGAGCGCCAGTTCACCGGCGAGCTCGACCTATTCAACGACCGGCAGATCCTCGTCAGCGGACGCACCACGCCGGGAACGCGCGCGGTGCGGGTGCGCCGCGCCGATTTCCGTCGGATGGTCACCGCCGAGCCCGACATCGGCGAGATCGTCATGCGCGCCTTCATCCTGCGGCGCGTCGGCCTCATCCGCCACGGCCAGGGCGGCGTCGTGCTCGTCGGGTCGCTCCACGCCGCCGCCACGCTCCGCCTGCAGCGCTTCCTCACGCGCAACGGCTATCCGCACCGCCTGCTCGACACCGATCAGGACCCCGACGCCGAGGGTTTCCTCACCTGCTTCGAGCTCACGCCCGACCAACTCCCCGTCGTCATCATGCCGGACGAACGGGTGCTGCGGAACCCGACCAACGCCGCCGTCGCGGACGAGCTCGGCATCACCGAGCGGTTCGATCCGGCGCAGGTCCACGACCTGGCCGTCGTGGGGGCGGGACCGGCCGGGCTCGCGGCCGCGGTCTACGCGGCGTCGGAAGGTCTCACGACGATCGTCATCGAGGGCGAGGCGCCGGGCGGGCAGGCGGGCACCAGCTCGAAGATCGAGAACTATCTCGGCTTCCCGACCGGCATCTCGGGCCAGGCGCTCGCCGGCCGGGCGCAGACGCAGGCGCAGAAGTTCGGGGCGCGGCTCGCGGTTTCGCGGCACGTCGTCGGGCTCGACTGCGACCGCCGCCCCTATCGGCTGGTGCTCGACGACGGCGGCGAGGTCGCCGCGCGGGCGATCGTGGTCGCGACCGGCGCGCGCTATCGGCGGCTGGACGTCGAGGGGCACGACCGGTTCGAAGGGCAGGGCCTCCACTACGCGGCCACCGCGATGGAGTCGCAGCTCTGCCGGGACGAGGAGGTGGTCGTCGTCGGCGGCGGCAATTCGGCAGGTCAGGCGGCGGTGTTCCTGGCGGGGCACGCGCGCCACGTCCACATCCTCGTGCGCGGCGAGGGGCTCGCCGCCACCATGTCGGACTATCTCATCCAACGCATCTCGGCGTCGCCGAAGATCACGCTTCACGCGCACAGCGAGATCACGGCTCTGCGGGGCGACGCGATCCTGCGCGAGGTCACCTGGACGGACCGGCGCACGGGCGAGAGCGAGACGCGGCCGATCGGCAACGTCTTCTTGATGATCGGCGCCGCGCCCAACACGGGGTGGGTCGACGGCTGCCTCGAGCTCGACGACAAGGGGTTCGTGCTCACCGGCCGGGCCGGCGACGGTACGCCGCTCCCGTCGCCCTACATGACGAGCCGGCCGGGTATCTTCGCGGTGGGCGACGTGCGCTCGGGCTCGGTCAAGCGCGTCGCGTCGGGTGTCGGCGAGGGGTCGGTCGTCGTCCAGGCGATCCACGCCTACCTCGCCGGGGCCGAGGCCTGAGGCGGGTTCGCCGTCGCTTCGGGCTCGGTCGATCTGTCCAGGCGCTGGAGCAGACGCTCCATGTCGGCGTCTTCGGTCGGTCGTCCGAACGCCGCGCTCAGCAGCTCGCCCATGGCCTGGGCGCGGGCGGTCGGGACCTCGCGGTCGGACCGGTCGCCGACGAAGTAGGGTTCGAGGAGGAAGCCCCGGCGCTCGCGCGACTTGATCAGCTCGCCGCCCGGGAACGCGACCGCTACCCGGAGCCCGGCCACCGACGAGATGTTCCGGAGCGAACGGCGCGCCGACGACCAGATGTGCTGGACGACCTCGCGGCGCTCGACCGAACCGGCCTCCTGCACGACCGACAGGCGGTGGAGCGTGTAGATCCCGAAGAGCGGGGCGAGCAGGAAGAAGAACTCCCAGTGGGTGACGCCCAGGCCGAGCAGCGGCTCGACGCCTTCCGGCGAGGTCCAGCGGACCTGGAGCTCGAGCCCGCGGCGCGCGAAGAAGTCGGCCACCCAGCCGCCGACGATCGGCGCCACGCCGGCCGCCAGCGCGCTGACGAGCGCGTTGGTCGCCATGTAGCTCGTGGCGTCGCCCGCCGGGCTCAGCTTCATCACGATGTTGCCCGACGCGAGCCCGACGCCGGCGCCGGCGGCGCCCATGACGACGTGCAGGACGACGAGGTAGGCCGCGCGCGCGGTCGGGTCCGCGAACTCGTCGGCCACCACCATCCCGGCGACGCACAGCATGAATAGCGGCGTGGCGGCGGCGAGCACCGACTTGTTGGCGAAGCGGTCGCTCAGCCGCCCCCAGCCGCGGACGACGGCGACGTTCGCCAGCTGGCTCAGCACGGTCAGGAACAGCACGAACCCCATGCCGAAGCCGAGCTCGCGCACGAGGTAGACGGTGAAGAAGGGCGTGGCGAGGTTCACCGCGAACTGCCAGCTCGCGAGATAGCGCAGCATCGAACGGAAGTTCGGATCGGTGAGCGGACGCCACAGCAGCGCCCGGAGCGGCGCGCCCTGTCCGGGCTCGCGCATCGTCGGCTCGGGCACGCGCGCTAGCGCGGCGGTGCTGATCAGGCCGCAGACGAAACCGAGGACGTAGAGCGCGCCGAACACGCGGTCGCCGAGCGAGTCCGACCCGCGCGCGCCTTCGAGCGCGATCGCCGCGAGGATCGTGGCGCCCGCGCTCACCGCGGTGGCGAACAGGCTGCGCCGCGCGAAGAACTGCCCGAGCCGCTCGCCCGGAATGAGGTCGCGCATCCAGCTGTTCCAGCTGCACGCCGCCACCGCGTTGAAGCCGTAGTGCAGCAGCGCCGCCGCGATCAGCGTCGCGGTGGCGACGTCGCGGTCGGGGACGAACGGCACCGCGGCGTAGACCGGCAGCGCCAGGCGAGCGACGAAGACCGACGCGACCGAGATGAGGCGCCGCTGCCGGAGCCTTTCGACGAGCTTCACCGCGGGCGCCTGCAGCACCTGCGTCAGGAGCGGGATCGCGGCGAGCACGCCGATCGCGAGGTTGGTCGCGCCGATGTGAAGCGCGAGCGCCAGCAGCACGACGCCGCTGTTGAGCGCGCCGATCGCCGTCGCGGCGGCGGCGTCGACGATGAGGTTCTTCAGGCCGCGATCGAGTTCGCGCGGCGTGATCGTCTGTTGCGGTGCGAGCATCCCGTCCCTGCGAAGCGGCGAGGAGCCGCCAGAACCCGCCGCGACCTCGCCTGTTCCGCGCGTTGCGGCGGGTTCAGCCCGTCTGGTCGAGGAGCTCGTTCACGCGGCGTTCGGCGTCGGCGAGCGCCCGGTCGACCGGCTTCAGCCCGGCGACCGCCGCCGCCAGCTCCTCCCCGATCGTGCCCTCAATCGGGGCCTGGCGCTGGACATAGTCGGGCAGCGGCGCGCCGAAGACGGCGAGCGGCGCGATCTCGGTGCGGTGCGGCAGCGCCCGGAAGGCGGCGCTGTCGACCACCGCACGGACGGCGGGCAGGTGGCCGGTGCGCGACCAGTCGAAGTTGTGCTCGGCCATGAAGCGTAGCAGGCGGGCGATGGCGCGGCGCTGCTCGGGCGTGCGCTCGCGCGTCGGCATCACCCAGGCGTGCCCGTCGACGAACGCCGCCGGGCGCCCCCACAGCCTGGGATAGGGATAGACCGCGTAGCTGCGGTAGAGCGGCCGGCCGGGCGTCCGCGCCTCCTGATCGAACGCGCCGATCATCCAGGTGCCGGTGGGGAAGATCCCGCCTTCGCCCTTGATGAAGGCGGCGATCGCCGCCGGATTGTCCTGGTCGGTGGTCGACAGGCGCTCCGCGTTGAGCGTCCGGAACAGCTCGATGATGCGGCGGGCCTCCGGGGTGCGGAGCCGGATGCGCTTGGGCTCGGGGAAGAACACCGCGTCCTGGGCCAGGAGATAGGTGTAGAGGTTGCGCACGTGCGTCGCCGGATCGTTCACCTGGCTCTGGATGAGATAGGGCTTGCCGGTGCGCTCGCGGAACCGGCGGGCATGGGCGAGCAGCTCCCCGGCGGATTGCGGCAGGACCGGGCGGCCGCGGCGCATCAGCCCCGCCTGCTCGAACAGCCGCGTGTTGACGTGGAACAGCCCGCCGACCGTGTCCCAAGGCAAGCCATAGGTCCGGCCGTCCTTGGTCACGCCGCGGCGCGCGGCGTCGGTGAAGTCGGCGGGGCCGAGGCCGGCCTGCGCCAAGATCGCGTCCATCGGCTCGAGCAGCCCGCGCGCCTGATAGTCGGCGATCACCCCCTGGTGCATGGTAACGAGGTCGGGAGGGTCCTTGGCGGCCATCTGCGCCGAAAGCTGGGGGTAGCCGGGCCAGGCGACGACGTTGACGTCGACCCGGACGTCCGGGTTCTCGGCGTTGAACTTGTTGATGAGCGTCGTGACGATGCCGCACTCGCCCTCGGCCTTCGCCGGATCGGTCAGGTTGCCGTAGACGGCGCCGCACTCGCCGAAGAAGCGCTGGACGTCGATCTCCACGCGGTCGTCGCGCGCGCCGCAGCCGGCGAGGACGAGCGCCGCCAGCGCGGCGAGCCAGACGCGTCTCATCGCACCGCCGTCCCGGCCATCGCCCGCACGATCTGTTTCTGGAACAGGATGTAGACGACGAAGATCGGGATCGACGCGAACACCGCCTGCGCCATCAGGAAGCCGAGTCCGCTCGTCTGCGCGTAGTTCATCTGGGCCGACGCCAGCCCGATGGTGAGCGTGAACATCTCGCCGCGCGTGGCTGAGATGAGCGGCCACCAGTAGCTGTTCCAGGATCCGAGGAAGGTGAAGACGCCGAGCGTCGCCTGCGCGGGCGCGGTCAGCGGCAGCAGCACCTTCCAGAAGACGGTGAAGCGCGAGGCGCCGTCGAGGATCGCCGCCTCGTCCAGGTCCTTCGGGATCGCCTTGAAATACTGGGTCATAAAGAAGACGCCGAACGAACCCACCAGCCCGGGCAGGATGAGGCCCGGGTAGCTGTTGTGGAGGCCGAGCTCGGCGAAGAGCTGGTGCTGCGGCAGGATCACCGCCTGCTCGGGGATGGCGAGGCCGAGGAGCACGAGGACGAAGAGCGTGCGGCGGAACGGAAAGTCGAGCCGCGCGAAGCCGTAGCCGGCGAGCGAGCACAGCGCGAGCACGCCGAAGGTCGTCCCGAGCGACACGAGCAGGCTGTTGAGCAGCCAGCGGAAGGTGAGTGAGCCGCGCAGGATCGCGGCGTAGTTCTCGAGCGTGTAGGGCGCGGAGAAGGCGCGGCCGCTGTCCTGGACGAGCTCGGCGTTCGACTTGAGCGAAAGGAGGAGCGTCCAGACGAGCGGCGCCGCCATGATCGCGGCCCCGATGATGACGGCGGCCCAGGCGACCGGCGACAGGCGCGCGCGGGCGGAAGCGGCCGCCACGGGTCAGGCGTCCCGCCGGCCGGTGGTCCAGTACTGGACCAGCGTGACCGCCAGGATGAGCGCGAACAGCACCTCGGCCGCTGCGGCGGCATAGCCGAGCTCCCAGCGGCCGAACGATACCTCGAAGATGTAGAGCACGACCGGCCGCGAGGCGCCGCTCGGCCCCCCGGCGGTGAGGAGCTGCGCCTGACCGAAGAGCTGGAGCTGCGCGGCGGTCTGCAGCATCACGACGAGGAGGAGCGTGCGCCTGAGCGAGGGAAGCGTCAGCCGCCGGAAGGTGGTCCAGCGGCTCGCGCGGTCGAGCGCTGCGGCTTCGTAGATGTCTTCGGGAATCTGCTGCAGACCGGCGAGGAACAGCATCATCGGCAGGCCGATCGACCACCAGATGGTGGTGATGGCGAGCGCCGGAATCGTGAGGTCGGGGTGGCTGAGGAACGGGATCGGCTCGCGCCCCAACGCTTCGGCGGCTTCGGCGACGAGACCCGCGTCCGGGGCGAGGATGAACCGCCAGATCAGCGTGACGATCGTGACCGATAGCACCGACGACGAGAAGAAGACCCCGCGCAGGAAGGCCGCGCCGCGCGTCGCGCGGTTGAGCGCCAGCGCGAGCAGCAGCGCCAGCACCGTCAGCGGCGGCACGATCATGAGCGCCAGCTTGAAGGTGTTGAGCAGCGACTGGTGGAAGATCGGATCGGCCGCCAGGCGGGCGTAGTTCTCGAGACCGACGAACGTCCGGGCGCCGAACAGATCCGCGCGATGGAAGCTCAACCTGAAACCGCGGAGGAGCGGGTAGATGAGAAGGAAGAGGTAGAGGAAAAGGAACGGGCCAACGAAGGCGAAGCCTTCGAGGCGCAGCCGGCCGGCGCGCCCCGTCACGCGGCCGTCCCGGCGGCGTGGTGGCCGGTGCCTCGCGCGTCGAACAGGTGCGCGGCGGCGCCGTCGATGCGCAGACCGACGCGGTCCCCGATGCGCACGCGGCTGTTGCCTTCGTCGTCGGCGGTGATCGGCTGCCCGTCGGCCAGCCTGGCGTAGACCAGCGTGCGCTCGCCGAGGCGCTCGACGAGGTCGACGGTCGCGTCGATCGTACCCGCCCCGGCCGCCGCGACCCGGACGCTCTCGGGCCGGATGCCGAGCTCCAGCGGCCCGTCGGGCAGCCCCGCGCGCGGCACGCGCGTGTCCACCCGCGCGCCGTCGCCGATCCCGACGCTGGCGAACGGTCCGTCGCCGGGAAGCCGATCGGCCGGCAGCATCGTCATCGCCGGCGACCCGACGAAGCGCGCGACGAAGCCGTTGGCGGGCCGGCTGTAGATCTCCATCGGCGCGCCGACTTGCTGGATGCGCCGCTCGTGCATCACGACGATGCGGTCGGCGAGCGTCATCGCCTCGGCCTGATCATGGGTGACCATGATGAATGCGGCGGCGACCCGTTGCCGGAGCTGCGCCAGCTCGAGCCGCGTGCGCAGACGGAGCGCGGCGTCGAGGTTGGACAGCGGTTCGTCGAGCAGGAACAGCTTGGGGTGCTTGACGATCGCGCGACCGATCGCGACGCGCTGGCGCTGACCCCCCGACATCTGCCCCGGCTTCTTGTCGAGGTGCGGCTCGATCTCGAGCACGCGCGCCGCCTCGGCGACGCGCGAGGCGATCTCCTGCTTGGGCACGCCGACGTTGCGCAGGCCGAACGCCATGTTCTCGCGCACCGTCATGTGCGGGTAGAGCGCGTAGTGCTGGAACACCATCGCCACGCCGCGGTCGCCGGGCGGCAGCGGATCGATGCGCCGCCCGTCCAGCCAGACCTCGCCGTCGTCGGGCGTCTCGAGGCCGGCGATGATGCGGAGCAGGGTGGACTTGCCGCAGCCCGACGGCCCGAGGAAGGCAACGAACTCGTTCGGCTCGAGCTGCAGCGACACGTCGTCGAGCACCGGCGTCGTGCCGAAGGCCTTCCGGATGTGGCGAAGGTCGAGGCTGGCCAAGATTACTCCCCTGACGCCCGGGCACGGCGTCACCGCTCCTCGCGAAACCGGTCGTCGGTCCTCCTTGTTCCTGGGGCCGCGCGCCGGACGCCGACGTTCGCACGGTGACCGCCTCGGGCCAAGCGGCAACTGTGCCTGCGACCTTTCTGCCACACTTGCCTCAAGATGCTACGACCGGGGCGCGGGAAGCTTTCAGATTCATGAACATGTCGGGTTCGAAAAGGTTGTCCCGCGCACGGCCGGAATGCCGCCGGGGACACAGTCGGAGTGCCTGACATGCGTGCCAATCCTCTCGCCCTCTACACCTCGTCGATCGCGATCCTGACGGCCTGCGCGTGGCCGGCGAAGGCGCAAACGGCGCCGGCCGGGTCACCCGATCAGGCGCAGACCACGCCGGCGGTGCCGCCGTCGCCCGAACGCGACGATGCCGTCCAGTCCGCCGCCGACGAGGCGGGCGGCGAGGAGATCGTCGTCACCGGCGTCCGGCGCAGCCTCCAGTCGGCGCAGAACATCAAGCGCAACTCGGACCAGATCGTCGACGCGGTGGTCGCCGAAGACATCGGGAAGCTGCCCGACCTCGCCGTGTCCGACACGGCCGCGCGCATCCCGGGCGTCCAGGTCATCCGCCGCGGAGGCGAGGCGGACGCGGTGCTGATCCGCGGCCTGCCCGACTTCGCCACCACCTACAACGGCCGAGAGATCTTCACGGCCGAGACGCGCACGGTCGCGCTCCAGGACTTCCCGTCGGCGAACATCGCCGCGCTCGAGGTCTTCAAGACGTCGACGGCCGAACTCATCGAGCCGGGGCTGGCCGGCCTCGTCAACGTCCGCTCGCGCCGCCCCTTCGACTTCCAGGGGCTCGAGATCGCGGGCTCGGTCTGGGGGCTCTACACGCGCCAGGCGGGCGAAGTGACGCCCAACGGCAACATCCTCGTCAGCAACCGCTGGGAGACGGGCGCCGGCGAGATCGGCATCCTGGTGAACGCCTCCTACACCGAGCTCGACTTCCTCGACTCCGAGCCCTCGAACACCGACTTCATCGCCGACCCGATCATCAACGGCCAGCGCGTCCGCTTCCCGGACATCCAGCGGCTGTTCTACCGGTCGGGCAACCGCTCGCGTCCGTCGGTCAACGCCGCGATCCAGTGGCGGCCGAACGACACGCTCGAGCTCTACGTGGACGGCCTCTACCAGGGCTTCCGCAACAAGATCGACGACCGGCTCGCCGCCGTGCCGCTCTACGTCGGCGGGGACCCGCGCCCCTTCACCTCGACCTACAGCAACCTGACCTTCCGCGAAGGCACCAACCTCCTGAACAGCGGGACGATCACGGGTCTCTACGACCCGATCTTCACCTTCCAGGGCGGCACCTACAACAAGACGGACACCTACCAGTTCGCGGTCGGCGGCATCTACGACGCCGGCCCGCTTCGCGTGACCGCCGACCTCGCACGCACGGACAGCACTTTCCGGGGCTCGACCGAGTCCGTCGACCGCATCTTCGCCAACCAGGCGACGACCGCCGTCGACTTCGACCTCACCACGCCGCAGTTCACGGTGCGCAACTTCGACGTCGCCAACCCGGCGAACTACCTGTTCGACGGCCTCTACGAGGAGAATCAGCGTTCGGCCGGCGACGATTGGCAGGCGCGGCTCGACGCGACCTACGAGCTCGACGGGCAGTTCTTCCTCAACAGCATCCAGGTCGGCGCCCGCTATTCGACGCGCGACGCGATCCGCGAGTTCGGCAACCGCTTCGCGGGCTTCCGCGACCGGAACATCCCGGCCTCGACGCTGCCGCTCGAGTTCGAGGTCTTCCGCGCCGGGTTCCGCGGCACCGACGTCCAGTCGGGCTTCGGCAACTTCCTGTCGCCCACCTACCAGAGCATCCGGGACAACCGCGTCGAGCTTCGCCGCTTCGTGATCGCGCGGGCGCCGAACAGCGGCTTCACCGAGGCGCCGCCGGCGGCCGCCCTCCAGTACCGGGCGGAGGAGGACACGCTGTCCGGCTACGCGCAGCTCAACTACGAGATCAACGAGACGATCGACGGCGCGGTGGGCCTGCGCGCGGTGCGCACCAAGACGCGCGTGGCCGGTCCGCTGCCGTCGGGCATCCCGGGCGGCGACGAGGCGCAGACCTACACCGACTGGCTGCCCAACGCGAGCATCCGGTTCCGCGTCACGCCCGAGCTCCAGGTGCGCCTGTCCGCCACCCAGACCCGGACGCGGCCGACCTTCGCCGAGCTCAACCCGTCGGTGGCGCTCGGGCCGGCGCCGGGCATCGTCAACCCGGCCGACCCGTTCGCCAACGCGCGGCGCGGCACGAGCGGCAACCCCTTCCTGGAGCCGTTCACGTCGGACAACTACGACCTGTCGGTCGAATACTACTTCAACCGCAGCGGCTTTGCCTCGGCGGCCGTGTTCCGTCGCGACGTCGACGGCTTCATCCAGAACCAGGATCTGCGCTTCGCCAACACGCCCGTCGGGCCGGTGATCATCAACGCGCCGGTCAACTCGCGCGGCGGCCGCATCAACGGCTTCGAAGCCCAGCTCACCACCTTCCTCGACTTCGACGGCGTGCCGCAGTTCCTGCACAACTTCGGCATCCAGGCGAACTACACCTACCTCGACGCTAAGGCCGAGTTCCTCAACCCGGTCACCAACGAGTTCGAGCTCGACCGGATCGTGCTGGCGAACGTGCCGGTCGATCTCGGCGGCGTGTCGAAGCACAGCTACAACATCGTCGGCCTCTACGAAGGCGGGCCCTTCTCGGGGCGGCTGACCTACAACAAGCGCAGCCGCTACCTCGACCGGCGCGACCCGCGCGGCGACGAGCAGGGCGGTCTCTACCGGGAGGAGGCCTATCCGGCTGGCCGGCTCGACCTGTCGCTCAACTACAGCGTCAACGAGAACGCGACGGTCTTCTTCGACTGGACCAACATCACGGGCGATCCGTTCCGCGTGAACTTCAGCTCGGCGCGCGGCACAGCGCCGCGCGCGGAATATGTCCGCTTCCTGCGCTACGACGAGACCACGCTCTCGCTGGGCGCGCGTTTCCGGCTGTAGCGTCGTCCTGCCCCCTGCCGTTCCGGCGGGAGGGGGCGGGACCGCCGGTCACCGGTTTCGTTCCGGGCTGAGGCTCGGTTCGACGCGGGGCTTGCCATCAGTCCAGCGCAGCGGCGCGACGTAGAGGTAACGTTCGTCGGCCGCCTTGCGGCAGTCCGGCGTCGCCGCCCAGGCGTGGAAGGCGATGTAGTCGCGCCCTGAGGCCTTGAAGATCGTCGGATGCCCCGGGCCGCTCAGGCAGCCCGTCTCGCGATCGAAGCGGCTCGCGAGGATCGGATTTTCCGGCGCGTCGGTGCACGGGCCCATGGGACCTTCGCACCAGGCGTAGCCGACGGCGTAGTTGGAGAAGCGCTGGTCCGCCTCCCAGCCGAAATGATTGGCCGAAAAGAACAGGACGTAGCCGTTCGGCGCCCGCACCATCGACGGCGCCTCGACGACGCGCCATTCCCAATGCCGGTCGTTGCGCACCAGCGGGACGGCGTCCCCGACCGGCCGCTGCCCGTCCGGCGACAGCCGCCGGACCCAGATCTGCGAGGGCTTGAGGACGCGCGGGTTGTTCCCGTCGTTCTTGTAGTAAAGATAGAGTTGCCCGTCGGCGTCGCGGAACGGGTGCGCGTCGATCGTGCCGCCGAGGTCGGTCTGGCAGATCAGCGGGCGCGTCGACCGGTCGACGAACGGGCCCCGGGGTCCGCCCGCCGCGGCGACGCCCACGCACTGCAGGTCGGTCGCGCGGTCGTGCGCGGTGTAGTAGAGCAGCCAGCGGTCGCCGACCTTCATCACCTCGGGCGCCCAGGTACGGCCTTCCACCACCCAAGTGGCGAGAACCGGCATGGCGTCGAGCGGCCGGCCGGGCCGGCGGGGGTCTTCGACCGTCCGCCAGCTCACGAGGTCGCTCGACTCCGACAACGGCAGGTTCACGCCGGCTGAGTTGGTCGAATAGGCGACGAACGCCCCGCCGCTCTCGACCACCACCGGATCGGGGAAGTCGCTCTCGAGAACCGGGACGAACGCGTTCCGGGGCTCGGGCGCATCAGCGGTCGAGCAGGCGCCGGCGGCGAGCAGCGCCGCCGCGACGAGGCGTCTTGCAGCTAGGCGTGGCACGGCGGCACGTCCTCTCGATGGTTCAATGGAGCTCGACACCATCCTCGCTGAACCGCAGCCGAACGGTGAGCAGCGCGCGGAACGCGTTGTAGCCGCCGGTGCCGGGGTGGAAGGCGTGGAAGAAGAGCTGCGGCGTGCCGTCCGGGCCGGGCGCCACCGAGGCGTGGCCGGGGGCGAGCCAGCTGGGTGTCGAGCGCAGCAGCGGCTCGGCCCGCTTCGTGTACGGACCGAACAGGTCGTCCGCCACCGCGACGCCGATCCCGTAGGCCGGGTTGGTGAAGTCGTTGCCGGCGTAGAACAGCCAGTAGCGCCCCCGCTGGCGGGTGACCCAGGGCCCCTCGACGAGGTGCCCCTCCCAGTCGAGGTCGTTGGCGAGCACCTCGACGGCCTCGCCGACGAACGACGTGCCGTCCGGGCTCAGCCGCCGCGCGAGGATAGGCGTGCGCATCGCTGCGAGGATCGGGGCGGCGTCGGGCTCCGCCGCGAGCGCGCCCCTGACCTTCTGCCAAGCGCCGAGCACCGAACCGATGAACGGCTGCATCAGGAAGAAGCGTTCCATCGGCCGCCGGCCGTTCGCCCACGGCTGGACGGCGGCGGCGAAGGCGGCGGTGCGGCGGTCGGCCTCGGTTTCGAACAGCGCGTCGACGAGGTGCGGCCGCTCGCGCAGATAGCCGGCGAGCGGGCGCGGCCAGAGGCTGTTGGTGTCGCGTTTCCAGAGCAGGGTGGCCGTGCCGTCGGCGTCGACGAAAATATGCGAATCGATGACTCCGCCGTCGGCCAGGCTGCCCTCGATCAGCGGCCGCCCGATGTCCCGCCAGGGTCCCGTCGGGTGGCGGCTCTTGGCGAGCCCGATCGACAGCGCCCGCTCGGTGTTGCGCGCGGTGTAGGCGAGCCAATATTCGTCGCCGACGCGCGCCATCTCGGGAGCCCAGAAGTCGCCGACCTTGAGCCCGGCGGCGGTCCACGCCGGCGTCCGGCCTTCGGGGAAGACGAAGCCGACGGGCTCCCACCCCTCCGCGTCGTCCGACCGCAGCAGCGGGAAGGCGTTCGGCGCATCGTTCGAGGTGGCGACGAGGACGTAGCCGTCGTCGGTCCGGAGCACCGCGGGGTCCCCGTAGCCGCACAGGATGTGCGGGTGCAGGTTGTCGGTGATGAGCGGCCGCCACGGCGGCTCCGGCCCGTCGGGAAGCGGCCCCTCGAGCTCGAGCGGCAGGCGCGTGCCGAAGTCGCGCGCCAGCTCGGCGAAGAAGTCCGCGTAGTGCGGCGGCTCGCCGCCGGCGACGTAGTAGCGCCGCGTCGATCCGCCCGCCGGCGTGACGGCGAAGCGCGTCGCCTCGCCGTCGGCTTCGGCCTCGACGCGGAAGTAGAGCTCGTTCGGCGTCATGACGCGGCTCCCTGCGCGGCTTCGCGGCGGCGGCGTTCGACGTCTTCCTGGAGGAGGGCGTGGAGGATCTCGCTCGGCACGGCCTTCGAGGGCCGGGTGTTGATGGCCCGCACGCGGTCGGGGTCGAGCTTGTGCGCGCGCGCCGCCGTCACCAGCCCGTTCGTCTCCTGCTCGGTGTCGGTGAGCTGCGTGTAGCAGAAGCCGGCGAGCGCGGTCGAATCGAGGAGCGCGTCGATCTGCACGCGGTAGCGCTCGAGCAGCGTCTCGGGGTCGTCCGCCGTCTCGTAGCCGAACCAGCTCTTGCCGGCTTCGGGCTTGAAGCTGATGCCGCCGAACTCGCTCAGGACGACGGCTTCGTCGCCGATCGCGTGGCCGCCGGCGAGCAGCGGGAAGTGGTAGGGGCGCACCTCCTCGAAGGTGCGCCGGATCGCCTCGCGCGAGCCGTAGCGCGCGCGCAGCACTTCGGGATCCTGCGCGTAGTCGTGCACGCCGAAGATGTCGCCGATCGCGTGCTGCCAGCCGTCGTTGCCGATGACCGGCCGGGTCTGATCGAGCGACTTGGTGAGGTGGTAGAGCGCCTTCACGAAGCTCTGCTGCTCGGGCGAGCGGTCGAGGTTCGGCACGCCCCAGCTCTCGTTCAGCGGCACCCACGCGACGATGCAGGGATGGTTGCGGTCGCGACGCACCGCCTCGAGCCACTCGCGCGTGAGCCGCTCAGCGGCCCGATCGTCGTAAACATAGGCGTTGGCGGCTTCGCCCCAGACCATCATGCCGAGCCGGTCGCACCAGTAGAGAAAGCGCGGGTCCTCGATCTTCTGGTGGATGCGCAGGCCGTTGAAGCCGAGCTCCTTGGCGATCTCCACCTCGCGCCGAAGCGCCTCGGTGCTCGGTGCGGCGAGGTGCGACTCCGGCCAGTAGTTCTGCGCCAGCACGAGCCGCATGAAGATCGGCGCGCCGTTCAGCAGGATGCGCCCGTCGCGCACCTCCGCCGACCGCAGGCCGAAATAGCTTTCGATGCGGTCGATCGCCGTCCCGTCGGCCCCGACGAGCTCGATCTCCGCGTCGATCAGGTGCGGCGAGCCCGGCGTCCAGTAGAGGAGACGGCTCGCGCCCATCTGCTCGTCGAGGTCGATAAGCACCATCCGCCTGAGCTCGCGGCCGGTCATGGCGTAGCTGTCGTCGGCGACGAGGTGGCCCTGCGGCGCCCGCAGCCGGACCCGCAGCCGCGCCCCCGGCGGCGCGGCGCGGTCGAGCCGCACGGTCAACTGCACGCCGAAGCGGTCCAGGTCGGGCGTCCAGTGCAGCTCGGCGATCGCGACATCCGGCACCGGCTCGAGCCAAACGGGCTGCCAGATGCCGGTGGTGCGGTGATACCAGATGTTGCGCAGCTCCTCGCGCCAGAACTGCTTGCCGCGCGGCTGGCGCAGGTCGGTGGGCCAGTCCTCGGCGCGGACGACGATCACCTGCTCGGGCCCGTCGACGAGGAGCGCGGTTATGTCGGCGGCGAAGGGCGTGTGGCCGCCTTCGTGCTCGGCGGCGAGCCGGCCGTTCACCCAGACGCGCGCGCGGTAGTCGACCGCGCCGAAGTGCAGCAGGAGGCGGCCGGCGCGCTGCTCGGGCGTCGCCTCGAAGGTGCGACGGTACCAGACGATCGGGTGGAAGCGCGTTTCGCGCAGCCCGCTCGCTTCGGACTCGGGCGGGAAGGGCACGGTGATCCGGCGGCCGAACGGCACCTCGGCGCCCTCGAACCAGCGTTCGTCGAGACCGCGGTCGTCGTCGTCGTGCGCGAAGCCCCAGGTGCCGCACAGGTCGACCCAGCCGGCGCGCCGGAGCTGGGGGCGCGGGTATCCGGCGGGATCGACCACGTAGGACGGGAGATCGGCGTCGGGCACGAAGTTCCTCCATCGCAGGTACGGCGCGGCAGCCCTTGGACCGATCGCCCGGCGCACTCAAGGGGTTCGTTAACGATTGTTTCCGACGGTCGTGGATCCCCGGCGCGGCTTCAACGGAAGAGACGGTCCTCGTCGCCCGCGCGATGCTCAGACGGGCGCGGCCCCGCCGTCGCGCTCCGGGGCGAGGAGGGCGCGCAGGCGGATCGGCTTCAGCGGCTTGTGGAGCACCGCGATCCCCTGCCGTTGCGCCGCCTCGAACAGCGCCGGATCCGCCTCGCCGGTGAGGAGCGATATCGGGACCCGGTCCCCGTAGCGCGCCTGGATGCGCGCCGCGATCTCCAGGCCGGTCTCGTCGCCGAGCCGGTAGTCCACGATGGCGTGCCAACGACCCGGAGCGGCCGCCAGCGCCGCCATGGCTTCGTCCCCGGTCGCGCACGGGTGGACGGTGACGCCCCAGGCGTCGAGCAGCTTGGCCACAGCGTCGGCCACCAGCCGGTCGTCCTCCACCAAGAGGACGTTGAGCTTCGGCGGCGCGGGCGTCTCTTCGGGGGCATCGAGCGGCACGGAACCCGGATCGGCGCGGGGGAGCCGGACGGTGAAGCAGGTGCCGCGTCCGGGCTCGGACCGGACGGCGAGCGGATGGTCGTAGGTGAGGCAGAGCTGGCGGACGGTGGCGAGCCCGAGCCCGAAGCCCTCGCGCCCGCCCGCCTGCGGCGAGCGGACGCGGAAGAAGGCGTCGAACGCGCGCTCGCGGTCGGGCTCGCTCATCCCCACGCCGGTGTCGGCGACCGCGACCTCGACCGCGTCGCCGCGGCGCCGCACGCCGACGAGGATCTTGCCGCGCTCGGTGTAGCGGACCGCGTTCGCCACGAGGTTGGCGAGGATGCGCTCGGCGGCGGTCGGGCTCGCGATCACCCAGGCCGAGGTGCGGACGCGCCGGAGTTCGAGGCCCCGGGCCGCGGCTTCGGGGCGGAACTGCAGCACGACGCGGTCGACCACCTCCTGGAGCGGGAAGGCGACGGGCGCGTCGGCCTGCCGGTCGCCCGCGGCGCGCGCGACGCCGAGGATCGCGTTGAACAGATGCTCGAGGCTGTCGACGCAGGTCGCGACGTTGTCGATGAGCTCGCGGCGTTCCTTGGGCGGCGGATCGTTGCGCAGCAGCGAAGTGTAGAGGCCGAGCGCGTGGACCGGCTGGCGCAGATCGTGGCTCGCCGCGCCGAAGAAGCGGATACGCTCGGCGGCGGCTTCCTCGGCCAGCCGGCGCGCGGTCTCCGCCTCCGCCAGGAGCTGGCGCCGCTCCTCGATGCCGGCGGCGAGGTCGAGGCGAAGCTCGATGCCTTCCGCGTAGACGGCGGACCAGCGCACCGCGTTCGCCGCCGACAGGAGGAAGGCGGCGACGAGCATGGTGGCGGCATAGCCCTCGATCGGCGTGGTCTGGGTGAGGAAGAGATAGGCGGTCGCGGGCAGCAGCGCGAACGAGATGAAGTTGAGCGCGGTGGGCAGGTGCACCGCGAAGCTCGGGCTCGCGCCCGATACGAGCGCCACGAGCGACATGAGCGTCGCGAGCAGGCTGATGTCGCCGCCGCGGGCGGTCAGCAGCGGCACGGAGAGCGACCAGACGAGGCCGTGCGCGGCCTCGTGCGCGGCCTTCAGGCGTCCCCAGCGCATCACCTCGTCGTCCGTGCGCGGCCGGCGGTGGAAGGCGCGGATGACGAGACCGACGCTCGCTTCGGCGAGGAGGACAAGGAGAAGCCAGAGCAGGGCGCGCCGCGGATCGACGACGCCCCAGATGATCGCGACCGTCTCGACGGCGATGACGCACAGTATCGCGGTCGCGGCGTAGATCGGCGTGCCCGAGCGCCCGAAGACGTCGCGGATCCGCTCGACCCGGATCCGCTCGAGCCGCTCGCGCGCCCGATCCATCAGATGAGGCGGAGCCGGTGCGCCCGGCTCACCGCCTCGGCGCGGTTCGTGACCGACAGGCCTTCGAAGATGTGCGACCAGTGGTCCTTGACCGTGCGCTCGGTGATGCCGAGCACGCGCGCGATCTCCTTGTTCGACTTGCCGCGCGCCGCCAGGTCGAGGACCTGCCGGCGCTTCTCCGACAGGGCGCTGGCCAGCGGCTCGGCGTCGAACAGCGTGCCGCCGTTGAACAGCACGGCGAGCGCGGCGGCGAGCCCGTCCATGTCTCGCGCCTTCGACAGACAGGCGACGCAGCCCATGGCGCGCACCCGCCGCGCGAGCTCGGGCGTGGGATCGCCGCACAGCAGGCCGCGCGCGATCGTGGGCCAACGCCGGCCCACCGCTTCGAGGAAACCGACGCCGTCCTGGCCCGGCAAGCGTTCGTCGGCGAGGCAAAGGTCGAAGTCGGCTTCGCTCTCGAGCTGCGCGATCGCGTCCTCCGCGCTCTCCGCGAGCGCCACCGCGAGCGTCGGCATCGCCTGGGCAAGGCTCAGGCGAAAGCCCGAGCGGTAGAGCGGGTGGTCCTCGACGAAGAGCAGGCTCGGCATCAACGGGTCCGGGAAGGGGGATGGGGCCGAACGGCCGTCTCCCTTTGTGCCATGTTCGCGGTCGTTGCGCATCCGTACTTCGGTACGGCTGTCGGCCGGTTCCGGCCTGCCATAGCCTTGGTTCGGGGTCGCAACGAACAAGGCCGAGACCATGCTTACAACGGGCCGCTCGACGTGCCGGCTTGCGCGCGCACTGCTCACCGGAACCATCCTTACCAGCCAGCTCCTGTCCTCGGCGCAAGGGTGGGCCCAGTCCGTCGCCGCGGGCTCGGTGACCTTCGGCACGCAAGGGTCCGTCACCACGGGCGTCCAGTCGACGCAGAACGCGGTCGTGAACTGGCCGAGCCTATCGGTCGACGCCGGGGCGACCCTGCGGTTCGTGCAGCCGAACGCGACGTCGGCCGTCCTCAACCGGATCACGGGCGGCGACCCCACCCGCATCCTCGGCAACCTCGAGGCGAACGGCCGCGTCTTCGTCGTCAACCCCAACGGCGTGATGGTGGGCCCCTCCGGCCGCATCGACACGGCCGGCTTCGTCGCCTCGACGCTCGACGTCGCCGACCGCGATTTCATGGAAGGCCGGCTGCGCTTCTCGGGCGAATCGTCCGCAAGCCTGCTCAACCAGGGCCGCATCACGGCGCGCAGCGGCGACGTGGTCCTCATTGCCCGTCGGGTTGTCAACGACGGCACGATCGAGGCTGCGGCCGGCACCGCGGGTCTGGCGGCGGGCGAC
>Ga0164290_1001177_pt1 | contig 48089 bp, 46 predicted proteins | sample Micstemetagenome_FD_108782 | JGI IMG/M metagenome (GOLD analysis project Ga0164290, IMG submission 108782) | Contaminated culture microbial community from soil near Moab, Utah, USA - Microcoleus steenstrupii SON62 (Illumina Assembly) | ecosystem: Environmental > Terrestrial > Soil > Soil crust...
GCCTGACTTGACTGCACCGCCTTCTTCGGCGGCACGGCCGAACTCGGCCTTCTTGCCTGACTTGACTGCACCGCCTTCTTCGGCGGCACGGCCGAACTCGGCCTTCTTGCCTGACTTGACTGCGCCGCCTTCTTCCGCAGCACGGCCGAACTCGGCCTTCTTGCCGGATTTGACTGCACCGCCTTCTTCAGCGGCACGACCGTAGTCGGCCGGCTTGCCGGTCTTCACGGTATTTTCGTCGGCATGGCCGGGAAGTGCGACAGCGAAAAGACCCGCGACCGCCAATGCTGAAATCAATGCACGCATGCGATTCTCCTGGATAACAGTTGGTTGTTGTTCCCACCGCCGCCTGCCGGGGTATGCAAGTGCGGCCATCGTAGGTCCCGCGGTTACGACGCCGGGAAGAGGCGGGCTTCCGCGCGAGATCGTCCCAAGGATCGAGACCCGCGGAAATTCCACATCGGGACTGGAGACTATCGCTTTGGTGATAGTCGGACCGTTCCAGCCGGCGAAAGCGCTAAACTGACCCTGTTGCGAGGCATGGTTCGACCCCCACCTCGCCGCCATGTCGCCAAGGGTGAAGCTCATGTGCTCGCTAGCGCACAGGATCGGCCGTCATTCAGCCATTGGTCTCGTTGCGCTGACCGCACTTGTCATGCCGCCGGCGGCGGCCGGACAGGAGATGTCCGCACCGGAGGAAGTCGGCGCCGCGAGTTCCGAGTTCACCGTCAGGGAAAGTTCGTGGCTTTCCGCTCACCCGATCATCCGGGTCGGAGCGGAGACCAGCTACGCGCCCTACGAATTCCAGGACAGCAAAGGGCATTTCGCCGGGGTGGTTTCCGACTATATGGAAATCCTGAAGCGCCGGCTCGGCGTCCGGTTCAAGGTCCAGCAAATGCCAGACTTTGCAGCGGTCGAGAACCGGCTTCGGCGTCATGAGGTGGACATCGTCCTGGCGCTGGCGCCCCTGCCGGAACGCGGGGAGTTTCTGCTCTTCACCAAACCGTATCTGCACTACGTCAATGTGATCGTCACGCGCGACGACTTCGGTTTCGTGACCGGCCTGCGCGATTTCGCCCCGGAGCGTGTCGGAGTCGTGAAAGGGCATTCGGCCCAACAGCTCGTCGGCCGGGCGTACCCGAACTACAGCGGCAAGGCCTACGCCGATCTCCTCGAGGGGTTGCTGGCGGTTTCGACCGGGAAGGTGGACGGTCTGGTGGACGACATTTTTCCGATCGTCTTCAACATCCGGTATCACCAGATCAGCAATCTCAAGATCGCGACCCCGGTCGAGAAGGGCCTGCAGCCCAAGGGATTCTCGGTCGCGGTGCGCAAGGATTGGCCGGAGTTCGTGGGCATCCTCGACAAGGTGTTGAGCAACATCAGTCATGAGGAGGAGCGGGAGATCTCCCAGAAATGGCTGTCCGTGCGCTACGAGAGCAAGATCGACTATCGAGGCATCTGGACTTCGGTGGCGGTCTTCTCTGCGATTCTGCTTGTTGCCGTGCTGTGGATCACGGTGCTGAACAAGCAGCGCAGAGCCCTGGTTGCCGCGCGCGCCGAGGCAGAGGCGGCAAACCGCGCCAAGGATCAGTTCCTGGCCAGCATGAGCCATGAGTTGCGCACACCGTTGCACGCCATTCTCGGCTACGCCGATCTCATCTCCAAAGGGGTGTTGCAGGAACCAGCCCGCCGGGATGCGCTCGCCACCATCGCAGGCAGCGGCCGCCATCTGCTCACGCTGATCAACGATCTCCTCGATCTGTCCCGTATTCGCTCCGGCAACCTGGCACTGAACCCCGAGCCTGTGCAACTGCCTGCGTTGCTGGAGGAGATCGCGGCGATGGTGCGGATCGACGCACAGCGCAAAGGCCTGACGTTCATCCTCGACACGCCCGCGGACCTGCCCGTGTTGGTGCGCGCCGATGGCAAGCGCATCAGGCAGGTCTTGCTGAACCTGCTGGGCAACGCCATCAAATTCACCGATGCCGGACAGGTCAGCCTGAGCGTCCAGGCCATGCGCATGAACGACGGCCGGATCGAACTGCAGATGAGCGTGGAAGACACCGGTATGGGCATCGCGCCGGAGGACATGGCGCGCATTTTCGTGCCGTTCGAGCAAGCGGTGCAGGGGCGCAAGCGCGAATCGGGCGTCGGGCTCGGATTGGCCATCAGCCAGGAACTGGCGCACCTGATGGGGGGCGCGATCGAGGTGGAAAGCCGGCAGGGCAGCGGCAGCCGGTTCCGCTTCACCGTTGTGCTCCCGCTGGTGCACGAGGGGCAGGAAGCGGCGCCCGTAAGCGGGAACATCGTTGGCTACCAAGGAAGCCGCAGATGCATCCTGGTGGCCGACGATCAGGAAGAAAATCGCCAGTTGCTGCGCAGGATGCTGGAGCCACTGGGCTTCGACGTCGCGCTTGCCGGTGACGGGAAGGAGGCCATCGCCAGGGCGCGCGAGCACAGGCCGGACTTCATCCTGATGGATCTGCGCATGCCGGAGATGAACGGGTTCGAAGCGGCCCGCGCGATCCACCAGTTGCCCGGGCTGCAGACCGTTCCGGTGGCAGCTGCCTCGGCCAGCAGCGCGGACCTCGAGCGTGCCGAGGCGGACCCCGAAGACTTCGGCGCTTGCCTGCGCAAACCTTTTCAGGCGACCGATCTCCTCGAGGTGCTCGGGCGCACCTTGAACTTGACGTGGCACCACGCGGAGCGCGATTTGGCGTCCGCCGTCCAGCTCGAGGCGCACCCGGCAGAGCTGGTGCCGCCGCCCCAGCCGGTGCTCGAGGAACTGCTCGAGCTGGCCCGCCTCGGCAAGCTGGTACGCATAGAGCAGCGCGCCCTCGAACTCGAAAAGGAGTACGCGCTGCGCCCTTTTGCTCGGCGCGTATACGGACTGGCACGCGGCCTGGACGAGGAGCGGCTGATCGAGCTCCTGCAGGATTGCCTGGGGGCGCGTCGCGATGCCGTCATCCATTGAGGCGCGCGAAGCCACGTTGCTCATCGTCGACGACAAGCCGCAGAACCTGCGCCTGATCTCCGACTTCCTGGCCGAGCAGGGCTTCGACCTGATGTTGAGCCGCAGCGGCGCACAGGCCATCGGCAAGGCGCGGCTCGCGGCCCCCGACCTCATCCTGCTCGACGTCCGCATGCCTGACATGGACGGCTTCGAAGTGTGCCGCCGTCTCAAGGACGACTCCCGCACCGCGAGTGTCCCGGTGATCTTCATGACCGCCGTCGACGACACCGAGCACAAGGTCGAGGGATTCCGGCTTGGCGCCGTTGACTACATCACCAAACCCATCCAGCGCGAAGAGCTGCTGGTACGCATCCAGCATCAGCTTCAACTGCATCGCCTGCAGCACGAGTTGTTCAGCAAGACCCAGGACCTCGCGCAGAAGAATGCCGAGCTGGAGGCCTATGGGCACACGATTGCCCACAGCCTCAAGACCCCGCTGGCGGCCGCCACCCGCTTCCTCGAGATCCTCGGCAAGTACAAGGCCGACGATCTCTCCGCTGAGCAAATGCACCTGGTCCAGCAGGCTCTCGGGGCGCTCGCCATGACGGGCGAAGTGGTCGAAGCCTTGCTGCTGCTCTCGATGGTCGCGCAGCAGGACGTGGAAGCGCAGCCGCTGGACATGGGGCGCCTGGTCGCGCAAGCCCTGAGTCAGTTATCCGGCCTGCAGGCACGAGAGAAGGCGATCGTGACAGTGCCGAGCAGCTGGCCCCTCGCCTACGGCTATGCTCCTTGGGTAGGGGAGGTGTGGGTGAACCTGCTGAGCAACGCCATCAAGTATGGCGGCTCGCCACCCCATCTCGAACTGGGCGGCTCGCCTGCCGGGTCGCACGTGCGCTTCTGGGTCCGCGACAACGGCATTCCATTGACACAGGAGGAGCGCACGCGCGTGTTCATCCCGTTCACGCGCTTGCGGCAGGAGCGCGCTGCCGGGCACGGACTAGGTCTGGCATCGGTGCAGCGCATCGTCGTGAGACTGGGCGGGGAGGTATCGGTCAGCCCCGCACCGGGAAGCGGCAACGAGTTTTGCTTCACGCTGCCCGCGGCGCCGCACTCGTGAAGATCCTGCACGCCGACGATCACTCGATGTTCCGGGAGGGCCTGCGCTTTTTCCTCAAGCTGCTGGATCCCCAGGCGATCGTGCTGGAGGCAAGCAACATCCAGGGGGCGCTCGACAAGCTCGCCCTCGAATGGCCGGTCGACCTGCTGGTACTCGATCTGCAAATGCCCGGAACGAGCGAACTCGATGGGTTCCTCGCGATCCATCGTCGCTACCCCGACCTGCCGATCGTGATCGTCTCCGGCCTGAGCGACCCGCGCACGATCCGCACGCTGCTCGACAGCGGCGCGCGTGGTTACATCCCGAAGCTCGGCAGCAGCGAGCAGTTGATGGATGCGCTGCGGCGCGTCGTGCGAGGCGAGGTGTACCGGCCGGACGCGCTGTTCATTCCCGACCCGCAGGTCGAAAGCAGCGTGGGGACGACGCCGCTCACGCCGAGACAGTCGCAGATCCTTCCGCTCCTCGCCGAGGGTTTGCCCAACAAGCGAATCGCAGACACGCTGGGCGTTACGGAAGGCACCGTAAAGCAACACATGAAGGAGTTGTTCAGACGGCTCAATGCGAGCAATCGCACGCAAGCCGTCAAGGAAGCACGGCGCCTCGGCTTGCTACGAAGCTAGCCGTGTCTCCGTGCAGCGCCAGGATGGCGGTCCGAGCCGCTAGAATAAAATTCAAACCCTGTGCGTCCGACTGGTTCGGACTTCCGCAGAATCCCGGTACTCCCTACGGAAACTCCAAGCGATGAAACCCGACCTCCTGCTGCTCTGTCCGCTGTTCCCTGCCACCATGGAGCAACTCGATGCCGCCTACACGGTACATCGCTATTACCAGGCGGCCGACAAGGATGCCTTCGTGGCCGGCCTGCGGGATCGCATTACTGCGGCGGCAACGGCGGGCCACCACGGCATGAGTGTCGAGCTGATGCGCAAGTTCCCGAAGCTCAAGATCGTGTCCTGCTTCGGCGTGGGAGTGGACGGTATCGACGTACCGGCGGCACGCGAGCTCGGTATCGCCGTTACCAACACGCCGGACGTGCTGACCGAATGCGTCGCGGACAATGCCCTGGCACTGGTACTCGCGACGATGCGGCGCACTGTGTTCAACGACAAGTTCGTGCGGGCCGGCAGCTGGCTCAAGGGCAATGCGCCACTGGCGGACAAGGTGTCCGGCAATCGCATGGGCATCATCGGGCTGGGGCGTATCGGCAAGGCCATCGCGAAACGCGCCGAAGCGTTCGGCATGAAGATCGCGTATCACAGTCGCAACAGACAGAACGGGGTCGCCTACGACTACTATGACAGGCCCTTGGAGCTTGCGCGCGACGTGAAGGTGCTGGTCGTGGCCTGCCCGGGCGGCAAGGAAACCGAGAATATCGTCAGCAGCGAAGTCATCGCGGCGCTGGGCAAGGATGGCTATCTCATCAACGTGTCGCGTGGCACTACCGTCGATGAGCCAGCGCTGGTCGATGCGCTCGTCAACGGCCGTCTCGCCGGTGCCGGGCTGGATGTGTTCGTGGCCGAGCCAAAGGTGCCCGAAGCGCTGTTCAAGCTCGACAACGTCGTTCTACAGCCGCACGTGTCGAGCGGAACGCATTGGACGCGGGCAGCCATGGGGCAGCTCGTCGTCGACAATCTGGCCGCTTACTTTGCCGGCAAGCCGTTGCTGACCCAGGTCTGAAACCGGGACGAGGAGGGGCCTCATGAGCGCGCGCACACCCGATTGGAAAACCGAGGGCGATCTGAAGACGCGTTCGTCGCGCTATGTGAAGATGGATGCGCTGCCGTGGCGTCCGACAGCCTTCCCTGGAGTCGAGATCAAGGTCCTGCTGGAAGACAAGGAAACCGGATTGATGACTTCCATCACGCGCATGAGTCCGGGCGCGACCTTGCCGCTGCACGAGCACGTGGGCATAGAGCAGACCTACGTGCTGGAGGGCCGCCTGGTCGACGAGGAAGGCGAGGTCCGTGCCGGCGAGTACGTATGGCGCCCGGCGGGCAGCATCCATGAGGCCACGGCGCCCGAGGGAGCATTGCTCCTGGGCATGTTCCTGCAGCCGAACCGGTTTCTCTGAACGCAGTCTTCATCAACCAAGCTTGTGCGCCGGCAGCGGCGCGACGAACAGGATCCATCATGACCATCTCGCACCGTCTGTTCCGCCTCGCCTCCGCCCTGAGCCTCGCCTTGGTCGCTGCCGTGTCCATGGCGGCCGATAGTTCTGTCATCGGTACCTGGTTATTGCAAACGTGGATTTCCACCGACGCGGAGTCGGGAGCGGTCGTCAACGTTTTCGGCGAGCACCCGACCGGGTACCTCATCTACACCGCCGGTGGCCACATGGCGGTAGTGCTGATGATGGAAGGCCGGGACAAGCTGAGCGGCGACCGCTACAACAGTCCCGTGGAAGAGCGCGCTCGAGCATTCTCCACTCATGTGGCGTACTCCGGCACCTACGAGCTCACCAGCGAAGGCATCATGCATCACGTCAAGGCGTCCTCGTTCCAGAACTGGGTCGGCACGGACCAGTTCCGCTACACCGAAGTGGTCGGCGACATCATGACGATCAAAACGCCCCCGCTGAAGGCCCCGCCGGACGGGAAGACGAAAGTCACGACGCTGGTGTTCAAGCGGCTCGAGTGAGCATTGCGACGCAACATCGTCGTTCATGCTGATGCGTCAATCGGTATCCCTCTTGTAAGGTCACCTGGCTTAGCATTGCGTCTCAGGCCGCAGTCTGAAGGAGGTGTGGGATGAAATTCGCGCCATTGCCGGCTGTCGTCGTCGCGGTCGCCCTGAGCATTTCCCTCGGCACCCGAGCGCACGAGGACGAACAGATCCCGACCGGCACTCCCGATCGGGTCGGGGACGTCGTCTTTCCGGTTTCGTGCAGTCCGGCCGCCCAGGAGCAATTCAACCGTGCGATGGCCATGCTGCACTCCTTCTTCTATCCGGAGGCGGGCAAGACCTTTTCGCGCGCGGCCGATCTCGATCCCACGTGTGCCATGGCCCACTGGGGTGTGGCGATGAGCTGGTGGTATCCGCTGTGGTATCCCCCGACCAAGGAGTCGTTCCTGCAGGGCAAGGCGGCCCTCGACAAGGCTGCTGCCCTCGGCACGGGATCCGAACGTGAGCGCGCCTACATTGCGGCCCTCGCCCAGTTCTACGGTGACTTCGACAAGGTCGACCACAAGTCGCGCAGCCTCGCGTACGAGAAGGCGATGGCAGGGGTGCACGCAAGATTCCCGGATGATCGCGAGGCGGCGACGTTGTACGCACTCGCGCTCCAGGCGACCGCCAACCCGAACGACAAGACCTACGCGAATCAGCTGAAGAGCGCCGAGATTCTGGAGACGGTGTTCAGCGAGCAACCCAATCATCCCGGGGCGGCTCACTACCTGATTCATGCGTACGACTATCCGGAACTCGCACCCCGGGCGCTCACCGCAGCCCGTCGCTATGGCGCCATCGCACCTGCAATGCCGCATGCGTTGCACATGCCTTCCCACACTTACATCGCGCTGGGGCTTTGGCAGGACTCGATCGAGTCCAACCTCGCAGCCGGTGCAGTGGCTCGAAAGCTCGGGTGGGTTCAGGAAGAGCTGCATACCATGGACTACCTGGTCTACGCCTACGTCCAGGGCTCACAGCCGGGGGCCGCCAAGGGCGTGTTGGTCAAGCTCGGCGAGATTGCGGTCGATGAAAAGGCCCGCACCTTGCCGGTCGACTACGCACTGGCCGCAGCCCCTGCGAGATTCGTGCTCGAACAGCGACGTTGGGCGGATGCGGCCTCGCTTGTGCCACACGCAAGCCGCTTTCGCGCGTCCGAGGCGCTCACCCATTACGCTCGAGCGCTCGGCGCGACGCACTTGGGTGCCACGCGCGACGCCGGGGAAGAGGTTGGAAAGCTCACGCAGATCCGCGATGCGCTGTTGCAGGCGAAGCAGGACTACTGGGCCAAGCAGGTCGACGTGCAGGTACAGACTGCCCAGGCCTGGCTCGCGTGGGCAACGGGCAACGCGGCGCAGGCATTGGAGCTAATGCGTGCTGCCGTGACTCTCGAGGAATCGACCTACAAGCACCCGGTCACGCCGGGGCAACTCCTGCCCGCCCGCGAATTGTTGGGCGACCTGCTGATGGAAGTCGGTCAGCCGCGTCGGGCGCTCGCCGAATACGAGACATCTCTGCGCCTCAATCCGAATCGCTTCAACGGACTCTACGGTGCCGCGCGCTCGGCGGAGCTATCGGGTATGCCCGACAAGGCGGCGCTCTACTATCGGACATTGCTCGATCTTTGCAAGGCAGCCGATGGTGAGCGCCAGGAAGTCCTGCAAGCGAAACTGTTTCTTTCGAGCCTCTGACCGAGGTATTCGAAGCGAGTGAACCGGATGGCCTGAGCCGATTGAGTTCGGAGTGCTGTTGCGCCGCGCGCAAGTCGTCGCCCTTGCGTGTGCTATTTTCGGTGCTTCCTCTCACTACGCGGTAGATCACGGTCAATGAACGGCGCCGAAAGCCTCGTCCGCACGCTGCTCGCGAGCGGCGTCGATACCTGCTTCGCGAATCCCGGCACGTCCGAAATGCATTTCGTGGCGGCGCTCGACAAGGTGCCGGGGATGCGCTGTGTGCTCGGGCTCGCGGAGACCGTAGTCACCGGGTGCGCAGACGGCTACGCGCGCATGATCGGCAAGCCCGCCGCAACACTCCTGCATTGCGGCCCCGGTTTCGCCAACGGCATCTCGAACGTGCACAACGCGGCGCGAGGGTTCGCGCCCATGGTCAACATCGTCGGTGACCACGCCACGTATCACCGGCAGTACGACACGCCGCTGACGTCCGACGCCGAAGGCCTGGCGCGTGCCGTGTCCCACTGGGTGCGCACCACGACGTCGTCGCAACGGGTCGGGGTCGACGGAGCCGCCGCCGTGCAGGCGGCATTGACCCCGCCGGGCCGGATCGCGACGCTGATCCTGCCCGCGGATACTGCGTGGAACGACGGTGGGGAAGTGGCCGGACCGTTGCCGGTACCGGCACGAACACCGGTAGCGCCCGAGGCCCTGCGGACTATCGCCCAAGCGCTGCGCAGCGGCGAGCGCGCGATGATGATCCTGTCCGGGGCGGCGCTGATGGAGTCGGGTCTGCGCGCGGCGCAGCGCATAGCCCACGTCAGCGGCGCTGAACTGCGCGTCCCGACCCAGGTGCCGCACATGGTGCGCGGGCGAGGGCGTCCGCCGATCGATCGCATTCCCTATGCGGTGGACGCGGCACTGAAGGTGTTCGCAGGTGTCAGGCACGTGGTCCTGGTGGGTGCGAAGGTCCCAGCCTCGTTCTTCGCATATCCCGGCAAGCCCAGCGTGATGTCGCCGCCGGATGCCATCACGCACGTGCTCGCCCGCCCCGAACAGGACTCCGTCGCCGCCCTCGAATGGCTGGCCGACGAACTGGGTGCGCCGACGAGCGTACCGCTGCCGGATGTGGAACGGCCGTCCGTGGTCAGCGGCGCCTTCGAGCCCGTCGCGTTCGCTCGCACGCTGGGAGCGTTGCTGCCCGAGAACTGCATCATTGCGGAAGACGGTGTCACGTCCGGCCGCCAGTTGCTGGCCCCGACGTTCGGTGCCGCACCGCACGACTGGCTGCAGATCACCGGCGGAGCGATCGGGCACGCCTTTCCGTGCGCGACCGGTGCCGCGATCGCCTGCCCGGATCGCAAGGTCGTCTGCCTTCAGGCGGACGGGGCCGGCATGTACACGCTGCAGTCGCTCTGGACCCAGGCGCGCGAAAAGCTGGACGTGGTCAACGTGGTCTTCGCCAACCGCATCTACAAGATCCTGCAGGGCGAACTGATCAACGTGGGCGCCCAGCCCGGACCCGCGTCGGACGAACTCTTCGACCTGTCGCGGCCGGAGATCGATTGGGTGAAGCTGGCGGGCAGCCTGGGTGTGGAAGCGACGCAGGTCGAGAATCTGGAAGGGTTCGCCGACGTCTTCCAGGCGGCGTGCGGACGCCGGGGGCCGTTCCTGATCGAGTTCCGGATTTAGCCGGTCAGCGCAGCGACGCGTTCACCTTCGCCAGCGCCGCAGCGCCCGGACACAGATCCGTCTCGTTCAACGCATTGAGCGGCCGCTTCACGGTATTGAGGCCCTCGTGCAGATCGGTGGCGTGAGAATCCACGTACAACAGGCCGGTGACGATCTCGCCGCGGGCCTGGTGTGCTTGCACGTGGTCCATCGCACGGACCCGGTCCGTCGGGTCGTAGTCGGTGTGCAGCTTGCGCAGGCGCATCACCGTGCCGTCGGGCTGAGGCACCGTGATGACCTCACCGGCTCCGGGCTCGGCCGTGACCTCCGGGGCGAGGTCGATGAAGTCGATGCGATTCACGGCATCGTTGTGCTCACGCACGTAGTCGTAGCTGCGCGTGCTGCCGGCGTGGTTGTTGAAGGCCACGCACGGACTGATCACGTCGATGAAAGCAGCGCCGCCGTGGCCGATGGCCCCTTCGATCAGCGGCACCAGTTGCGCCTTGTCGCCGGAGAAGCCGCGCGCCACGTAGGTGGCACCCAGCTGCAGCGCCATGCCGATCAGATCCACGGGAGAGTCGGCGTTGACGACACCCTTCTTGCTCTTGGAACCCCGGTCGGCGGTCGCGGAGAACTGACCCTTGGTCAATCCGTACACGCCGTTGTTCTCGACGATGTAGACCATCCGCACGCCGCGGCGCATCGCGTGCGCGAACTGACCGAGGCCGATCGACGCCGAGTCGCCGTCGCCGGAGACGCCGAGATACAGCAGATCGCGGTTGGCGAGATTGGCGCCGGTCAGCACGCTGGGCATGCGGCCGTGCACGGTGTTGAAGCCATGGCTCGCGCCGAGGAAGTAGTCGGGCGTCTTGCTGGAGCAGCCGATGCCGGAGAGCTTCGCCACACGGTGGGGCTCGATGTCCAGTTCCCAGCAGGCCTGGACGATGGCGGCGGAGATGGAGTCGTGGCCGCACCCCGCGCACAGCGTGCTGATCTTGCCTTCGTAGTCGCGGCGCGTGTAGCCGACCTTGTTGCGGACCAGGGTGGGGTGGTGCAGCCGGGGTCTGGCGATGTACGTCATGCGATCCTCTCGCGCCGCGGCGCCACGGCGAGTGCGTGCACGTACTTCGTGATGGCACCGGAGATGTAGCGGGCGGTGATGGGCGTGCCGTCGTAGTGCAGCACGCGGATCAGCTTCGCCGGGTCGATCTCGAGCTCGTTGATGAGCAGCGTGCGCATCTGCGCATCGCGGTTCTGCTCCACGACGAACACCTGGTCGTGCTCCTCGATGAAATCCCGGACGCTCTGGGGGAACGGGAAGGCACGCAACCGCAGCGCATCCAGGTGGATGTCCGCTTGCGTGAGACCTTCGAGCGCCTCGTCCATGGCGGGAGACGTCGAGCCGAAGTAGATCGCGCCCAGCCGGGTCTTGCGGTGCGCTGCCTTGAGCACCGGCTGCGGCACGATCTTGGCCGCGGTGGCGAACTTCTGCAGCAATCGCTCCACGTTGTACATGTAGTCCCTGCCCGCTTCGGAGTAGCGCGCGTAGGCATCACGGGTGGTGCCGCGCGTGAAGTAGGCGCCGAGCGTGGGGTGGGTTCCCGGCAGCGTGCGCCAAGGAACGCCGTCGCCATCCACGTCCTTGTAGCGGCCGAAGTCCTTGCCGGCTTCGAGTTCGGCAGCAGTCATCACCTTGCCGCGGTCGTAGCGCCGGCCGTCGTCCCATTGCAGCGGTTCGCACAGACGCTGGTTCATGCCGATGTCGAGGTCGCTCATCACGAACACCGGCGTCTGCAACCGGTCCGCGAGGTCGAGCGCTGCGGCGGCATGCTCGAAGCATTCTGCCGGATCCTGCGGCAGCAGCAGCACGTGCTTGGTGTCGCCGTGGGAGGCGTAGGCACTCGCGATCAGGTCCGCCTGCTGGGTGCGGGTCGGCATGCCGGTGGAAGGGCCGCCGCGCTGCACGTCGATGATGGTGAGCGGAATCTCCGCGAAGTAGGCGAGCCCGATGAATTCGGTCATCAGCGAAATGCCGGGCCCGGAGGTACACGTGAATGCGCGCGCGCCGTTCCAGCCGGCGCCGGTGACGATGCCGATGGAGGCGATCTCGTCCTCCGCCTGGACGATGGCAAACTTGTTTTCGCCCGTGTCCGGGTCCACGCGGAACTTGCGGCAGTACTTGTCGAAGGCTTCGGCGACGGAGGAGGAGGGCGTGATCGGATACCAGGCACAGACGGTGGCGCCGCCATACACGCACCCCAGTGCGGTCGCGGCGTTGCCCTCGACGAAAATGCGGTTCCCGACGCGGTCGGCACGGCGCACCTTCAACCCGACCTCGGCGCCGTGGGGCGGCATCAACTGGTCGCGCGCGAAGCTGCAGCCGGCATGCAAGGCGCGGATGTTCGATTCGAGCAGGCGCTCCTTGCCGCGATACTGTTCACCGAACAGGCTCTCGATGACGGCCGGGTCGACGTCGAGCAGGACGGCCAGGGCGCCCAGCACCATGATGTTCTTGAAGAGCTGGCGCTGGCGCGCGTCGTCGTAGGTGGCGTTGCAGATGGCCGTGGCCGGCATGCCGATGACGGTGATGTCGTCGCGAAATGCGGACTTCGGCATCGGCTTGGTGCTGTCGTAGAACAGATAGCCGCCGGGCTCGATCTCCGCCACGTCCTGGTCCCAGGTCTGCGGATTCATCGCCACCATCATGTCGATGCCGCCGCGTCGCCCGAGCCAGCCGCGCTCGCTCACCCGCACTTCATACCATGTGGGCAGGCCCTGGATGTTGCTCGGGAAGATGTTGCGCGGACTCACCGGCACGCCCATGCGCAGGATCGACCGCGCGAACAGTTCGTTCGCCGACGCCGAACCTGAGCCGTTGACGTTGGCGAACTTGACGACGAAATCGTTGACCGCCTCGATGCGCTTCATGCCGCGTTCACCACGCGCACCGTCCCGGGCTTGCCGTCACGACAGGCCGGCCCGGCCTGCGTGGTCTGCAGCAGGAACTTCTGCATGTCCCACGCACCCGTCGGACAGCGCTCGGCGCACAGGCCGCAGTGCAGGCAGACGTCCTCGTCCTTCACCATGATGCGGCTCGTCTTGAGCGGGCCGCTCACGTAGAGCGCCTGCTCGGGGTTGGTCGCCGGCGCCTTGAGTCGCGTGCGCAGGTCTGCTTCCTCACCGTTGTCGGTGAAGGTGATGCAATCCATCGGACAGATGTCCACACAGGCGTCGCACTCGATGCACTGCTTCTCCGTGAACACGGTCTGCACGTCGCAGTTCAAGCAGCGTTCGGCCTCCTTCAGCGCCGTGACCGGGTCGAAGCCCAGTTCGACTTCCACCTTGATGCTGGCGAGCGCCTTCTGCGCGGCGGCCCACGGCACCTTCGAGCGGACATCGTTCGACACCGCGTTGTGGTAGCTCCACTCGTGGATGCCCATCTTCTGCGACACCAGATTCACGTGCGGCGGCGGTCGTTTCGCGATCGGCTCGTCGTGCAGGAAGCGGTCGATCGACACCGCGGCCTCGTGGCCGTGGGCCACCGCGGTGATGATGTTCTTCGGTCCGAAGGCGGCGTCGCCGCCGAAGAAGACCCTGGGCACGGTCGACTGGAACGTCTGCGCGTCCAGTTCCGGCAGGCCCCAGCGGTCGAAGGCGATGCCGCAATCGCGCTCGATCCAGGGGAAGCTGTTCTCCTGGCCCACCGCGATCAGCACCTCGTCGCAGGGGATGGTGACGTCGGCCTCCCCCGTCGGCAGCAGCGAACGGCGACCCTTGTCGTCGTACACCGCCTTCACGATCTCGAACACCATGCCGGTGAGGGCCCCGTTCTCGTGCAGGAACGCCTTGGGCACGTGGTAGTTGATGATGGGGATGCCTTCGTGCATGGCATCCTCCTTCTCCCACGGCGAGGCCTTCATCTCCTCGTAGCCGGAGCGCACCACCACCTTCACTTCATCGGCGCCGAGCCGGCGCGCGGAGCGACAGCAATCCATCGCGGTGTTGCCGCCGCCCAGCACGATGACGCGCTTCTTCACGCCGCTCACGTGACCGAACGACACGGAGGCGAGCCAGTCGATGCCGATGTGGATGTCCGCGGCAGCTTCGCGGCGACCGGGGATGTCGAGATCGCGCCCGCGCGGCGCGCCGCAACCGACGAAAACCGCGTCCCAGGGTTCGGCCAGCAGCGCACTCATGGAATCGACGCGTTGCCCACCGCGGAATTCCACGCCGAGGTTGAGGATATAGCCGCATTCCTCGTCGATCACGGTTTCGGGGAGACGGAAGCGCGGGATCTGGGTGCGGATGAAGCCGCCGGCCTTCTGCTCGCCGTCGAACACCGTGACGGCGTAGCCCTGGGAGGCCAGATCGCGCGCCACGGTAAGTGAAGCCGGTCCTGCGCCGATACAGGCCACGCGCTTGCCGTTCTTCGCGGGCGCACGGGACAGGCGGGCACGGATGTCGTCGCCCTTGAAGTCGGCGGCGACCCGCTTCAAGCGGCAGATGGCGACCGGTTCGGGCTTCGCGGTGTTCTGTTCCTCGACCCGCCCGCGCCGACAGGCCGGTTCACAGGGCCGGTCGCAGGTCCGGCCCAACACGCCGGGGAAAACATTGGACACCCAGTTGACCATGTAGGCGTCGTCGTAACGACCCTGGGCGATCAGACGGATGTATTCGGGAACAGGGGTATGGGCGGGACAGGCCCATTGGCAATCGACGACCTTGTGGAAATATCCCGGGTCGTCAACGTCTGTAGGTCGCACGAGCGGTCTTCTCCTCCGGCAGGAGCGACTGCACATTCTGGCCGTCTGTTCCGACGGTCCCGGCAGGGCACCCCTTTTGTGTTTTGCCTGGCAGTCTACAGGGTGTCGGGAGGGTTCGGTAAGGGGCGCCCGGTCACTTCGGGAAGTACATCTTCTCCCTGACGAGCTGGCAGCTCCAGGGCAGTCCGGCATTCTTTCAGCCGTCGACCTCGCTGTGACGGGATTGGATGCAGCGACGGGCGGCGAGGTTCCCGGTATGGGTCGGGTGAACTCGTGTGAGCCCAACGGTCTATCTCGTCCCGGCCGGAGAATGCGCCACAATTGAACCCATGAATGCCCGGATCCCAGCGCCCGCCACCCACGGCACACCGTTCCACCCCGCGGTTTCCGGCTGGCTGCGGGAACGTTTCGGCCAGCCGACGGAAGTCCAGGCTCGCGCCTGGGCTTCCACGACGCAACGCCGGCACGCGCTGATCGCCGCTCCGACCGGGTCCGGCAAGACGCTGGCCGCATTCCTGGCGGCCATCAATGACCTGGTCGAAGAGGGGTTATCGCAGGGCCTGGCGGACGAAGTCCACGTCCTGTACGTCTCGCCGCTCAAGGCATTGTCGAACGACATCCGCAAGAACCTGCAGGAACCGCTGGCCGGGATCCGCGCCGGCCTCGTCGCGATGGGTCTGCCGGAGGTGGACATCCGTGCTGCCGTGCGCACCGGCGATACGCCCGCGGTGGAACGTGCCAGCATGCGCCGAACGCCGCCGCACATCCTGGTGACCACACCGGAGTCGTTGTACATCCTGCTCACGTCGGATTCCGGCCGCGCCATGTTGAAGTCGGTGAAGAGCGTCATCGTCGACGAGTTGCACGCGGTCGCGGGGAGCAAGCGTGGCTCGCATCTGCTGCTCTCGCTCGAACGGCTCGCGGCGCTTTGCGATGCGCAGCCGGTGCGCATCGGCCTGTCCGCCACCGTGAAGCCGCTCGACGACATGGCGCGCTTCCTCATCGGGCAGCGGGACGAGGACGTGGCCATCATCGATACCGGCCACGTGCGCGAACGCGATCTCGCGATCGAGATGCCACGCTCTCCGCTCGCGGCCGTGATGGCCACGGAAGTCTGGGGGGAGGTGTACGACCGATTGACCGAGCTGATCGCGCAGCATCGAACCACGCTGATCTTCGTCAATCAGCGCCGCAGCGCCGAGCGCGTGTCGCGGCACCTCGCGGAACGGTTGGGCGATGAGCACGTCGCCGCGCATCACGGCAGCCTCGCGCGTGAGCATCGGCTGGATGCGGAGCAGCGCCTGAAGGCCGGGACGCTGAAGGCGCTGGTGGCCACGAGCTCGCTCGAACTGGGCATCGACATCGGCGACATCGACCTCGTCTGCCAGCTCGGCTCGCCGCGTTCCATCAACGCGTTCCTGCAGCGGGTCGGCCGCGCGGGACATGCGATCGGGGCCATTCCGAAGGGGCGACTCTTCCCGCTGTCGCTGGACGATCTGTTCGAGTGCGCCGCGTTGCTGAACGCAGTAAACCATGGCGATCTCGACCGCATCCGTGTGCCCCGCCGCCCGCTGGATGCGCTGGCGCAGCAGATCGTGGCCGAAGTGGCGTGCCGCGAGTGGGGCGTGCAGGAACTGTACGACCGGTTCCGTGCCGCGCAGCCGTACCGCGATCTCGAATTGCGCGAGTTCGAGCAGGTGGTGCAGATGCTGGCCGAGGGCTACACCACACGCCGGGGTCGTCGCGGCGCCTGGCTGCACTACGACGCCGTCAACCGCATCCTGCGGCCGCGTCGCGGTGCGAAGCTGGTCGCCGTCACCAACGCCGGCGTGATTCCGGACCAGTTCGACTACGACGTGGTGCTGATGCCCGAGGAACACCGGGTCGGCACGCTCAACGAGGACTTCGCGTTCGAGAGCCTCGCGGGCGACATCTTCCAGTTGGGCAACGTCTCCTATCGCATCGTGAAGGTGGAGACCGGCAAGGTGTTCGTGGAAGACGCCAAGGGTCAGCCGCCGACCATGCCGTTCTGGCTGGGCGAAGGGCTGGGGCGGACCGACGAACTGAGCTGGGCAGTCTCACGCCTCGCGGAGATGGCGGAAGCTCCCATCGATCAGGGCATCGAGGCCTGCGAGCGCTGGCTGCACGAGGAGCTGTTGCTGCCGCCGGCTGCGGCCCGGCAGCTGGCGCAGTACCTGGCGGTGGCCAAGGCCGCGCTCGGCGTGTTGCCGAGCGAGAAGCACATCGTGTTCGAACGCTTCTTCGACGAGGTGGGGGACACCCATCTGGTGATCCATTCGCCCTACGGGTCGCGCATCAACAAGGCGTGGGGGCTGGCACTGCGCAAGCGCTTCTGCCGGCAGTTCAACTTCGAACTGCAGGCGAGCGCGCTCGATGACAGCATCGTGTTGTCGCTCGGACCCACGCACAGCTTTCCGCTGGAGGACGTGAAGCACTACCTCAAGTCCGCTACGGCAAAGGATGTGCTGGTGCAGGCGCTGCTCGATGCGCCCATGTTCGGTACGCGCTGGCGCTGGAACGCGACCTCCGCGCTGGCGGTACGGCGGATGAACGGCGGCAAGAAGGTACCGCCGCAGTTCCAACGCTCCGATGCGCAGGATCTGCTCACCGTGGTGTTTCCCGATCAGGTGGCCTGCGCCGAGAACCTGGTGGGCGAGCGCGAGATTCCCGACCATCCGCTGGTGGCGCAGACGCTCGAGGACTGCCTGCACGAGACCATGGACGTGGACGGCTTCCTGCGCCTGCTGAAGCGCATGGAGTCCGGCGAAGTCGAGGTCACGACCTGCGATCTCGCTGCTCCGTCGCCCTTGTCCCACGCGATCCTCAACGCCAAGCCCTATGCGTTCCTGGACGATGGGGCGGCCGAGGAGCGTCGTACCAAGGCCGTCAGCACTCAACCGTTCATGGACATCCGGACGGCAGAGGATCTGGGCCGGCTCGATCCGCAGATGATCGCGCAGGTGCGCGAGGAAGCCTGGCCGGTCGTCGGCAATGCCGACGAGTTGCACGATGCGCTGGTGGTGCACGGCTTCCTGACGGCGGCCGAGGCGGACTACCCCGAACTCATCGCATCGCTCGAGCAGCAACGACGGGCGACCCGCATGCAGGTCGGCGGCGGGGTGACCGTGGCGGCGGAACGGTTGCACGAGTTCCTGGCCGTGTTTCCCGATGCCGCGATGTCGCCGCCGATCGATGCCGTCGAGTTCGATCGGCCGGACCGCGATGCGGCGTTGCGCGAGATCTTGCGCGGGCGCCTGGAATTGCTGGGGCCGGTCACCGCGGATGCGTTGGCTGCGCCGCTCGGTCTGGAGGGGCGTGCGATCGCGGGCAGCCTCGCGCAGCTCGAAGGCGAGGGCGCCGTCATGCGCGGTGCGTTCACGATGCCCGGCGTCGAGGAATGGTGCGATCGGCGCCTGCTGGCGCGCATGCACCGTCGCACGCGCGATCGCCTGCGGGCCGATATCCAGCCGGTGGCCCCGGCGCAGTTCCTGCGCTTCCTGTTCCGCTGGCATCAGCTGGCCGGCGCACCCGGTTCCGAACTGGGCGACGAACGACGCCAGGGCGAGACCGGCCTCGTCGCCGTGCTGCGCCAGCTCGAAGGGTTCGCCGGACCGGCCGCGGCCTGGGAGGAGGATCTCCTGCTGGCGCGCATCAAGGATTATTCGCCCGACATGCTCGACAAGCTCTGCGCGACCGGCCGCGTCGTGTGGTGGCGGCCGGCTGAGGCGGGCGAGGCCGGTCGCAAGTCCGGACCGATCCGCGGCACACCGATCCTGTTGTGCGAGCGCGAGTCCCTCGGGTATTGGCAACAGGATGCCGCCGCGGCCGACGAGTCGGCGTTGTCGGGCAAGGCGCTCAAGGTGCTGGAGGCGTTGCGCGCTCATGGGGCGAGCTTCTTTTCCGACCTGCAGCACGACGCGAGTCTGCTCGGGACGGAGGTGGAACAGGCGCTCGCCGAGCTGGTGGCGCAAGGCCTCGTCACCTGTGATTCGTTCGCCGGCCTTCGGGCCCTGGTGACGCCGGCGGAGAAGCGCCGCAAGCAGCGCTGGTGGCGCGGTGCCGCCATGGGCCTGGAAGAAGCGGGGCGCTGGTCCCTCACCCGGCTCTCGCGCGCCCCGGTCGCGAATGCCGGCGCGCTGGCGGAACCGCACGTCGAGCACATCGCCCGCGTGCTGCTGCGCCGCTACGGCGTGGTGTTCCGCAAGCTGCTGGACCGGGAGGCCGGCCTGCCGCCCTGGCGCGACCTGCACTATGTCTACCGGCGGCTGGAGGCGCGCGGCGAAATCCGCGGCGGAAGGTTCGTGAACGGCTTCGCCGGCGAGCAGTTCGCCTTGCCCGATGCCGCGGCAGCCCTGCGCAAGATCGCCAAGGCGCCGGGTGTGGACCGCGTGAGCATCTCCGCCGCCGATCCGCTGAATCTGGCCGGCATCCTCACGCCCGGCGAGAAGGTGGCGCGGCTCGCCGGCAACCGGCTGCTGTTCGAGAACGGCGTACCCGTGGCGGTCTACAGCGGCGGCGACGTTCAGTATCTGAAGTCGCTCGATGCCGGCGAACAGTGGGAGATCCGGAATCTGCTCATCCGGCGGCAGCGGCCCGGCAACTACTTCGAAACGCCCCCGCTGTCGCAGTAGACTGCGCGGTCTTTCTCAACCGTGAATCGCCGATGTCCGGTCAACTTGCGCTCGAAGGTTTCGAGTCCCCCGCAGTCGTCCACAACATCTTCCTCGCCCTCGCGCCGGAGGGGGATGCCCCGGACCGGTTGACGGCGCTGGCCGAGCGCCTGCGTACCGAGCGCGGCCTCAAGGGCGGGAGCCAGGACCGGGAGCGCCTGCACGTTTCCCTGCACGGGATCGCGGAGTATTCGGCAGTGCCGAGCCGGCTCGTGTCGAACGTTTCGGCCGCAGTCGGCGGCCTATCCTTGCCCCGGTTCGAGGTCACGTTCGACCGCGTCGTCAGCTTCAACAGCGGGCGCGGCAACCGCGCGCTGGTCGCCCAGGCGCAGAAGGCGCAACCGGCGCTGGAAGAACTGCACCGGACTCTGGCCGATGCCTTGCGCCGACATGGCGTCTGCCGCGACGTGCGCTCGTATTTCACGCCGCACGTCACCCTGCTGTACGACGGCAAGGTGGTGCCGGAGCAGAGCATCGAACCGATCACGTGGACCGTGACCGAGTTCGTGCTGTTCGACAGCCTGCAGGGCACCGGCCGCTACGAGCGCCTGGCGCACTGGCCGCTCTCCGCCTGACGGCACGGCTTCGCAGCGGAGTACCATGCGCGGGTCGACCCGACCCGTGAGGTCGGCGATGGCAGCCCGATCGTGCGGCAGCCCTTCGGGCGAAGACCGATAGTGGAACGCGGAGGCCCCCATGAAAACCCATTGCTTGATCGCAGCAACGATGCTCGGTTTCGTTCCGTTCGCGTTGACGGCCGCGGAGAAGGACACGCGCGCCGGCACCTGTGACGATGCCAAGAGTCAGGTGGAATATTTCTGTAGCGGCAAGGGCAATCCCGACGACATCATGGTTCAGGTACCCATCGCCTGTAACAACGCGAAGAAGAACATGGCGGCGGCATGCGAAGGGACCGTCGTGCCGGATGCCAAGTACGAATTCAAGGACACCAAGAACTAGCCTGCAGTCAACTGCCGGCACGAAACTCTCGGAGTGATGCAGGACGAAGATTTCATGCGGGAAGCGCTTGCCCTGGCCGGGCAGGCGGAAACCGAGGGCGAAGTGCCGGTGGGGGCGGTCGTGGTACTGGACGGCGCGATCGTCGGGCGCGGCTGGAACGCGCCCATTTCTCTGCACGACCCGTCGGCGCATGCCGAGATCCGCGCGCTGCGCGATGCGGCGGCTCGTGTCGAGAACTATCGTCTTGCCGGCGCCGCGCTGTACGTGACGTTGGAGCCGTGCGCGATGTGTGCCGGCGCGATCATGCATGCGCGCATCGCGCGGGTCGTGTACGGGGCGGCCGATCCCAAGACCGGGGCAGCGGGGAGCGTGGTGAATCTGTTCGCCGAGGCGCGGCTCAACCATCACACGGCGGTGGAGGCCGGCCTGTTGGCAGAGGAGTGTGGCGAGACGCTGCGGCGCTTCTTCCAGGCGCGCCGGAAGGCCGTCGGCTAGGTTCGCCGATGTTGCGGTGCGCGCTGCCTGATTGTGGCGGCAAACGCCTGATTTACCGGCAGGACGGTGAGTGACGGGCCGGTGCATTGTGCGCCGCTCACGGATCGTCTAGAGTGCCCGCCGAACCGCGGTACCCCCTACAACAGGTTTGGCGAGGATCTCATGCGACTGAAGGGCAAGGTCTCCATCATCACGGGTGGCGGGCGCGGTATAGGCCAGGCAACGGCACTCAAGTTCGCGCGTGAAGGGGCGCTGGTCGTGGTCAGCGACATGAACCAGCCGACGGTGGACGAAACCGTCGATGCCATCCGCAAGGAAGGCTTCGAGGGCATGGGCTTCGTGGTGGACGTGACCAAGCGGTCCGACATCGACGCGATGGTGCAGGCCGTGATGGCGAAATACGGCCGCATCGACGTGCTGGTGAACAACGCCGGCATCGTGATAGACGCGCAGTTGAAGAAGATGTCCGACGTGGCCTTCGACAAGGTCATCGACGTGAACCTCAAGGGCACCTACAACTGCGCGCGCGCCGTCGTCGACATCATGATCGAGCAGCAGTCTGGCGTGATCCTGAACGCCTCGTCCATCGTCGGCATCTTCGGTAATTTCGGCCAGACCAACTACGCCGCTAGCAAGTTCGGCGTCATCGGCATGGTGAAGACCTGGGCCCGCGAACTCGGACGCAAGGGCATCCGCGCGAACGCGGTGTGTCCGGGGTTCGTGGAGACACCGATCCTCGCATCGATTCCGGAAAAAGTGCTCGAGACGATGCGCGAGAGAGTGCCGATGGGGCGGCTGGGCAAGCCGGAGGACATCGCGAACACCTATGCCTTTCTCGCTTCGGACGAGGCGAGCTACATCAATGGGGCGGTGATCGAGGTGAGCGGGGGGGCGACGATTTAGTTGCTGGTGGGGGCGCCGCTGCCCCCACCCTAACCCTCCCCCGGCGAAGCCGGGGGAGGGGACGTACACCCCTTCCTCCACCGCAGGTGGGGGAAGGTTGGGATGGCAGCCGCGTCAGGTCGAACCCACCAACGCCCGCAACGACGCGCGATCCGGCTTCCGCACCACCCCGGCCTCGGTGATCAACGCCGTCACCAGCTCCGCCGGCGTCACGTCGAACGCCGGATTGAAGACCGGCACGCCGTCCGGCGCCCACGTCTCGGCGCCATAGCCGGCCACCTCCTCGCGCCCGCGCTCCTCGATGGGAATGGCTGAACCGGCCTCGATCGACAGGTCGAGCGTGGAAACCGGACAAGCCACGTAGAACGGAATGCCGTGGCGCGCCGCCAGCACGGCCAGGGGAAATGTGCCGATCTTGTTCGCCACATCGCCGTTGGCCGCCACGCGATCGGCGCCCACGATCACCAGATCGATGCGACTGCGCGCCATGAGATGACCGGCGGCGACGTCGGGCAGCAGCGTGACCGGGATGCCGTCCTGCTGCAGTTCCCAGGCGGTGAGACGCGCGCCCTGCAGTACGGGCCGGGTCTCGTCGGCGAACACCGCCACGCGCTTGCCCGCCGCTGCGGCGGAGCGGATCACGCCGAGTGCGGTGCCGTGGCCTGCCGTGGCGAGCGCACCCGCGTTGCAGTGGGTGAGGATGCGAGCGTCGTCCGGGACGAGCGCCGCTCCGAGGTCTCCCATGCGGCGGTTCGCCGCGACATCCTCTGCCAGGATCGCATGGGCTTCGAGCAACAGGCGTTCGGCGATCGTTGCGGGAGGATCGGATGCCCCCGTCGACCACACGGCGCGCATCCGATGCAGCGCCCAGAACAGGTTCACCGCCGTGGGGCGACTGGCCGCGAGACGCTCGAAGGCGTGGGCAAGGGTGGCGCTGAAGTCGTCTCGCGAAGCGCCCCGCAACCGCCGCGCTTCGACGGCAACTCCGTAGGCCGCGGCGCAACCGATGGCGGGTGCGCCGCGGATGGCCAGAGTCCGGATGGCTTCGGCGACGCCCGCAGCATCGTCGAAGAGGAGATAGTCGACCGAGCCCGGCAACCGACGCTGGTCGAGCATCTTCACGTGCCCATCGACCCAGGCGATGGTCTGCAAGGGAGTCCTCATCGGCGCAGCGGCGACAGGCTCAGGAGTTCCTGGAGCAATGGGGATCGGCTCGGCTCGGGGCGGCGCGTGAGAACTTCGTCGATGCCGCCGAATGCATGAACCGCTTCGACGAGAGTCTCATCGTCGAGCGCCGCGCCGGCGGCCAGGGCAACGAGATTTTCGCGATCCGTGGTGTCGACGCCGATGGCGACCACCGCGGAACCTTCCGCAAGCAAGTCGTCGATGGCGTGCGCCGAATCGGGCAACACGAGTGCAATCTGTCCCAGCCGCGGCCGGGTGTCGCGCACCCGCGCACGCAGTCCACGTTCGAATCCACCGTAGTGCAGTTCGGCGAGCAGGATGTCGGCGGGCGGCAGCGAAACGTACCGGTCGTGTGCCGCGGCGCGCGACGCGATGCGGATGTCGTGCCGATACATCCTGGCCGTCATCTGCGCGTGGCGTGCGTCGACGCTCGCCGCCACCAGGCCCAGTTCCGGATCGAGCGCGATGCGGGCCGCGGAGTCGGGAAGGCCCGCGGGATCCTGGTCCGCGGGAGCATGAGCTTCGAGATACGCACGGTACTCGAGGGCATACGACCCGGCATCGCGTCCGAACAGCGGCACGCGCTTCGTGAAGACCGCATGCTGCGGGGTCGGCGGTCCCTGGCCTGCCAGATCAGGCAGATCGGCGCGTGCGATGAAGCCCATCACCTCCGGGTCCCGATCGTTCGCGAGCACCATCGGCCAGCCGGCAACGGCGCTCAGATCGCGGCGCAGGCGGGCCAGGGCGGTGGCGCTTGCGCGGGTCTTCGGCGGTGTCGGTGCCGTCGGCAGATGCCACGCGTTCCGCGACTGCAGGAACGCTTCGGCACGCGCCGCCAGGTCGAGCATGTTCTCGTACGATGTGCGGGCGTCATCGCCGAACGCGACCACGCCGTGGTTTTCGAGTATCAGTCCGATGGTGCGCTCGGTACGCTCGCGCTCGAAGGTGGCCATGCACAGCTTCGCCAGTTCGAAGCCCGAGTGGCGGAACGGTACCAGCGGCGCGATGTCGCCGAAGACGGTTCGCGCGAGCTGGCGGCCCGACGAAGTGTTGATCACCGCGAGCACGCTGTCGGCATGGGTGTGCTCGACATGGCGCGCAGGGACCGAGGCATGCAGCAGCGTTTCGATCGAGGGCTTCGGCGCATCGGCGCGCAGCTTGAACGGTGCCAGCCCGGCCATCATGCCGTCGGTGTCCAGGTGCTCCTGTTCGAGCAGCCTGCGCGTGCCCTCGAGCTCCAGCGGCGTGAAATCCGCCGGCGTCACGTGGGCGAGGTCGGAACCGCTGCCTTTGACGTACAGACATTCGACCGACGACCCGTCGGCGCGCCGCCAGTGCGCCTTGAGCGAAGTGTTGCCGCCGCCGTACATCACCAGGTCCGGGTCGTTGCCGAGCAGTCGCGACGTGTAAGCGCGCAACTCCAGCGCATCCGCGCAGCGTGAGGCCGCCTCGTCGTTCCAGAGCGAATGCATGAGCGAATGGTTCGGAAAGGGCCAGCGATTATAATCGCTGCCCATGTCGCGACCCGCTACCCGCTTCGAGGTTCGACTCGTCGCGTGGGACGAGGCGCGCGAGGCCCTTGCTTCGGTGCGTCGCGCCGTTTTCGTCGTCGAGCAGAACGTGCCCGAGGATCTCGAGTGGGATGAAGCGGACGCGGTTTCGCTGCATGCGCTCGCAACGGCTGACGGTGTGCCGATCGGCACCGCTCGTCTGCTGCCCGGCGGGCATATCGGACGGATCGCGGTCCTGCGCGAATGGCGAGGGCAGGGCGCCGGCAACGCGTTGCTCGCGTCGATGCTGGCAGCGGCGCGCGAGCGTGGAATCGAAACCGCGGTGCTCAACGCCCAGGTGCAGGCACTCGACTTCTATCGCCGCCACGGGTTCGCGGCGGGGGGCGATGTGTTCCTCGATGCCGGGATCCCGCACCGGACCATGCGCCTCGACCTCACGCGGTCAGGGCGATCGGCGCCTCGAGACTGAGGGTGGCGCTGCGGTCCGTCGGCGTGCCGCCCAAGGCGTCGAAGTTCCGCTCCAGGAAGCGCGCTTCGCCGTGCCGGTCGATCAGGACGACGGTGGAGGCGCGGGTGCCGTAGCCGCCCATGCGGATGAAGATCGGCGAGAGCTGGCGTTCCCAGTCCAGGTTCACGCCGGTGGACGGCAATTCGGCATCGGGGGCAGGGGTGTCGTCGGCCAGCAGAGCGAACAGGGCATCGGCGAGTTCCGATCCATCGAGCTGCAAGGCGGTGCGCAGCGCCGCCTTGGCGCGGCGGACCTTCGGCCACGGCGTATCCAGCAGATGATTGCTCAGTCCGTGCAGGCCGGGGCCGAGGCGCTGTGCCGCGCCGCCGCGGTTGGAGCCATACCAGACCCCGCTCGCATCCGCCGCGAGCAGGCTGAACCCGTCGTACAGGTCGCCGTGAGTCAGTGCCCTGGCGACGAAGTCTTCCGCCCTTTCGGTGTCGCGCACGAAGCTGCTGACCAGGAGGCCGCGCGATCGCGGTGCGGCGAGCTTGCGCGTCGGGTCACGGTAGTTCGTGACCGCCGCAAGCGCACCCCGCTGGGCCAATGCGAGCCAGCTGCCACCCTTTTCCAGGTCCCGCCCGCCGAACACCGACGGCTCGTCACTCCAATGGCCGGCAGCGGCAGTGGCGCGGTGATGGAATTCGTCGCGATTGGCGGCGAGGACGAACGGGTAGCGTTCGTGGGCGCCGAGTGCAACCAGGATCAGGCACATGGGTCGTCGCCGAAGTCGCGGAAGCGCTCGACCTTGCGCGCGCCGTCCGCCGCCAGATGCGCCTCGATGCCGGAGCTCGCGGCGGCTTCGTTCAGCGCGGTCGCAAAGGCCTGGGCATCGGCGACGTTGTGGTAGGTCTCCATCCACAGCGTCGGGTCGTCCATCCGGCGCACCAGGTGGCCGAGGATGCCGGTACGTTTCTCGACCTCGCGGGTGAGGCGCGACACGCTGGCGTGGGCGCCGGCCGCGGCGTCGGGCCGGATGCGGTAGTAGATGTAGAAGTGGTGGGACATGAGTTAGTGCTGCAAGGCGCTCACCGCGGGGGACGCGGAGGACGCTGGGGAAAAACAAGACCGGGCGACGAACGGTTCGGGTTTCCTCTGGGTCCCCTGCGGTGAGCGCTTTTCTTGGACAGTGGGTGCGGAGTCCATTGATCCCTAGGCGTGCACGCGCTCGAGGGCGGCGAGCGGGGTACCGGTTTGGGTCGCGGAGACCTCGCCGCCGGCCGCCGTTTCGGTATCGATGACCGCCAGCACCCGGAATCCTCCATCGCCCGTGGGTGCGGAGGCAACCACGTTGCCGGCGGTCTGACCGGCGAGCGCGGAACCGGCCAGGGGCGCGCCAGGATCCAGGGCGTTCGGCGCCCGGGCGAGGTGCAGCCGCCGCTTCACTTCGCCGAGGTACTGCGACCGCGCCACGATCTCCTGCCCGGGATAGCAGCCCTTGGTGAAGCTCACGCCACCGATGCGCTCCAGATCCACCATCTGCGGCACGAACAACTCGCGTGTCGCGGGCAGGATCCAGGGGATCCCTTCGGCCACGTCGAAGCGCATCCAGTGGTCCGTGTCGGTCGGGATGGCCCGCGTCGCCATGCGATCCCAGGCCGCCATGGCAGCATCGGGTGTCAGGTAGCAGTGCCACCGGTCGGTGCCGACCTGGATGAGCCAGCCGCCCTCCACGGGTGTCAGAGCATGATCGCCGGGTGCCGGGACAGCGATGGCGTCGCTCAGGATCGACCCTGCGTCCCGACCCGTCAGGCCGATGCCCACGTAGTCGGTTTCCGGGAGATGGAGCTTCACCTGGGCCCGGAGGACGTACTTGCGCAGCCGGGCAACCAGATCCCCAGCCAGAGCCTGCGGCACCTCGGCCAGGTAACGGTCGCCGTCGCGCATGAGGCGCAGCGTTGCCAGCAGGCGGCCCTTGGCGTTGCAGTAGCCGCTCCACTGCCATCGACCGGAGGAGAGTCCGGTGACGTCCGACGTGAACTGGTTGTGCAGGAAGTCGGTCGCATCGCGCCCTTCGATCGCGATCAGCGCGAGGTGCGACAGTTCGGTCATCTGCGCCCCCGCATTCGATGGATGGACGGGGAAGCGGGTGATTCCGGCCGTCTCCCGGGTCGCGCCCCGGGACGCGAGGAACTGCTGCCAACGGTCGTTCATGGTTGGGGTCGGCACCGCCGACCGGTGCTAAGAAGTGCGGGAGGCGCAAAATTATAGTCAGTCGCTTTCGCCGGCCAAAATGGCGCCCATGTTCGCCCCGGATCGGGTCACGGTAACGCTCCTTCCCTCGCGCGGACTGGCGGTCGTGCTGGGACTCGCCCATGGCATCGGCGCCGCGATTCCCTGGTGGGTGGCGCTGCCGGTTCCGCTGGCTCTGGCTGCCACGACCGGGGTCGTGGCGCTGGGCGCCCTGGCCGTCACCCGCGATGCCCTGCGGATGTGGCCTTCGTCGGTGACCGGTCTCGCACTGGACGGTGCCGGGACAGGGGCCGTCACCTTCAGATCAGGACGTACCGAGACGGTGCGCCTGGGTTCGGACGGGACCGTGGTGCCCATCGCCGTGGTGCTGAGCCTGCGCGGGACCCGCCGCTACGGGGTGGTCATCACGCGTGACGCGTGCTCCGAAGCCGAATTCCGGCACCTCCGGGTGTTCCTCCGGTGGCGTCTCAGGTCCGATCCGGCGGGGGATGGTCGCGGGCAATGAACTATTCGCGCAGCGGCGGGTCGGTAGCCGCAGTCGGAGAATTGGATGAAGGCGGCCCGCTGTGGAGCCGATGCTATACTCGCCGCCCTTCGAAGTCGGCGCGAGCCGATTCATACAGGCGAGTGGTTTTGGATATGGCCCATGGGTGATCGCGAGATCGATCAGCAGCTGGTCGAGCGTGCCCAGCGGGGAGACAAGCGTGCGTTCGAGATGCTGGTCGCCAAGTACCAGCGCAAGCTCGGGCGGCTGCTGTCCCGTTTCATCCGGGATTCCGCCGAGGTCGAAGACGTGGCTCAGGAGGCTTTCATCAAGGCCTACCGGGCCCTGCCGTCGTTCCGGGGGGACAGCGCTTTCTACACGTGGCTCTACAGGATCGGCATCAACACGGCCAAGAACTACCTGGTGGCCATTGGCCGGCGCGCCCCGACCACGACTGAATTTGACAGCGAGGAAGCCGAAAACTTCGAGGACGGCGACCAGTTGCGGGACGTGAACACCCCGGAAGCCGAACTCATGAGCAAGCAGATCGCGGCAACCGTGAACGAAACCATGCAGGCATTGCCAGAGGAACTACGCACGGCGATCACCCTGCGGGAGATCGAAGGCCTGTCCTACGAGGACATAGCGACGATCATGAACTGCCCGATCGGCACCGTCCGGTCGCGGATCTTCAGGGCGCGGGAGACTATTGCGGAGAGGCTGCGCCCGCTGTTGGGAACGAGCAAGGACAAGAGGTGGTGACGATGGAACGGATTTCGGCACTGATGGACGGTGAGTTGGACGGCGAGGAAGCGGTCCGGGAACTCAAGCGTTGCGGCGGCGACGCGACTTTGATCGAGGGTTGGGCGACCTACCACCTGATCGGCGACGTGCTCCGGGCGGAGACGCCCCTGCGGTCGGGCTTCGAGGCGCGCCTGCGGGAAGCCCTGGCGGCCGAGCCGACGGTCCTGGCGCCCCGACCCAGCACCGTCCAGCGCAAGACCCGCCTGTTCGCTCTCTCGGCGGCGGCGTCCGCGGCGGGCGTGCTGGTGGTCGGTTGGCTCGCCATGCCTTACATCAATCATCCGGCCGGCGGTTCCGGTCAGACGGGCCTCGCCAAGGCGCCGCTCAGCCAGGGACAGACGGTCGCCGAGATCGATCCGTCCATGAAGGAGTATCTGCTCGCCCATCACGAGTCGACCACCGCCTCGATGCCGAGCGTGACGCCCTACGTGCAGTACGCGATCGGGACCCCGAAGGAAGGCGCGATGTCCCGATGAGGTCGGTCTGTCTACGGTGGGCCGGCGGCCTTGCCGTCGGTACCGCGCTGGCTGCTTACGCGAGCGCGGATCAGCTCCAGGATGCCGATGCGCTCGCCTTCCTGCAGAAGATCGCGGGAGCGGCACGCCAGCTCAACTACGAGGGCGTCTTCGTCTATCAGCACGGCGAAATGGTGGAGACCGCGAGCATCGTGCACATGGTCGACGGCCCGGCCGAGCACGAGAAGCTCGCGACGCTGGACGGACCGAAGCGCGAGGTGATCCGGCACAACGACGAGGTGTCCTCGTACTACCCGGAGATCCGGACCGTGCGCGTCGAGAAGCGCGCGGCCAAGCGCACCTTTCCGGCCCTGCCGTCGGAGCTGCTCAACACCATCACCGAGCACTACACCGTGCGCCGCCACGAGGGCGAGCGCATCGCCGGGTTCGACACCGAAGCGGTGAGCCTCGAGCCGCGGGACGGCTTCCGGTACGGTCACAAGTTCTGGTCCGAGATCGGGTCGGGATTGCTGCTGAAGGCCCGCATGGTGGACGGGCAGAATCACACCATCGAGATGTTCACGTTCACCCAGCTGAAGATCGGCGGCAAGATTCCGCTGTCGGCGGTGCAGGCGAGCTACGCCGCCGAGCACGACAAGTGGAAGTTCGAGCGTCTCTCGAACAACGACGCCAAGGACGCGGACAGCGGCTGGATCGTCAAGAACCAGCCGGCCGGCTTCCGCAAGGTCTACGAGATGCGCCGGTCGCGCCCCGGCGGTGGGCCGCATCTGCTGACCCACATCGTGCTGACGGACGGCCTGGCGGCGGTTTCGGTGTTCATCGAGCCGAACCCGGCCTCGAAGAAGATGAGCGATGGCCCGGCCCAGCACGGCGCCATCAACATCTACACCCGCACGGTGGGCGAGCAGCGCGTGACCGTGCTCGGCGAGACCCCTGCCGCCACGGTGCAACAGATCGCGATGTCTCTGACCCCGAGAGGGCGATAATCCGATCTGCCGCCGCCTGAACGTCCAGGCGGCCCCCCTTCCAACCAGGAACCCAAGCGATGATCCGTCAATGGTTGTTTGCGTCGATCGCGTCTGCGGCACTGTGCCTGCCCGCCGTCGCAGCCGAGCTGCCCGACTTCACCGAGCTGGTCGAAGCCCAGGGGCCGGTGGTCGTGAACATCAGCACCACTTCGTCCAAGTCGCCGCAGCAGACCCCGGGCGGGCCCGGCGGCCCCGAGGACGACCCGTTCTTCGACTTCTTCCGCCGCTACGGCCCGCCCGGCCAGCCGCGGGAGCAGGAAACCCGCTCCCTCGGATCGGGCTTCATCATCAGCCAGGACGGCTACATCATGACCAACGCGCACGTGGTCGAGGCCGGTGACGACATCACAGTCCGCCTCACCGACAAGCGCGAATTCACCGCCAAGGTGATCGGGGCCGACAAGCGTTCCGACGTGGCGGTGATCAAGATCGAGGCGGCGAACCTGCCCAAGGTGACCATCGGCGATGCCAACAAGCTCAAGGTGGGCGAATGGGTGCTCGCGATCGGCTCGCCGTTCGGCTTCGACAACACGGTGACCGCCGGCATCGTCAGCGCCAAGGGCCGGTCGTTGCCGCAGGAGAACTTCACCCCCTTCATCCAGACCGACGTGGCCATCAACCCCGGCAATTCCGGTGGCCCGCTGTTCAACCTGAAGGGCGAGGTGGTGGGCATCAACTCCCAGATCTACAGCCGCACCGGCGGCTTCATGGGGCTGTCGTTCGCGATCCCGATCGACGTGGCCATGAACATCGCGAACCAGCTGCGCGCCAGCGGTAAGGTGACGCGCGGCCGGATCGGAGTGGTGATCCAGGAGGTCACCAAGGAGCTCGCCGAGTCCTTCGGCCTGACGAAGCCCCAGGGCGCCCTGGTGAATTCGGTGGAAAAGGGCGCGCCCGCCGACAAGGCGGGCATCGAACAGAGCGACATCATCCTCAAGTTCGACGGCAAGGCCATCAACAGTTCGGCCGAGCTGCCCCGTGTGGTCGCCGCGACCGCTCCCGGGACCAAGTCCACGATCCAAGTGTGGCGCAAGGGTGCCACCAAGGATCTCACCATCGTGGTGGGCGAGCTGCAGGAGGACAAGCGTGCCGAACGCCAGCCCAAGAAGCCGGCCAAGTCCGGCGACGCCGTGGCCAAGCTCGGCATGACGCTGACCGAACTCACCGCCGACCAGCGCAAGGAACTGGGTATCGCGAGCGGTCTGCTGGTGGAGGACGCCCAGGGCAACGCCGCCAAGGCCGGCATCCGCCGCGGCGACATCCTGCTCGCCATCAACAACCAGGACGTGAAGACGCTGGAGCAGCTGAACCAGGTGATCGCCCAGTTCGAGAAGTCGCGCAGCGTCGCGCTGCTCATCCGGCGCGGCGAATCCTCTCTGTACGTCCCCCTGCGCCTTAACGGTAACTAGAGCGGTGCGAGATACCCGGCGAGGGGCCCCGAGCCGGCGGCTCGGGGATCGACGGCCAGTCGAGTCGCCGCTGGAGGCCGGATCGAAGTCGTTCACACAGATAGGTGGATACTGAGGCCGAGGCAGGACGGTCGAATAGGCTAGAATCCGCCCTTCGCTCGCGCACCTCAAGGAAAGGGGCACTTCGGTGCCCCTTTTCGTCATGCAGCACATCCGCAACTTCTCCATCATCGCCCACATCGATCACGGCAAGTCCACGCTCGCGGACCGCTTCATCCAGCTATGCGGCGGCTTGTCGGACCGCGAGATGGAGGCCCAGGTGCTCGATTCCATGGATCTCGAGCGCGAGCGCGGCATCACCATCAAGGCCCAGACCGCGGCGCTCACCTATCGGGCGCGTGACGGCCAGACCTACCAGCTCAACCTGATCGACACCCCGGGCCACGTGGACTTCTCCTATGAAGTCTCGCGCTCGCTCGCCGCCTGCGAGGGTGCGCTGCTGGTGGTCGACGCCTCCCAGGGCGTCGAGGCGCAGACCGTGGCGAACTGCTACACCGCCATCGAACAGGGCGTCGAAGTGGTGCCGGTGCTCAACAAGATCGATCTGCCCTCCGCCGAGCCCGAACGAGTGATGGAGGAGATCGAGGACATCATCGGCATTTCCGCGATCGATGCGGTGCGCGCGAGCGCCAAGACCGGCGAGGGCGTCGAGGACATTCTCGAAGCGGTCATCGCGAAGATTCCGCCCCCCAAGGGCGACCCGGCCGCACCGCTCAAGGCGCTCATCATCGATTCCTGGTTCGACAACTACGTCGGCGTGGTGATGCTGGTGCGCGTTGTGGACGGCGTGATCAGGCCGAAGGACCAACTGCTGCTGATGGCGAGCGGCGCCGTGCACGGCTGCGAGCACGTGGGCGTCTTCACGCCGAAGTCGCGCGACACCGAAGAGCTGTCCGCGGGCGAGGTGGGTTTCGTGATCGCCGGCATCAAGGAACTGAAGGACGCCAAGGTGGGCGATACCATCACCCTGGCCAACCGTCGTGCCACCGAGCCTCTGCCCGGGTTCAAGGAGATCAAGCCGCAGGTGTTCGCCGGCCTGTATCCGGTGGAGTCGAACGAGTACGACGCGCTGCGCGACGCTCTCGAGAAGCTGCACTTGAACGACTCGTCGCTGCACTACGAGCCGGAAACGTCGCAGGCGCTCGGGTTCGGCTTCCGCTGCGGTTTCCTGGGGCTTCTGCACATGGACATCGTGCAGGAGCGGCTGGAGCGCGAGTACGGCATGAATCTCATCACCACGGCCCCCACCGTGGTGTACCAGGTGCTCATGCGCGACGGCAAGGTGCTCGAGGTGGAGAACCCGTCGCGGCTGCCCGAGCCTTCGAAGATCGAGGAGATCCGCGAGCCGATCATCACCGCCACGATCCTGGTGCCGCAGGACTACGTGGGGCCGGTCATCACGCTCTGCAACCAGAAGCGCGGTGCCCAGCGCAACCTGCAGTACATGGGGCGCCAGGTGATGCTGACCTACGACCTGCCGCTCAACGAAGTGGTGATGGATTTCTTCGACAAGCTGAAATCCACCAGCCGCGGCTACGCATCACTCGACTACGACTTCAAGGAATTCCGCGCCGACGACCTGGTGAAGCTCGACATCATGATCAACGGCGAGAAGGTCGATGCGCTGTCGCTCATCGTTCACCGTTCCAACTCGCTGCACCGGGGGCGCGAGCTCGCGTCCAAGATGCGCGAGCTGATCCCGCGCCAGATGTTCGATGTCGCGGTCCAGGCGGCCATCGGCGCCCACATCATCGCCCGCGAGAACGTCAAGGCGCTGCGCAAGAACGTGCTCGCCAAGTGCTACGGCGGCGACATCACCCGCAAGAAGAAGCTGCTCGAGAAGCAGAAGGCCGGCAAGAAGCGCATGAAGCAGGTCGGCAGCGTCGAGATCCCCCAGGAGGCGTTCCTCGCGATCCTCCAGGTGGAAGGGAAATAACCGCTCCTCCCGGAAGAAGCCCAGAGCTCATCCATGAACTTCGCCCTCATCATGCTCGTGCTGCTGGTCGTGACCGGCGGCATCTGGCTTCTCGACAAATTCGTCTTCCGTGCCAAGCGCAGCGCCGACGCCAAGGAACCCTGGTGGATCGAGTATCCGAAGAGCTTCTTTCCGGTGATCCTGGTGGTGTTCCTGCTGCGGTCCTTTTTGGTGGAGCCGTTCAAGATCCCCTCGGGGTCCATGATTCCGACCCTGCTGGTGGGCGATTTCATCCTGGTGAACAAGTTCACCTACGGCTTGCGGCTGCCGGTCATCAATACCAAGGTAATCGAACTCAGTTCCCCGCAGCGCGGCGAGGTGATGGTGTTCCGGTTCCCCGAGAACCCGTCGCTCGACTACATCAAGCGCGTGGTGGGCGTACCCGGCGACCACGTGGTCTACCGCAACAAGCGCCTCACGGTGAACGGCAAGCCGGTCGAGGTGGAGTCCGAGAGCGACTTCAGCTACCTGGAAGGCGGACTCAACTACATCAGCGCCAAGCGCTTCCGCGAGCAGCTGGGCGTGCACCAGCATTCCATCATCATCAATGCCGACAGCCCGCCGGTCCAGCTGGCGGGCGTGCGTCCGTTCCCGTATCGCGAGAACTGCGAATACAATGATGAAGGTTTTGCGTGCAAGGTGCCGGCCGGCCACTATTTCATGATGGGCGACAACCGCGATTCCAGCAGCGACAGCCGCTACTGGGGGTTCGTCCCCGATGCCAACATCGTCGGCAAGGCGTTCCTGATCTGGTGGAATTTCGGGGAGTTCGGGCGCATCGGCACCCGGATCAACTGATGGGGGTCGGCATGAGGAAACAGCGGGGCCTGAGCCTGTTGGGGCTCATCGTGATCGGCGGCATCCTGGTACTGGTCGCCATCGTCGGCATGAAGGTGACGCCGGCGTACATCGAGTACTTCACCATCCAGAAGCACCTGCGCGAACTCGCGCGCAGCCCGGATTCGAGCACGCCCAAGCAGATGATGGAGGCGTTCGACAAGCGCTCGCAGATCGACGACATCACGGCGATCCAGGGCAAGGACCTCGACATCACCAAGAACGGCAACACGGTCGCCATCAGCGCCTCCTACGAGAAAAAGGTGCCGCTGTTCGCGAACATCAGCGTGCTGATCGACTTCGAGGCGACCAGCGGGCGGTGAGTCACGGCGGGCGGCCCCAGGCGCTGCCGGGCGATCGGTATCGGTCGCCGACGGAGAGGTGCCGAGCATTCTCGGCATAGCATCGAGGCGATGGCCGCAGCCGATCTGAGCGACGCGATCGGGCACGTCTTCGGCGATGCGGCGCTGCTGCGCCAGGCGCTCACCCACCGCAGCCACAGCCAGCCGCACAACGAGCGGCTCGAGTTCGTCGGCGATGCGGTGCTGAACTGCGTGATCGCGCAGGTGCTCTTCCAGCGATTCCCGGCGCTGCCCGAGGGTGATCTTTCGCGGCTGCGGGCGGGTCTGGTCAACCAGACGGCGCTGGCGTCCCACGGCGAACGCCTGGCGCTGGGCCGCTACCTGCTGCTGGGCGAGGGCGAAGCGCGCAGCGGCGGCGCGGCGCGGCCGTCGATCCTGGCCGATGCGCTGGAGGCGCTGATCGGCGCCGTGTTCGTCGATGCCGGGTTCGAGCGGGCGCAGGCGGTCACGCTCGGCATCTTCGAGCAGTCGCTGGCCGAACTCGACCCGGTCTCATCCGAGAAGGATCCCAAGACCCGGCTGCAGGAACACCTGCAGGCGCGGCGGCTGGCCTTGCCGGTCTACCGCGTGACGGCGGTGCGCGGTGAAGCGCACCGGCAGGAGTTCGAGGTGGAGTGTGCGGTCGAGGCTTTCGGTGTCCGTGCGTCCGGGACCGGCACCAGCCGGCGCGGGGCCGAGCAGATGGCGGCGCGGGAGGCGTATGAGAGGGTGGTGGGGGGGTGACGGCGATTCTTGCATCCATCTTGGCCCCCATCCCAACCTTCCCCCACGCTGGTGCGTGGGGGAAGGAGTGCCCTTGGTCTGGGCAGAGCGCTCGCAGATGCACTCCTTCCCCCGGCGAGAGCCGGGGGAAGGTCGGGATGGGGGCCAGGACCCATCCACGCCCCCCACTCGAATCCACACCATGACCACCCCCCACCGCGCCGGGCACGTCGCCATCGTCGGCCAGCCCAATGTCGGCAAGTCGACCCTGCTGAACCGCCTCGTCGGTCAGAAGGTGAGCATCACTTCGCGCAAGCCGCAGACGACCCGGCATCAGGTGACCGGCATCGTGACCCTGCCCGATGCGCAGTACGTGTTCGTCGATACGCCGGGTTTCCAGACTGCGCACGGCGGCGCGCTCAACCAGGCGCTCAACCGCGCCGTGACCGACAGTCTCGCCGGTGTCGACGTGATCGTCTTCGTGGTGGAAGCCGGGCATTTCGGCGCGCGCGACGAGGCCGTATTGACCCTGCTGCCCGCCGATCGCCCCGTGGTGCTCGCGATCAACAAGATCGACCGCCTGAAGGATCGGGCAGCATTGCTGCCGTTCATCCAGCGCGTGAGCGCGCTGCGCGATTTCGCGGCAGTGGTACCGGTCAGCGCAAAGGCCGGAACGCAATGCGACGAGCTGCTGAAGGCGCTGCGTGAACATCTCCCCGAGCAACCTGCGTTCTACGACGAAGACCAGATTACCGATCGCAGCGAACGGTTTCTCGCCGCCGAGCTGGTACGCGAGAAGATCTTCCGCCTGACCGGCGACGAACTGCCCTATGGCGCGAACGTGGTGGTGGAGACCTTCGAGACCGAAGGCGATCATCGGCGCATCCGCTGCCTGATCGTGGTGGGCCGCGAAAGTCACAAGCCGATCGTCATCGGCGCCGGTGGTGCCAAGTTGAAGGAGATCGCCACCGAGGCCCGGCTCGACATGGAGCGGCTGTTCGGCGGCAAGGTGTTCCTGGAGCTTTGGGTCAAGGTGGAACGCGGCTGGACCGACGACCCGAAGGCGATGCGCAAGTATGGGTACGCCTGAAGCGCGCGAATCGAGTGGCGTGCGCGCGGCCGCGCACGACGAACGCCGGCGCGAGCTCAACCGGCCGGCCTTCGTCCTCCACAGCTATCCGTGGAAGGAGACGAGTCTCGTCGTCGAACTGTTCACGCGCAGCCACGGCCGTGTGCCGGTGATCGCGAAGGGCGCGCGCCGCCCGCATTCGCCCACGCGCGGACTGCTGATGGCCTTCCAGCCGCTGCTGGTGACCTGGTCGGGCAAGGGCGAACTGCGGCTGCTGCATGGCGCCGAATGGCAGGGCGGGGTGCCGCAGTTGACCGGCGTGTCGCTGCTGTGCGGCTTCTACGTGAACGAACTGCTGGTGAAGGTGCTGGCGCGGGACGACCCGCATGAACGATTGTTCGACACCTATGCCACCGCGATTCGGGAGCTCGCAGGTCCCGTGGCGCCGGCTGCGGTCCTGCGCCGCTTCGAGAAGAGCCTGCTCACCGAACTGGGCTATGCGTTGGAACTGGGCTTCGAGGCTCAGACCCGCGTACCGGTGGCTGCCGAGCGGCGTTACCGGTATGCCCCCGAACTGGGCCCGGTGCCGGTAGATTCGCATGGTGCGCAAGATCACGAGATCGAGACCGTCCACGGTCGCACGCTGCTCGACATCGCGCGCGACGATTACTCCGACGCGATCACGGCGGCGGAAAGCAAACGCCTCCTGCGCGCGCTGATCCATCATCATTTCGGTCAGCCGGAACTCAACACCCGTCAGCTCATCAAGGATCTGCAACAGCTGTGACCCATCTCAGCGTCAACCTCAACAAGGTCGCGCTCCTGCGCAACCAGCGGCCGCTCGACATCCCGAACGTCCAACGCATGGCCCTCATCGCCATCGGTGCCGGTGCCAACGGCATCACGGTGCACCCGCGCCCCGACGAGCGGCACGTGCGCGCCACCGACGTGCGCGAACTCGGGCAGCTGCTGAAGAGTCATCCGCGGATCGAGTACAACATCGAGGGCAACCCGATGCACAACACGCTCGATCTGGTGCTGGAGATGCGGCCGCACCAGTTCACCATGGTTCCGGACGAGCACGGCGCGGTCACCTCCGACCACGGGTGGGATCTGGCGCCGAACGAGAAATGGCTGCGGCCGATCATCGAGCGCGTCAGGGCGGCCGGTGTGCGGGTAAGCCTCTTCATGGACGCGGATCCCGACGCCATGGCGCGCGCGCGGGGTATCGGCGCGGATCGCATCGAGCTGTATACCGAACCCTATGCGCGGGCGTACGGAACGCCGGGAGAGAAGGCGTCGCTGCAGCTCTATGCCGCCGCAGCGCGAGCAGCGCAGAAGGTCGGGCTCGGCGTGAATGCCGGCCACGACCTCAATCGCGACAACCTGCCGGCCTTCATTGCCGCGGTGCCGAACGTGCTCGAGGTCTCCATCGGCCATGCGCTGGTGGCCGATGCCCTGGAATTCGGCATGGATGCCACGGTGCGGGCCTACCTTGCGGCATTGGGTGGAGCGAAGGCGTGATCGCGGGCATCGGCGTGGACATCGTGGAGGTGGCGAGGATGGAACAGGCGCTGGAGCGCTTCGGCGACAGGTTCGCTCAGAAAGTGCTGGCTCCCGAGGAATGGCCCGACTTCGAGGCCGCCGGCCGGCCGGCGGCGTTTCTCGCGAAACGCTTCGCGGCGAAGGAGGCCTTCGGCAAGGCGTTCGGTACCGGGATCCGCGCGCCGGCCAAGTTCCACGCGATCCGCGTCGATCGCGATGCACTCGGCAAGCCGTTCTTCCGGTTCGGTGTGGAGCTGGGGGAGACGCTCGAACGTCGCGGTGTGCACCGGTACCATCTTTCCATCACCGACGAGCGCTTTGCCGCGGTGGCGATGGTCGTCCTCGAAGCCATGGAGGCCTCCCAATGAGCGCACTGCCCACGAAGGCCCTGCCGCTCGGCCCGGTGATGCTCGACGTGACCGGTCTGGAACTCCAGCCGGAAGAACGCGAACGCCTGTTGCATCCCGCCGTGGGCGGCGTGATTCTCTTCGGGCGCAACTATGCGAATCCGGAACAAGTCACGCGTCTTGTCGCGGACATCCATGCGGTCCGGACACCGCCGTTGCTGGTGGCCGTGGATCACGAAGGCGGGCGCGTGCAGCGTTTCCGTGAAGGGTTCACGCGCCTGCCGCCCATGCGCGAACTGGGGCGGCTCTACGACCAGTCGCAGGATGCCGCGTGTGCTCTCGCGAACGACGTAGGGTCGGTGCTGGCGCATGAGCTGCGAGCCTGCGGCGTGGACTTCAGTTTCGCCCCTGTTCTCGATCTCGACTACGGTCGCAGCGGCGTGATCGGCGACCGGTCCTTCCATGCCGACCCGGCGGCGGTGGCGGACCTCGCGGCCGCCCTGGTGACGGGGTTGCAGGAAGGCGGCATGCCCGCGGTCGGGAAGCACTTCCCCGGGCACGGCTATGCGGAGGCCGATTCCCACACCGACATGCCGGTGGACGAACGCACTTTCGACGAAATCGAAGCGCGCGACCTGGAACCGTTCCGGCGGCTGGTGACGCTGGGGATGCGCGGCGTCATGCCGGCGCACGTGCTGTATCCGAAGGTGGATCCGCAGCCGGCCGGGTACTCGAAGTTCTGGCTGCAGACCGTGCTGCGCGGCCGGCTCGGCTTCGACGGGACCGTCTTCAGCGACGACCTCTCCATGGTCGGGGCGCACGGCGCAGGCGGTATCGTGGAGCGCGCCTGGCTGGCGCTGGATGCCGGCTGCGACATGGTGCTGGTGTGCAACGATCCCACCTCGGCGGCGACGCTGCTGGACGGGATCGCGCGGGTATCGACACCGACAGGCCTGGAGCGCCTCGCCCAGCTTCACGGCGCGCCGCGACCTGTCGGATTTTCGGCGCTGCGCGAGCATCCAATGTACGCCGCAGCGCTGGACGCGGTTGCCCGAAGACCGTCGGTAGTTTGAACAGACTGCCGTCCGGTCGGCCGGCTATACTGGGGCCAGCCCGCGACAAGACCCGGCACCGGAGACTGGCAGTATGGAATTTGATTGGGATGCCTGGAGTGAACTGGCCCGATCCGACCCCGCAGCATTCGAAGAGAAACGCAAACAGGCAGTAGCCGCCCTGATCGCCGCGGCGCCGGAAGAGCATCGCCAGCGCCTGACCGGTCTGCAGTCCCGTATCGACCTCGAACGGCAGCGCTCGTCGAGCCCACTGGGGGCCTGCATCCGCATCAGCAACCTGATGTGGGAGAGCTTCGCGGAACTGCGGCGGGCGCTGGACGTCCTCACCGACACCTTGCAGCCCGGTGTGCGGCCGGCGCCGGCGCTGCGACCGGTGACGAACGCGCAGATCCTGCCCTTTCCGCCGCGAAGATGAATGCTCGCGGCGCGGGCCGGGGCGAGGCCCAGCCGCGGCTTCCCGGACTCACGGAGTGTCGCCGCTGCCCACGCCTGGCGGGCTTCCTGGACGAGGTGCGCAAGCGGCACCCGTCCTATCACGCGCGGCCGGTGCCGGCCTTCGGTGATGGGCGCCCGCGACTGTTGATCGTGGGACTCGCACCGGGCATGCACGGTGCGAATCGCACCGGGCGGCCGTTCACCGGCGACTACGCCGGCATCCTCCTGTACGAGACGTTGCATCGGTTCGGCTGGTCCACTCAGCCGGAATCGGTGACGGCGGACGACCCGCTGGAACTGCGCGGCTGTCGCATCACCAACGCGGTGAAATGCCTGCCGCCCGAGAACAAGCCCGAACCGGTCGAGGTGAAGACGTGCAACGGCTACCTGCAGGAGGAACTGAACGCGCTCGACGAGCGTGTAGCCATCCTCGCCCTGGGGCAGGTGGCCCATTCCGCAGTGCTGAGCGCGTTCGCGTTGCGCAAGGCCGAGTTCACGTTCGGGCATGGCGCCGAACATGCGTTGGCGCATGGACGGCGCCTGTTCGATAGCTACCATTGCAGCCGATACAATACCCAGACGAAACGCCTCACCGCGGCCATGTTCGAAGCCGTATTCGCCCGCATCGCCGCGCATCTCGAATCCGCCTGATATCCGCCCATGCCCTACGTCAACGTCCGCGTCGCCGGTCCGCTCACGCGCGATCAGAAGCAGAAGATCGCGGCGGAGATCACCGATACGTTAAGACGCGTCGCCGGCAAGCCGCCGGAGGTCACCTACGTCACGATCGACGAGGTGGCCGAGGAGAACTGGGCGGTCGCGGGACGCCTGCTGGATGAGGATGGCTGAGGCGCACGCCGACGGGTCCACGACGGATCGGCCGTCGATCGAGGAGATACTCGCCACGCTGCCGCATCGCCCGGGGGTCTACCGGATGATCGGGGCCACGGGTGACGTGCTGTACGTCGGCAAGGCGCTCGACCTGCGCAAGCGCGTGACCTCGTACTTCCAGAAGACAGCGGCCCTGGCGCCCCGCATCCAATTGATGGTGGGGCAGGTGGTGACCATCGAGACCACCGTCACCCGGTCCGAAAGCGAGGCGCTGCTCCTCGAAAACAACCTCATAAAAAGTTTAACTCCTCGCTATAATATACTGTATCGGGACGATAAATCCTATCCGTATCTGGTGCTTACCGGGCATGTCTTCCCGCGCCTGGGCTTCCACCGGGGGGCGCTCGACAAGCAGAACCGGTACTTCGGGCCGTTCCCCCACGCGAGCGCGGTGCGCGAGAGCATCCAGCTGCTGCAGAAAGTCTTCCGGGTGCGGACCTGCGAGGACACCGTCTTTGCCCACCGGTCCCGGCCCTGCCTGCTGCATCAGATCCGGCGCTGCACGGCGCCCTGCGTCGGGCTGGTGGATGAAAAGACCTATGCCGGGGATGTGGCCCACGCCGAGATGTTCCTGAACGGTCAGCAGGACGAGGTGCTCGCGGATCTGGGAGAGCGGATGGAGGCTGCGGCCGCGGAACAGGCGTACGAGCAGGCCGCCGTCTATCGCGACCAGGTACGCAGCCTCAAGGCCATCCGTGAGCGCCAGTTCGTCTCCAGCGCCAAGGCCCAGGACGCGGACGTGATCGCGGCGGTGAACGAATCGGGCATGACGGCCGTTAACCTCGTCATGATCCGGGGCGGCATGCATCGCGGCGACCGAACGTTCTTTCCGCAGAACGCGCGCGAACACGACGAGAGCGACGCGGTGGAGGCGTTCCTGGTGCAGCACTACCTCGAGAAGCCCGCGCCGTCCCTCATTGTCGTCAATCGCGGGGTCGAGGCCGACAGCCTGGCCGCGCTGCTGACGGAGCAGTCGGGGACGAAGATCCAGATCTCCGCCAACCCGACCGGCGAGCGCCGCGTGTGGCTCACCATGGCCGAGCAGAACGCACGCCTCGCGATCGGCCAGCGCGTCGCGACGCAGGCCACGCAGGAGGCGCGACTCACCGCGCTGCAGCGCGCGCTGAGCCTGCCCGAGACCACGCAGCGCATCGAATGCTTCGACATCAGCCACACCATGGGCGAGGCCACCGTCGCTTCGTGCGTCGTGTACGACCACGGAGCCATGCAGAACTCCGAGTACCGTCGTTACAACATCGAAGGCATCACGCCCGGCGACGACTACGCGGCATTGCGGCAGGCGCTCGAGCGCCGCTATCGCAAGATCGCCGAGACCGACGGCGTGACCCCGGATCTCATCCTGATCGACGGCGGCAAGGGACAGATCTCCGGCGTGATTCCGGTGATGCAGGACGTGGGGCTGCCGGAGATTCCGCTGGTGGGCGTCGCGAAGGGCGAGGAACGCAAGGCCGGTCTCGAGCAGCTGATCGTCGCGGAAACCGGCGAGATCGTGCGACTCGCGCCGGACGATCCGGCGCTGCATCTCATCCAGCAGATCCGCGACGAGGCGCATCGCTTCGCCATCACCGGGCACCGCAATCGCCGCGCGCGCGCGCGCACCACGTCGAGCCTCGAAGGCATCGACGGCATCGGTTCGAAGCGACGGCAACGGTTGCTCGCGCGCTTCGGCGGGCTGAAAGGTGTCGTTGCCGCCAGCATCGACGAACTTGCCACGGTGGACGGCATCAGCCGACCGCTCGCCGAGCGCATCTATCGGCAACTGCACTAGGGTCCCCGACATGCCGATGAATCTGCCGATCCTGCTGACCTGGGCGCGCATACTGATGATCCCGGTGTTCGTCGGGCTGTTCTATCTGCCCGACAGCGTGCTCAGCATGCACAACAAGAACCTCGCGGCGGCCGCGGTGTTCCTGCTCGGTGCGCTGACCGACTGGCTCGACGGCTTGCTCGCTCGCAGCCTCAACCAGACCTCGGCGTTCGGCGCGTTTCTCGATCCGGTCGCGGACAAGCTGATGGTGGCGGCAGCGCTGATCGTGCTCGTGAAGCTCGGTCGCGCCGACGAGGTGGTGGCGGTGATCATCATCGGGCGCGAGATCGCGATCTCCGCGTTGCGGGAATGGATGGCGCGCATCGGCGAGAGCCGCTCGGTCGCCGTATCGTTTCTCGGCAAGGTGAAGACCATCTGCCAGATGGTCGCGATCCTGATGCTGCTGCATCACGACCCGCTGTTCGGTGTCATCGACGTGCGCTTTCCCGGCACGATCCTGATCTACGTGGCCGCGGTGCTCACGCTGTGGTCCATGGCCTACTACCTCAAGATGGCTGCGGGCAGCATCCGGGAGCGTTCCCGCTAGGGGGAGAGGTGGCCGTCCTTGACAGGACGCCTCTGATTTCTATAATGCCGGGTCTGTTCGATGCGGGAATAGCTCAGTTGGTAGAGCGCAACCTTGCCAAGGTTGAGGTCGCGAGTTCGAGACTCGTTTCCCGCTCCACCCGATTCCGGGACTCGAAGGGAAAACGGTCGTAGCAGGCTTCACGCGACGTTTTCCCTTTTTCGTTGGTCCCCGTTGCAGCGACGCGACGGCGGGGTGGCAGAGTGGTCATGCAGCGGCCTGCAAAGCCGTCCACGCCGGTTCGATTCCGACCCCCGCCTCCAAAGTACCAAGGATTCCGGCGATCGCCGACATGAACGATCGTCGCGCCCCACGGGGTCCGACTTGAAGCACGACGAGCGCCAGAAGCATTTCCGCGATCGATCCGCGGTAGCAGCCCGGTTGGTTCCTATGAGGAAACCGTTCCTGGTCTAGGAAGAAGTCGCCAGCATCTCTGGAGGCTTCACGTCCGATTGGCGTCCAAACACCACGAGATACAAGGTCGGCAGGAACACGAGCATCAGGAGGGTTGCAATCAGCAATCCTCCCATGATGGCGAAAGCCATCGGGCCCCAGAGCACAGTGGGTGCGATCGGGATGAGACCGAGCACAGTGGTGAATGCGGTGAGCGTCAGCGGCCGCAGCCGGGAGCTGGCCGCGCTGATGATCGCATCGCGTAGACCCTTGCCCTCCGCCCGGTCGGTCTCGATCTGCACGACGAGGATCACCGCGTTCTTGGCGACCATTCCCAGCAGGGCGAGAATCCCGAGGATGGCGACAAAGCCGAGCGGGCGCCCGAACGCGAGCAGTGCCGGCACGACGCGGTGCCAGCACTCCCCTGCAGCGCTCTGGAGACAGAACGGGCTGGCGCTTTGTGCCGTCGTGGAATCGGTCCACCATCAAAAAGTAAATGAATTCCTCGCGCCACTCGCGCTCGACGTTGAGGTACATCTTTCCCGGAATGGGTGTGAGATCGATCTCACTCAGTGATCGGGGCTGTGTCATCGCGATTTCCTTCCTTCATTCGCTCCAACACTACTTAGGACCCTCTGTCTGATCCCTGCGCGTGCGACGACACGGCAGTGGGATGGCCGTCGTCTCAGCGAGCCTGAGCGCCAAGCGATGATCCACGTGCTGCATGACGAATGCATAGCCGATCAACCACCGGCGTGCGTTGCTCGGGGTTTGAGTCATGCTTGGTCCAGCGCCAGCCAAGTCTTGGGTCCGACAATGCCGTCCGGCACCAAACCGTGGGCCCGCTGGAAGGCCCGCAAGGCCGCTTCGGTCGCGCCGCCAAATTGCCCGTCTGCAGCGACCCCACACTTCATCTGAACTTGGCGCACGAGATCGCCGCTGGCGCCGCGTCGCAGGGTTGGCCGGCCAGCGCCTGTCGGACCGTCGGGCTCGCGTGACGGAATCTGCATCGGTGGTGGCGCAGTGCCAGCCAGATGCGCAGCGACCGCTGCACGGAAGGCATCCATGACCAGAGTAGGATCGTCCTTGCGCCCCTTCGGCAACGCGTATTCCTTGTGGCCGGCGCAAAACTCCGCGCTGACGCCTAAGCGTCCGAGTATTGCGGCGACACCACGCTGGTAGGCATCGAGCTGCACGGCGGGCCACGGAGAATCGGCTGCCGTGCCGGTGTTCTCTGCCTCTATGCCGATGAAGCTGGTGTTGCCGGTGGTGATCCCTTGCCAGCTGCCTACGCCGGCGTGATTGCAGCGGCCGGCGGCCAGCACGTAGAAGGTCCCGTCGCGTCCCAGTCCAAGCTGCGACAGCGGTCCGCGCAGATCCGGGCGCCCGTTGATTAGGGTACCGAGACTCGGCATATTGCCGTGCGCCGGGCCTGCGGTGTGGTGACACAGCACGCCGCGCGTGGGTCCGACATCGCCCTGTCCGCGCGTCTTCCAGCCATCGTGCTCGGCAACCTTGAGGCCGGCTGCGTAGAGCACGTCGGCCAGCCATTCGAGTGCGTACGCCATCTCAGGACACCCCGCCGCGTGCAGCCGGCAGTGCCTCGTCCGGCGTTGGATCGACTACCGCGACATCGCAGCCGTCGATGTGATTGTCGTCGGCGCTCGTGGTCGTAGAACCCGCGGATGCGATCCGCAGGCTCAAGGGAGCGGAACGGCCTCCGCCGGGTGGCGGTGTGACCACTACGAGATCGAGTTGCCCCTCGGCGCTGATGTCGGCGACAGGAAGCGTAACGCTGAGCTGGCTCGGGTCCTTGAACACGGTCGGTCGATCGCTGCCGCGCACCCGCACCACCGAGCCGGCGGTGAAGCCAGAACCTTGCACCGAGACGACTGCCGGGATGTTTGCCGGCGCAAGCGTAGCCGGGTGGATGGCGGCCAGTATTGGTTCGGGATTACCGAGGCCATCCTTGCGCTGCAAGTCGCCGCCACCGGGGGCGGTCTTGAATAGGGTATCAAAGACTTCGCCCAGCTTGTCGGTGGCCTGCTTGGAAAACATGCCGACCATTCCAGCCATGGCGGCGATGCCATATAGGTTGATTGTGTTGGGCTGTCCGCCGCTAGTGAGCAAGCCAGCACGGACAGCGACATAGAAGATGGCTGCCAATGCCATGGCAATGAAGGGGCGCAGGATGTACCACCACACCCAATTCGTGGAGAGCTTCTGGTTGCCGACGAAATCACTAAAGGAGGTCGCGGTATGGACGAAACTGCCGAGCGCGCCGGTGACCATGACCAGCAGCAGCAGGCGCACATCGACAGTTGTGTTGAAGCCTACACTCGTCCCGAACCAAAGTACCGTTTCGATTGCGTCACCGCGCTCCTTGTCCGACAGTCCGGCAGGCCAAAGCGTCAGGAGGAGATAGACGAGCAACAGGCTTAGTACGATCAGCCCGAGGCCGAGCGCGAGGATCTCGCTCGAGTTCGCCTGTTGTCCGGTAGCCCGGACGCCGACGGGAGGGTCGTTGGCTGCAGGTTCGTCCTGCGGTGCGCCATTTGCCATTGGTGCATTCCCTCCTGCTCGTAGTTGTTGCAATCCCCGGGTGTTCGACAACTCAAACCACGTTCAAGCCGCAGCCTGCTCGTAGAAGTCGAGTAACCCGCCGAGCCCAGGACACCGCGCCACCGGTCCACCTCCAGGATCACTGAGGCGGTGGGGCATGATCGGCCCGTTACCTAGACTTGGTGAATACGTCCTTGGTGACAACACCCCCGAACTTTCGTCCAAGACCAGATATGACGATGGGCCATCCCAAGGTGTACGGTGCGGGTGAGCGGCGAAACTCATCTGACGCACCCCGAGAGCGGTCTGCTATGAGCGCATCATGCAGCATGTTCAACCAGATACTCAAGTTGATCCTGGAGTTGGAGTTGCCCCGTTTCCGTGGAGAGTTTCGGATTTGATTCTCAAGCGGTCGTAAGCACTGCATGAGGTGATACGGGATGGTCGTTGGCGGGGTTGCGGTGGCGCCTTTCGAAATTGATGGGAGAGACGCGTCCGAGAGCGGAGTGGCGCCGGCGCGGGTTGTACCAACCCTCGATGTAACTAAACAGCGCCGAGCGCGCCTCGGCCTTGCTCCTGAAGCTGCGCCGGTCGATCAGCTCGCACTCCAGGCTGGCGAAGAAGCTCTCGGCCATGGCGTTGTCGTAAGCGTCGCCCACGCTGCCCATGGAGGGTCGAACGCCCATCTCCTTGCATCGGTGGCCGAAGGCGATCGAGGTGTACTGGCTGCCCTGGTCGGAGTGATGGATGACCGCCTCGGGCTTGCGCTGCTCAAGGGCCATGTTCAGCGCCGCCAGTACCAGATCGGCACTCATGCGCTCGCCGATGGCCCAGCCCACCACGCGACGGCTCCAGACGTCCAGCACGATGGCCAGGAAGATGAAGCCAGCCCAGGTGGGCACATAGGTCATGTCAGCCACCCAGAGCTGGTTGGGCCCTTCGGCCACGAAGCGCCGCGCTACCAGATCGGGCGCCGGGCGCTGGAGCTCGTCCCGACGTGTGGTCACCACGAAGCCGCGGCGCCGGCTCACACCCCGCAGCCCCGCGTGGCGCATCAGCCGCGCGACCCGCTTGCGTCCGACCCGTACCCCGACATCGCGCAGCTCGGCGTGGATGTTGGGACTGCCGTAGATCTGGTCGGACTGGCGGTGAATGTGCCGGATGCGCTCGGTAAGCACGGCATCCTCGATCGCGCGCGTCGAGGGCGCTCGCTCGCGCCAGGCGTAGAAGCCGCTGGCGGACACCCCCAGCACCCGGCACATCGTCTGAATGGGGAGTTCGGCCTGGTGCGCGTTCACGAGTTCGAAGACGGTGTGGAGGTCTTCTCGCCCTTGGCCGCGAACCAGGCCGTAGCCTTTGCCAGGATGTCGCGCTCCATCTTGAGCTGGCGATTCTCGCGACGCAGCCGGGCGAGTTCTTCGCGCTCGGCGCTGCTCAGGCCTTCCTTGCCCGGCAGCGGTCTTCCCTTGTCGCGAGCGGCCTGGGCGACCCAGTTGGAGATGGTCTGCGCGGAGCAGCCGAACTCGCGCGATAGTTCCGCCGGCGTCCTGCCAGCTTGCACCAATTCGATCATCTGCTCGCGGAACGCTGCAGGGTACGGCGGTCGGGACTTTGGCATCGTGGACTCCTTCCTTCACAAAGGATCAGGTCTCCACGAAAGCGGGTCAACTCCAATCTGGCTGGCGCTGCGCAACATCACGGCCGACTGGGGACGGGCGGCCAAGGAGTGGCGACAGGCGATGAACCAGTTCGCCATCGCTTACGGCGAACGCTTCACCAATCCCGTTCATTGACGATGTCCAATCGCCTCACTGAGGTGCACCTCGAATTTCGTCTTCCAAGGGTCGATGGTTATCATCGAACCTGGGAGGAAGGGAAATGAAGAAGATACCGAAGCAAGAGTACACGGCTGAGTTCAAGGAACAGTCGGTGA
>Ga0164290_1001178_pt1 | contig 48057 bp, 38 predicted proteins | sample Micstemetagenome_FD_108782 | JGI IMG/M metagenome (GOLD analysis project Ga0164290, IMG submission 108782) | Contaminated culture microbial community from soil near Moab, Utah, USA - Microcoleus steenstrupii SON62 (Illumina Assembly) | ecosystem: Environmental > Terrestrial > Soil > Soil crust...
CTCCTCGTCCGGCGGAACCAGCTCCTCCTCCGGCGGCACCTCCTCCTCGTCCGGCGGAACCAGCTCCTCCTCCGGCGGCACCTCCTCCTCGTCCGGCGGAACCAGCTCCTCCTCCGGCGGCACCTCCTCCTCGTCCGGCGGAACCTCCTCCTCGTCCGGCGGCGCACCGAGCGTCACGAGCACGACAATCCTGCCCGGCCCGACCCGCGTCGGCACATCGTCCGTCGCGATCGTGAGCTTCACGCGAAACGACAGTCTCGAGGGTGACGTCACGGGCACGCTCGCGGCGCTCTCGGGAATCTTCTCCGGGGCGGGCGCAGGACCGGACGGGCTGCGTATCGGCAGCAACGGCAATGCGGAGTTCACTTATGTCTTCCGCCCGAGCAGCCGCGGGACCTTCACGGAGAACCTTGCCTTTGATCTGGCCTCCCTCGGCGTCGATGGCTTCATCGAACTGAAGGGAACCGGCGTCGGCCCGTCCGTCGCCGGGCTGGGCCCAGACGGTGTGGCTGGAAATCTCGACTTCACGACCGCGGCTACCGGCGTGAGCAGCGGCCCGCGCACGGTCGTCTTCTCGATCACCAACGACACGACCGATATCGGCCCGCTCGATCTCGTCGGGCTGACCTTGCAGGAGGCCGTCCTGTCCGGCCCGGGCGCCGAGCTGTTCACGCTGACCGGTTTCGTCCCCGGCACCGTGCTCAGCCCCGGCGAGATGCTTCAGCTGATGCTCACCTTCGATCCGGAAACGCTCGCGGCGAGTGGCGTCAGCCTGTCCGCCGACCTTCTGGAGGAGACGCTGCTGACCATCATCACCGACATGGGAACCGAGTTCGGCGGCCGCGACGGACAGACGCTGACATACCGGCTGAACTGGGATTTCCTGGTCGGCGTGATCTCCGAACCCGCGGTCGGCGGCCTGCTTGCCCTGGCCGTCGTCGGGCTCATCGTCTTGCGTCGCCGGCGGTCCCAGAATTGAGGGTGGCGGGCCCGCCCGCCACCGACCGACCATCCCACGATCGATCCTTCGGCCGGCGATGGCTCGCAGCCCTGTTCGGGCGCGGCCGCGGCCTGGGACTGCTGATCCTCGCCGTCGTCCTGGCGCTTCGCGCCTTCGAACCCGCTGCTGTCGAAGTGGCGCAAATGCGCGGCTTCGACATCCTGCAGCTCCTGTTCCCGCGTCAGCCCGTCGCCGAGAACCCCGTCGCCGTCGTCGCGATCGACGAAGAAAGCCTTTCGAGCATCGGGCAATGGCCCTGGCCGCGGACAAGACTCGCCGACCTCCTGGAACGCCTGAACGCGCTCGGAGCGAGCGTGATCGGCTTCGACATCCTGTTCGCGGAGCCTGACCGGACATCGCCCACGCTGATGGCCGAAGCCCTGCCGCAGCTCGACCCCGAGACCAGGGGCCGGCTCAGCGCCTTGCCCAGCAACGATGCAGTCTTCGCCGCGGCCTTCGCGCAGTGCTGCGTCGTGCTCGGGCGCGCTTCCGCCGCGGCGGGAAGCGGGAAGGCGCAGGCGGAGGAGCCGCCGCCGACCACACCTTCGGCCCTGGTGGGCACCGACCCGCGCGAGCTCCTGCCCGGTTCCAGGTTGCGCCTCATCGCCCCGATCCCGGGACTCGACCAGGCGGCGCACGGCCGCGGCCTGCTCGACCTGCCGCCGGAAGCCGATGGCGTGGTGCGCCGTGTACCCATGATTCGTGCCGTGGGCGATACCCTGCAGCCGGCGCTGGTGGTCGAGATGATCCGCCTGGCTGTCGGAGAGGAGATATTCGTCACCCGGGCCGGCCCGACCGGCATGCAGGGCGTCCTGGTCGGCGGCGTCCTGGTGCCGACCGATGCGGCCGGACGCAGCTGGATCCGATATGGCGCACGCGAGGAAACGCGACGCCCCGTTTCGGCGCGCGCCGTGCTGGACGGCAGCGTCGACCCGCGGGCGATCGAGGGGAAACTGGTGCTGGTCGGGATCACCGGCGCCGGCCTGCACAATGCGATGACGACACCGGTCGCGGGCGCGGTGCCGGGGGTCACGGTGCAGGCCGAACTTCTGGAGGCGCTGATAGCCGGGGCGTTCCTCACCCGGCCGGATTGGGTCAAGGGCGTCGAATTGCTTGCGATCGCCCTGGCGGGGATCCTGATGCTCTGGCTGGTACCGGCGGCCGGCGCGAAACGCACCCTGATCGTCGTGGGCGCGTTGGTCGCCGGCCTCGTCGCGACCGTCGCCATCCTGTTCACCCGCACCGACCTGCTGCTGGACGCCGTGCTGCCGCTCGGCACGGTCGCCGCCCTCTACGGCACGCTGGTCTACGCCAACTACAGCCGGGCCGAGACCCAGCGCCAGCAGATCCGCGGTGCCTTCTCGCGCTATCTCTCGCCGGCGCTGGTAGAGCAGCTGGCGCGCAATCCCGGCCGGCTGGCGCTCGGCGGCGATGCGCGGACGATGACCTTCCTGTTCAGCGACATCCGCGGCTTCACCGGCATCGCCGAGCGCTTCAAGAGCGACCCGACATCGCTGACCCGCCTGATCAACCGATTCATGACGCCGATGACCGAGGCGATCCTCGCCCGCAACGGCACCATCGACAAGTACATCGGCGATTGCATCATGGCCTTCTGGAACGCGCCCCTGCCCGATCCCGACCATCCGCGCCAAGCCTGTCTCGCCGCTCTCGAAATGCAAGCGAGGCTGCAGACGCTGAACGCCGCGCTGGCAGGCGAAGCCGACATAGCCGGTGCCGCCGCGCCCCTCTCGCGGCACAGCGACTACGACCTGGCCAAGCAGATCGCCGAGGGCGACACCGCGGGCGACGCGGCCCGGGCCTTCGCACTGTTCGCAGCCGAGGCCGAGCAGGGCTTCGCCAATGCCCAGTACAACCTCGCCAAGGCCTATCGCGACGGCTACGGCGTGGCCGAGGATCACGAAGCCGCCGCGCTCTGGTTCCTGGCGGCGGCGCGCCAGGGCCATGCCAAGGCGCAGGCGCGGATAGGAACCCGGTTCGCCGCCGGCGACGGCGTGCAGGCCGATCCGGTGGAAGCATTGGCATGGCTGACCCTGGCGGCGCAGCACGGCATGATCGAGGCGGAACCGCGCCGGCAGGCCCTGCTGGCCGAGTTGAGCACCGCCCAGGTGGAAGAAGCCGAGCAGCGCGCCCGCTTCCTCGAAGAGAAGCCGATCGGACAGGCCGTGCGTGGGCTGGATATCGGCATCGGCATCAACACCGGCCCCTGCATCGTCGGCAACATGGGCTCGGACATGCGCTTTGCCTATACGGTGTTGGGCGATGCGGTGAACCTCGCCGCCCGGCTGGAGGGGCAATCGAAGAGCTACGGCGTCACCATCATCGTGGGCGAGGATACGCGCGCCGCGGTCGACGACCTCGCCTTCCTGGAACTCGACCTGATCGCCGTGAAGGGCAAGAGCGAGGCGACCAGGGTCTATGCGCTGCTGGGTGACGGCGCGGTTGCCGAGAGCGCGGCGTTCCGGGATCTGGAACGGGTGCATGGCGACATGCTGGAAGCCTATCGCCGGCAGAACTGGGCGGCCGCGCGGACGGCCGCCGCCGGCGCGCGCGCCGCGGCGCCGCAGCTGGGCGAGCTCTACGACCTCTATCTCGACCGGATCGCGCATTTCGAGGCCAACCCGCCGGGGCCGAGCTGGCGCGGCATCTATTTCGCCGCGACCAAATAACCCCTTGAAACCATTGCCCGGGTGCAGCCCGGATGGATATGGGGTATCGTGCTTCGATGTTGCGGGGGATTATCGGCATGCGTTCGATTCGGGCATGGTGCGCGCTGCTGGCGCTCATCCTTTCGGCCTGCACCGTCGAGCAGCAGCAACAGGCCTCAAATCTGCCGCCTGGCGCGGCCACCGCGCCCCTCGTGCCGCCGGCCTATGTCCAGCCGGGCGCAGCACAGACCGTGCAGAAGCCGACCAACCCGCCCGCCGCCCCGCCCAAGATCGCCGAGATCTATCCCGGGCGCGAGACGCAACGCCGGTCGGTCGGCGGATCGGGCGGCGGCGCCCCGGCGCCGACGCTGCCGGCAGCGGCGGCCGCGGGCCAGCCGCAGGGCGACATCACCCTCAATTTCGAGGAGGCGGACATCCGCCAGGTGGCGCAGGCGATCCTGCGCGACATCCTGAACGTCACCTTCGTCATCGATCCGGACGTGCGCGGCAACGTCACGGTGCGGACGGCCGGCGGGCTGACCCGCGAGCAGGTCCTGCCGGTGTTCCAGACCGCGCTGCAGGCAACCGGCGCCGGCCTCTATACGCAGAACGGGATCTACCGCATCGCGCTCCTGCAGAACGCGGCCAGCGCCGGGACGCCGGTGCGCGGCACGCCGACCGCGACCACGGCCGCCCCCACCGGCGGCCGGCCGCTGCAGGTGCACCCGTTGCGCTATATCGGCGCCGAGGAGGTGGCGAAGATCCTGCAAGGCGTGCTGCCGGAAGGCCGGCTGGTCTATGCCGATCCCGTCCGCAACGTGGTGGTCCTGCAGGGTTCGGCGGGCGAGTTGCGGCTGGCCGGGCAGACGATCGACGTCTTCGACGTCGACGTGATGGCGGAACAGTCGGTGCTGCTGGAGAGCCTGCAGCACGCCGACGTGGGATCGCTGGTCTTCGAACTGGAGAACGTCTTCGGCGGCAAGAACGGCCCCCTGGCCGGCGCGGTGCGTTTCCTGCCGATCGAACGGCTGAACGCCGTCCTCGTGATCGCCAAGCAGCCGCGCTACCTGGACGAGGCGCGGCAGTGGATCGCCCGGCTGGACCGCACGCGCAACGCATCGGCGCGCCGGCTGCACGTCTACTACATGCAGAACGGCAAGGCGGCGGCCCTCGCCAATACGCTGCGCGGCGTATTCGGCACCGGCACCGTGCGTACCGCCGCCACGACGGCGCGGATGCCGCCGCGCGAGGGGAGCGACGGGGCGCGGGATGCGGCTGCGGGCTCGCCCACGGTCGCGGCGATCTCCGAAGTGGCGCGCGAGGGCGAGCAGGGCGTGAAGATCATCGCCGACGATGCGAACAACGCGATCCTCGTGCTGTCGACGCCGCGCGAGTACGAGAGCATCGAGGAAGTGCTGGTCAAGCTCGACATCATGCCGCTGCAGGTGCTGATCGAGGCCAGCATCATCGAGGTGACGCTGAACGACACGCTGCGCTACGGCGTGCAGCACTTCCTGAACACCGGCGACATCGGCATCGCCAAGAACAGCTCCAGCCAGCTGACCATCGGCACGACCGCAGGCGCGGTGGCGTCCGAATTCGCCACCGGCTCGCTCGGCGGGCCGCTGACCGGCGGCTTCTCCTTCGTGGTCGGCGGCGGCAATACCCGCGCGGTGATCGACGCGCTGTCGGCCATCACCGAGGTCAATGTCGTCTCCAACCCGCAGGTGATGGTGCTGGACAACCAGACGGCCAAGCTGCAGGTCGGCGACGAGGTGCCGATCCTGACCCGCTTCATCGACACGACGCTCGCCGTCGACCCGCGCACGGTGAATTCGGTCGAGTACCGGCAGACCGGCGTGACGCTCGAGGTTATCCCGCGGGTCAATGTGAGCGGTCTCGTCACTCTCGAGGTCGGGCAGGAGGTGAGCGATGTCACCCAGCCGGCGGCGGCGGCGGCCATCCAGTCGCCCACCATCCGGCAGCGGCGCATCGTCTCCTCGGTCGCGGTGCGCTCGTCGGAGACCATCGCGCTCGGCGGCCTGATCCGCGAGCAGAAGGTGACCGGCAACCAGGGCATCCCGGTGCTGCACGAGATCCCGATCCTGGGGGCGCTGTTCGGCCGCAAGATCAACGACGTGACGCGGACCGAACTCCTGGTGCTGATCACTCCGCGGGTCGTTCGCAACGCGGTCGAGGCGCGGGACGCGACGCTCGAACTGCGCCGCAAGTTCCAGGCGCTCCTGGTGCTCGACAACCGGGGCCCGGCCAGCATCCGCAACCCGAGCTTCCCCTGAGGGAAGCCCACCCGGCCGAAGCCGGGTGGGAGCCGGAATTTACGCCGCGAACTCGGCGTAGCCGTTGTTGAGGACGACGATGTCGCGTTCCACCACCTTGGAGCGGAAGCCGGCCTTGCCCGGGCCTTCCGTCCACACCTCGGTGCGGATGGTCTCGCCCGGATAGACCGGCGAGGAGAAGCGCAGATCCATCCGCTTCAGCTTCGCCGCGTCATAGCCGCAGAGGAGCTTCACCAAGGCATGCCCGGCAACGCCATAGGTGCAGAGCCCGTGCAGGATCGGCTGCTTGAAGTTCGCCGTCTTCGCCACGTCCGGATCGGCATGGAGCGGGTTGTAGTCCCCCGACAGGCGATAGATGAGGGCCGCCTGCGGCAGCGTCGGGATATCGACCGAGAGATCAGGCGCCCGCTCGGGCAGCGCATGCACCGCCTTCTTCGGCCCCGTCGGCCCCGTCGGCCCGCCGAAGCCGCCATCGGCGCGGGCGAAGGTGGTGCTTTCCGACACCGCCAGCACCTCGCCCGTCTTCTGGTCGACGATGTCGCGCTCGGAATACATGAGCGCGCCCTTGCCCGGACCGTTGTCGATGATGTCGACGATGCGGGTGCGGCCGATCACCGTGCCCTCGGCCGGCAGGGGTTTCAGGATGCGCAGGCCCTGCTCGCCATGCAGCACCTGCTTCCAGTCGATGCCGGAATCGGGGTTCTTCACCCAGAAGCCCGGGCTGCCCAGCACGACCGCCATGGTGGGAAGGGCGACGAGCCCCTCCTCGTAGACGAAGCGGAGCTGGCTCTTGTCCATCGGGTCGGCGCCGAAGCCGAGGCCCAAGGCATAGAGAACCGTGTCCTTCCAGGTGTAGGCGTGGACGACATCCTCGAACTTGCGGTTTTTCAGTTTCTGATAGTCGATGGCCATGGGTTCCCCCTCCCCGCGCTCAGAGCGGTTCCCAGCTGAACACGTCGGCCGAGCGGTCGAGCGGATAGAAGCTCGACTTGAAGGCCGGCAGCATGACGTCGGCGAGCGCCTTCGGCGTCCAGCCCTCGGCGTGATGCGCAGTGCGGAGCGGCCGGTTCTGGCTGAACAGGATGATCTCGTCCTTCCGCGAGCCGAAGATCTGGCCGGTCACGTCCTTCGCCGCATCGGAGGCGAGGAAGACGACGATCGGGGCGATCTTCGCCGCCGTCATGGTGTTCTGGATGCGCTCGACGCGGGCCTTCTGCTCGGGCGTGTCGGTCGGGATGGTGCCGATGAGGCGCGACCAGGCGAAGGGCGAGACGCAGTTGGAGCGGACGCCGAAGCGCTGCATGTCGAGCGCGATCGACTTCGACAGGCCGATGATGCCCATCTTGGCGGCGGCGTAGTTCGCCTGGCCGAAATTGCCGATCAGGCCCGAGGTGGAGGTGAAGTGGACATAGGAGCCCGAGCCCTGCTCCTTGAAATAGCCCGAGGCCGCCTTCGCCATGTAGAAGGAACCGTTCAGGTGCACGTCGATGACGGCGCGCCAGTCGACCACGCTCATGCGGTGGAAGATGCGGTCGCGCAGGATGCCGGCGTTGTTCACCACGCAGTCGATGCGCCCGAAGGTGTCGACCGCCTGCTTGACGATGCGTTCGGCGGCGGCCGGGTCGGCGACGGAATCGCCGTTCACGATGGCCTTGCCGCCGGCCTTCTTGATCACGTCCACGACTTCCTGAGCCGGGGTGAGGTCCTGGCCGTCGCCTTCCGCCGAGCCGCCGAGGTCGTTCACCACGACCGAGGCGCCTTCGCGGGCCGCCAGGATCGCGATCTCGCGGCCGATGCCGCGGCCGGCGCCGGTCACCACGATGACCTTGTCCTTCACCATATTGTCGCCGCTCATGGGGTACTCCCTAGTTTCTCTGTTTTGACTGCCGGGCACCTTAGTCACGGCCCCGGGAGGCGGCAACAACGCCGGAAACGGGCCGAAAAACCGGCGGAGTCCGTAGCGGCAGGCGAGCGCCGGCGGGCCGGCCGCACAGCCCAGGTCCGCATCGGCCCGCCGATCCGACGCGGAGATTTCCGTCCGCCGGCCGCTCTCCGGAGCCCTCCCCCGTCGCAGATGGGGAGGGTCTGGGTGGGGGCAGCCGCCCGCGCCTAGGCCGGCCGGCCCCGACGACCGGAACATTTGTCCGCCGGACAATTCTGTCCGCGCGAGCGATCCCGGCGGGCACGCACGCCGCGGCAAGCACTCTCCGGCGTGGCGGACAATTCTGGCCGCCGCCGGCCCGCGGACATTTCTGGCCGCTTCCGTCCTGCCCTTCCGGCCGGATCCGGCCGCGGCCAAAAATGGCCGCTGCGCATTCGGGCCGGCGGACATTCCTGGCCGCCTGCGAACACCCGAGCGGGGCTCCGGTCAGATCTGGCCACCTTCGCGACGGCAGGCCGGACATTTCTGTCCGCCTGGCCTCCCTCTCGACGTCATGCGCGGACTTGATCCGCGCATCCACGGGGTAGCCGCGGGCTTTTCCGGTGGGGTTCAGCGCGGCCGGGCTGCGGCGAAGGTCATCGGTAAGGGGGTAGCCGCGGGCTTTTCCGGTGGGGTTCAGCGCGAGCCGGAAGGCCGTGGATGCCCGGATCAAGTCCGGGTATGACGTAAGTTATTGAAATATAATGATTTTACCTCACTCCAATAGCTTTTCAGCCCCGCCTAAATCAGCCAATTCGCGCCAATTCGAGCCAGAAACAGCCAGTTCGCTACCAGCTTGCGCCAGTTCGGAGCCAGTTTTCGCCAATTCCTGCCAACTCTTTCCGCTAACGGAAAGCTACGGCACGAACATCACCCATCATCCGCCGCCCTCACTCGGAGACGGTTGGCAAACCGATATTCACGATGACCATCGGCGCGGAAACCTTCGCAGACCTTACCTGCGCATCTTATAGGAAAACATCAACTATCTCAATAAAAATCCCATGTTTTTGCATTCACATCAGCGGGTGTGTGCGCTATCGCCATGCAAATCCTGATGCTCAGGTTCTTCGGAGAGATCCGCTCTTGGCCAGAATCCTCGGGTACATCGCCACCAGCCTCGACGGCTTCATCGCCACGGAGGACGACAGCCTCGACTGGTTGTTTGCCTATGACGGTCTCGATCTCGGCCAGCACGACTACCGGGCGTTCATCAAGCGCATGAGGACCGTCGTCATGGGCCGGAGCACCTATGACTTTCTCAGCCGGGACGGCTCTCCCTAGCCCTATTGCGAGCAGCGCGCCTTGATCGTCACCTCCCGGCCCATTCCGGCCCCGAAAGGGCGGCTGGAGACGAGGAGCGACGTCGAAGAGCTGATCGCGGAGCTCCGCGCCCTCGATGACGGCGATGTCTGGATGCTGGGCGGGGGCCAGTTGCAGATGGCCTTCATCGAGCGCCGGGCACTGGCCGAGATCGAGATCTATGTGATGCCGGAGCTACTGGGTAGCGGGAAACCGCTGTTTCCAGCGACGGGCTTTCGGGCGGGCTTGCGTCTGTTGCAGGCGACCGCGCTCGACCGCGGCTGCGTCCGCCTGCACTACGCCCTCGATCATACCGCCCGGGGCTGACCGTGAGGTGTTCAGCCACTTGGCCATCTGCAGGCGGGGCGTCTCCGCGTAGCCGATGTGTTCGTAGAAGGAGTTACGGTGATGGGGTGGACGGCCCCTGCGACGGCATCTGGAGTGCCAAGATGAGGTCGTTGGAGACGACAATCATCTGAGAGGAGCCGTCCACCCCATCACCGTAATTTCACTGCAATTTAAGTGCACTGGCACCGTAATTGCCATCCAAATCGGCTGTAGAGAAATTTACCGTAAAAGCACTTCTACAAATTATGAAATAAGTTTCCTTATTTGACCTGCTTTTCGAAGCACATCGGTATTTTTTTTATTATGATTTTCAATTACATCCAGCGCAAATAAAATCGCCTGTTTTTGACTTAATATCTTAACTTTTGCTGAAACTGTTTCCAAAGCGTCCAGGGCTACTTTGGCTGGAAAAGAACGCGCCACAAAATCCATCGCATTCAAACAAAGCATTTCCTTGTCATATTTATCGAAATTGTTGCAAATCCTATTTAGCAACCGGCTCTTTTGCGGTTCTGAGACCGCGTCTAATGATGCATAAATCTGATATAAAAACAAATCCGCTCCATTTAGAGAAAAAATATCCTTGCATTCCAACACGTGCTCTACGATTTGGATGTATGCGTCGGGTACTGTTTCATAATTGAGTAACTCTTCAAAGAATTGCCGCGATAGGATCTCCAATAGCACTGGAGAACGCTCCTGTTGTGACACTTCTTTGATGGAAGATAGTATACTCTCAGCACTCACTTCTGCCCCCAAAGTTAAGGAACGGCTATATTTGCCGAAATTGTCGGCCACAAAGGAGGTAGAAGGGAGAGGATCATCCTGGCGCATCGATAAGCTATGTAAGCAGCCCCTCCTGCCCCCAACATCACTGTTGCCGTCGTCTTGCACGACGAATCACAAACTTCAAATTCACTGTGACAGTGCACTAAATTTTGGTTTCGGGCCTCGCTTGGCCGGACGCAGGGTTCTGCCGCTTTCCGCTTCGAGCCGCGCGAGGAAGTCTTCCCCACCCACGGGGCGCCCAATGGTTTCGGCCCGGCGCAGCCGCATGGTCATGTCCTCGTCCTCGGCGCCGGCGAGCAGGCCGGCGAAATCGGGATAGCGCGTCCTGACCGGCGCAGCCAGGGTCAGCCCGTCGCCTGCGCGTTCCCCGGTGAGCACCCGCGTGCTCGACCAGTCCCAGTCCGCCGCCCGCTCGACCAGGCGCGCCCGCACGGGGTTCAGCGCCACATAGCGCAGCGCCGCCCCCAGATGCGCCTCGTCCATTGCCACGCAGCCGAACCGGCCCTGCCAGAAATGCCCGGTGCGTTTCAGCCGGGCATGAACGCGGCCGGCATAGCGGCGATGGGTGACGGCCAGCACGCGGCGCAGCGCATCCGGTTCCGGCGGCACCAGGATCAGATGCACATGGTTCGGCATCAGCACCCAGCTCCAGACTTCCACCCCGGCGGCCCGGGTCTGCTCGGCCAGCAGGTCGCGATAGGCCGCGTAGTCGCCGTCATTGAAGAATGTCTGCGCCCGGCCGTTGCCCCGCTGGGTGACGTGATGGGGAACGCCTGCGAAAACCTGTCGTGCCATGCGAGCCATGGACGCATTATCAATGCATGGCTGCGCTTGTCAATTAAGTGCACTGTCACCGTAATGGTAATGCCGAGGCACGATCGCGATTGTCAAATAAGTGCACTGTCACCGTAATGCCCCGCAGCCAGCAGGTCGCGATGGCCGTCCACTCCATCGCCGCTTTGCAAACGAAGAGGGCGGCGCCATGTGGCGCCGCCCTCGAGCGGTTCGATGCGAGGTGTTCGCCTACTTCCGGCGGCGGCGCGCGTAGCCGAGACCGATCAGGCCGGCGCCGAGGAGCGCAAGCGTGGCCGGTTCGGGAACAGGTGTCGCGGCCAGACGATACAGAGCGATCTTCGGATTGGAGATCGTACCCGGCTGATTGCTGGAGAGGAACTCGGCGGCCGCATCGATCTGGCTCACCAGACCCCAGGGAGCGGCGCCATTCAGCCCGTAGGTCTCGGGAGGCGAGATCCAGCCGCCAGCATTCGCATCCACGATTTCGTCGATCAGATCGGGATCGACCACGGGCAACGCACCGCTGCTGCTGGCCGAGCCGGGGTTGTCCAGGCTGGTCACGTAATATTCCCAGATCCCCGGAGTGCTGTTGGAGAGGATCTTGGTGCCGTTTACGTCGAACTGGCCGATCCAGGATTCGGCGACCGTCCCGTCGTCCCAGACGGCAATGTAGAAGGTCTCGCCGGCGTTCAGGTTGAAGTTGAACTTCTCCGGGCACGACCAGTTGAAAGAACCCGAGCAGCCGCCGAAGGCGATGCCCGGATCATGGGCCGAACCGGTTTCGTTGCGGCCGATGAATGTCAGTCCCGAGCCGTCGAGATTACCCTTGTACAAGGCATAGTAGTTGTCGGCGGTGATAATCGCTTCCACCGGCACTGCCATGGCGGCGGTCGACATTCCCACCGCCAGTCCAGCGCCGAGGACAAGGTTGCGTATCGATTTCATTTTGAGTTCCCTTCGCCCCTTCACTATCGAAAGCCGACGCTGTCGATGCAAAAGGGATTCCAGATTCATAAATCCCTATGGAATCAAATAATTGGATCGCGGTGGCGCCACACCGAATACGCTTTTGTAAATTCCACTGACTCCTGCCCGGATGCTCATGAGTAGATGGCGAGCAGGTACAGGCTCTACATTTCCGAATTCGATCGCATTCAATCTCGACGCAGCGCAGGCCGGAATGTGCACAGTCTTCGCGGCAATAGATGCCCGATGAGAATGAATTTCCGCCAGAGCGGAGCGTTGCGGTGGCACAGGCCGCAATGCCGCCCCCGGACCACCGGCATGGGCGATCAGCGGTGACGGCCGGGACGGCCGTGCCTTCGTCACGGAAATTTCATCGGCAATTCAAGAAACCGCCCAGCGGCGATGGCAGTTCGACGGCAGGAACCATGCGCGACGATCACCGTTCATCACCGGTGGCCCCGTCCCCTGTCCGCGAGCCGACAGGCGCGCCATGTCCCCGCGCAGTGCCCGAGAAGGTTTGTTTCCCATGTCCAACGCCGCTTTCGTGATCGAGATCGACGAGCAGACCGTAGGCCTCGCCGTGCGCGACGGGGGGCGTTACCGCTTCATCGCCGCCATCCCCGCACTGAACGCGCTGGACCGCAGCCTTCACCCTTCCTTCAAGGCGGCAAAACGCGCCGCGGCGGCGATGCTTCGCGGCCTGACGGAGCAGCGGGTCGGCGGCATGCCTGCCTTCGCGCGCTGAGAGCCCGGGCTTTCGGGTTTCGCCGATACCGCCGCGATCATGCCGGCCGACACCGGCTTCATGTGTTCAGCCACTTCGCCATCAGCACGCGGGGCGTTTCCTCATAGCCGATGTGTTCGTAGAACGAGACGACCCTGGTGTTGGTCTGGCGGACCAGAAGCTGGGCCTTGACCACGCCGCGCCGGCGCAGCCAGTCCTCCCCCGCCGCGACCATCCGCTTGCCGATGCCGCTGCCGCGCGCGTCGGGGGACGAGGCGACGTAGTAGAGCCAGCCGCGATGGCCGTCATGGCCGACCATGACGCTGCTGCGGACGCGGCCCGCGTCATCCACGCCGACCAGGACATCGGAACTGGGCCCCGCCTTGGCGAAGCGGAAGTCGGTGCCGGGATCGTTGTAGCTGGTCACCAGGCCACAGGCGCGCCAGAGGTCGGCGACCGCGGTTTCATCCGCCAGCGTGGCGCTTCTGATCGTCAGTGTCATGAGGGAGCGTCCTAAGGGATAGCTTCGCCGGCCTGGGCGTCACCCCAGCGGCTGTGTCTGGAACTGGGCAGCGGCGCGGAACCGCAGCGCCTTCGCGCGCCGACGGAACGTCAGATTTCGCCGAAGCCGCCGCCGCGACCCTTTCCTTCCGCGAAGCGCGTGGCACCGGCGCGCGCCTCCCGCATCAGCGGGGCGACGCCGCCGGCGGCTTCCACCGTCAGCGCATCGGCGATATCGCGGTCCCATTGCTCGTAGGCGGACCGGCGATCGGCCTTCAGGCAGAGCTGCGGGAAGCGCCCGATCTCGGCGGCATAGGCTTCCGCCGCCGCCCGCGCCTGTCCCGCCGGCACGACGCGGTTGGCGAGGCCCATGCCGAGGGCTTCGCCCGCATCGACCGGGCGGCCGGTGAGGATCATGTCGAGGGCGCGGCCCTGGCCGATGATGCGCGGCAGGCGCACGGTGCCGCCGTCGATCAGCGGCACGCCCCAGCGCCGGCAGAAGACACCGAAGGTCGCCCCCTCGGCCGCGATGCGGATATCGGCCCAGAGTGCCAGTTCGAGGCCGCCCGCCACGGCGAAGCCTTCCACCGCGGCGATCACCGGTTTCGAGAGGAGCCGCCGCGTCGGGCCCATCGGCCCCTCGCCGCCGGGATCGGAAATGCCGCCGCCGCTCCGGGCAGACACCTGCTTCAGGTCGTAGCCGGCGCAGAAGTTGCCTTCGGCCCCCGTCAGCACGGCGGCGGTCTGGCCGTCGTCGCGCTCGAAGGCGTCGAAGGCCGCGCGCAACAGGAGGGCGGTCTCGGAATCGACGGCGTTGCGGCATTCCGGCCGGTTGATGAGCACCGTGGTCACCGGACCGTTCCTCTCGACCAGCACCTTCATCGGGCGTCCTCCGTTCCTGGAGGCGCAGGGATAGCGCCCGGCGCGCGCCCTGTACACGCCCGCCGGCGGCGCTAAAGCGTCACGCCCGACCGGCGCAGTTCCTTGCGCAGACCCTCGGTGCGGGCGATCAGCTGTTCCGCCTCGCCGAGGCGCCCCAGCTGGCGATAGGCGGAAATCCGCTGGTGCATCACCGAGAGGTATTCGGGGTGCCGGTCGGTATGCGCCGCCACGATCATGCCTTCGCCCAGGTCGAACATCGCGTCCACCTGATCGGCTTCGTCGAGGAGGGCCAGGATCTCGGCCAGGGTGACGTAGCTGCGGCCGAGCACCGGGTGGCCGGGAGGCAGGATCTTGCGCTGGGTCGCGATGGCGATCTCGATCGTCTTGCGGGCATCGACGAAGGACCCCTCGTTCACCTGCACCGCCGCCATGCTCTGCAGCACCAGGCCATAGGCCGGATCCTGGGTGCCGACCGACTGCTCGATGGTCGCGATCACGCGGCCCAGCATCTCGATCGCGGCCGGCGCATCGTGCTGATACAGATAGGTCGCCGCCAGGCCGTGCATGACGGCCGAGATATCGGCCGGATTGGGTTTCCGGCCGCCCTGCAGCAGGCCGAGGGCATTGTTCCAGAGCGTCTCCGCCTCGGCGAGGCGGCCCTGCTGCTGGGCGAGACGGGCGGTGACGACGACCGCCTGTGCCGTCACCGCATGACGGGGACCATAGGAGCGCCTGAGGTTCTCGAGCGCCGTCGCGGCGAGCGGCTGGGCCTCGTCCGCGCGGTCGAGCAGCAGGAAGAGCTGGGCCAGTTCCAGCTGGGTGACGGCGTATTCCGGATGCCGGTTGCCCCTGAACTTCTCGACGATGCGCAGCGACCGGCGGAGCGCGCGCTCGGCATCCGCGAACTTCGCCACATTGGCGGCCTGCAGCGCCCAGGACCGCAGCGCCCCGGCGGTCGGCAGGCTGTCGGCGCCTGTCGCCGCCTCGACCGCGGCCAGGATCCTGACCAACATGGCCTCGGCCGCGGGATACGCACCCGCGCGGTCGAGTTCGGCCGCCTCGGCATAGAGCGCGTTCACTTCCTGGCCGGTAAGCACGGGGGTGGCGGCCTGGGCGGCGCTGGCCGCGCTCGTTTCCGGTCCCCTGCCCTGCGCGGCGGCGCCGGCGGCGATCAGCGCCGCGAGGGGAAGGAGCATGGCGAGGCGCTTCACGACGTTTTCCCCCGGGCCGCCACCTCTTCGGCGCGTCGGCGCAGATCGGCGGCATCGGCCGCCGATCCCTGGCGTTCCTTCACATCCGCCATGGCGGCGAGCAGCAGGGCGTGGCTGAGGGGAACCGGCCGGGGCGACGCCGGCACCGCGTCCAGCCCCTCGCGCAGGCAGGCTTCCGCCTCCTCGACCCGGTCCTGATTGATCAGATAGACGCCGAGCGCGTGGCGGGCGCGGAGCGCGAAGATGGATGCCTGGGGCAGCCCCGGCGCGGTGAGGACGACGGCCCGGCGAAGCGGCGCCTCCATCTCCTCGCGGCGATCCATATTCTCGTAGATGCCGGCGAGGCGGTTCAACCCGATGATGAAGGCGACCCAATCGGTTCGTCCGGCCTTCTCCAGAAGCGCCAGGGATTTCTGCTGCGCCTCCTCCGCCTCCACGAAGCGCCCGAGCCCGATCAGCATGTCGGCCATCTCGCCCCAGCGGATGCCGGCGATCTCGGACTCGGCGCCCTTGTCCTTTTCGGCGATCTGGAGCGCGCGCAGGCGCAGCGGCTCGGCATCCGGATAGCGGCCCATCTGCTGATAGGTGAGCGCCAGATGCGCCAGGTTGCCGCCGACGATGGGCGCGTTCGTGCCGAAGAGACGCTCGAAGGCGGCGAGCGACTGCCGCAGCTCCGTCTCGGCTTCCGGCAGGCGGCCCGCCTCGCGGAGCACCACGCCCTTGGCCATGACGGCGCTGGCCACGAACCCGCTATCGGGCCCGAAGCTCTGGCGGCCCTGGTCGACGAGGGCGGCGATCTCGCGGACCGCCTCGTCCGCCTTTCCCTCGTAGGCCATGGCGATGCCGCGGTCGCGCGCGGCGAAGACGGCCTTGAAATAGGCATCGACCTGGGCGCGGGACGTGGCCGGCCCGCCCCCCGTCTGCATGCAACCAGCAAGAAAGAGTGCAACCGCCGCCGCCAGGAACCGAATACCCCAACGCATCACCACGCCCCGCCCGATGTCATCAATGGTTGTGAAGCAGGAAGTAATCCGGATCGCGCGCGCCGCGGTCAAGGCGATTCCGGCCCGCCGGAGCCCCGATCCAGGTAGTGGTTGCCTGCGGCCCCGGACCGCGCCAGCATCCGCTTCCCTTTCCGACGAGGATCGCACCCTTGGCCCGTATCGCCATCGCCGGTTTCCTGCACGAGACCAACACTTTCGCCCCCGGTTTCACCACCTATGCCGATTTCGACGCCAAGGCCGCCTTCGGGGGAATCGTCCGGGCCGAGCGGATGCTGGCCAATCCGAAATTCCCGCTGGCGACCGGGGGCTTCGTGAAGGAGGCGGAGGCCGCCGGGCACGAGCTGTTCCCCATCCTGTGGTGCTTCGCCGAGCCGGGCGGCTACGTCACCGCCGACGCCTTCGAGCGCATCCTGGGCGAGATCGTCTTCTCCTTGGTGCAGAACGGGCCGTTCGACGCCGTCTATCTCGACCTGCACGGCGCCATGGTGAGCACGGAGCACGACGACGCGGAAGCCGAGATCCTGCGCCGGGTGCGCGCCGTCGTGGGCTCGATCCCGGTAGTCAACTCACTCGACCTGCACGGCAATATCGGCCCCGGCATGATGGAGCATGCGGATGCCATGGTGGCCTATCGCACCTATCCGCATATCGACATGCGGGCGACCGGCGCGCGCGCCTTCCGGCTGGTCGAGGGGCTTCTCCAATCGGGCCGGCCGCTCGCGAAGGCGATCCGCCGGCTGCCCTTCCTGCTGCCGATCCACCGGCAGAGCACCTTCACCGAGCCCTGCAAGTCGATCTACGAGGACCTGGAAGCGATCGAGGCGGGCGATCCGGACCTCGCCTCGCTCTCCTTCCTGCCGGGCTTTCCGCTCGCCGATATCCCCATGTGCGGGGCGACGGTGCTGGCCTATGGCGCCAGCCAGGCGGCGGCCGACGCCGCGGCAGACAAGCTTAGCCGGATCGTCGCCGGGCACGAGGCGGCCTTCGAGCCCTCGCTGAAGACGCCCAAGGACGCGGCGTCGCTGGCGCTCGGCTATACCGGCAACCGCTCGATCCTGCTGGCCGATATCCAGGACAATGCCGGGGCCGGCGGCACCTCGGACACGGTGGGGGTGATCGAGGCGCTGGTGGCGGCGAAGGTGCCGGACGCGGTGGTGGCGATCCTGTTCGATCCGGAAAGTGCGGCGAAGGCGCATGCGGCCGGCGAGGGCAAGGCGGTGACGCTCGACCTCGGCGGCAAGCTGGTGCCGGGGCAGACGCCCTTCCGCACCGAGGTGGTGGTGGAGAAGCTGGCCGACGGGCCCTTCGCCATGACCGGGCCGATGAACGGCGGCCTCACCGCCGACTTAGGGAAAATGGCGCAGGTACGGATCGGCGGGGTGCGGGTGGTGCTGTCGAGTGCCCGGACGCAGTGCAACGACCAGGACTATTTCCGCCATGTCGGCATCGAGCCCAAGGACCACAAGGTGATCGTGGTGAAGAGCTCGAACCACTACCGCGCCGATTTCCAGCCGCTGTCGGACCAGATCGTCGAGATCGCGGCACCGGGCGCCTGCGATATGAACCCGGGCAACCTGAAATGGACCAAGCTGCCGGCGGGGATGCGCCTCTACGGCAACGGGCCGGCCTTCGGCGGGGGCTGAGCGGAGGCCCTACTCCGCCGCCTGCCTGACCCTGCCGTAGGCGCGCTCGGAGGCCTTGCGGCTGACATAGCCCTGCTCGACGTCGCGGTCGACCATTTCGCGGCGGCGGCTGGAGGGCGGGCCATAGCCGGCGCCGCCGCCGCAGATCAGGCTGACGATGTCGCCCTTCCGCAGCACCGCCTTGTCCTTCGACTTCAGATTGAAGGTCTTGCCGTCGCGCATCACCTCGCAGGCGCCGGGCATGCCGGGCTCGCCGCCGAAGACGCCGTCGGGGGCGATGCGGAAGCGGTCGGCATAGAGGTTGAGCTCGACGCCCTCCTTCAGCACCTCGTAGCGGCGCACGAAGCCGAGGCCGCCGCGGAATTCGCCGGCGCCGCCGGAATCCTGGATCAGGCTGTATTCCTTCACCCGGACGAAATCATGGTCCATGTCGAGGCTCTCGATCGGCGCGTTGGCGCAGTTGGAGAGCGGCCCGTCCACCGCGTCGCAACCGTCCGTCCCCGCCGAGGCGCCGTAGCCGCCGCCGAAGACCTCGAGGTAGATCTTGTAGCCGCCGTCGCCCAGATGACTGAAGGCGCCGACATAGGTGGTGTCGTAGCCGCAGGCGATGACCTTCTCCGGCACCACCTGGGCCAGCGCCTTCATCACCGCGTTCCAGACGCGATAGCCGGCTTCCATGCGGGCGCGCACCGGGGCGGGCGGCTTGGGGTTCAGCAGCGTGCCGTAGGGCGCGGTCACCGTGATCGGCCGCTTCAGCCCCTCGTTGAAGGGGATGTCGGCGCTGGTCAGCACCGCCTTCACGCAGGAGAGCGCCGCCGAAACGGTGGAGGCATAGGGGCAGTTCAGGTTGCGCTGGACCTGGGCGCAGGTGCCGTCGAAGTCGAGATCGATCTCCTCGTCCTTCACCGTCACCTTCACCTTGATGACCAAGGGCGTGTCGGTGATGCCGTCGTCGTCGATCGCATCCTCGGCGTAGTAGACGCCGTTCGGCACGGCGCGGATGGCGGCGCGCACCCGGCGTTCGGAATAGTCGAGCAGCTCGGCCATCACCGCATCGACGGTCTCGATGCCGTATTTCCTGGCCAGTTCCTTCACCCGCTCGGCGCCGGTGTTGTTGGCGGCGAACTGGGCGTTCAGGTCGCCGATGGTCTGGTCGGGGACGCGGATATTGGCGGTGACGAGGCGCTGGAACATCCCCTTCTCGCCCCAGTCGCGCATGTTGTAGCGCGACGGCGGGATGCGCAGTCCCTCCTGGTAGACGTCGGAGGCGAGGCTGTTCAGCCCCGGCGCGCCGCCGCCGAGATCGAGATGGTGCGCGGTGGTGGCACCGAAGCCGACCACCGTTCCGTCGAGGAAGATGGGGGTGAAGATGAAGATGTCGGGCAGGTGCTGGCCGCCCTCGAAAGGGTCGTTGTTGATGTAGAAGTCGCCTTCGACCAGCTCGCCCACCGGATAGAGCGCGGCGCAGGCCCTGAAGGTGGTGGCCATGGGGCCGAGCTGCATGGGGATCAGCTCGGCCTGGGCCACGACGTTGCCGTGGCGGTCGAGGATGGCGGCCGAGCAGTCGCGCGCCTCGCGCACGATGGTCGAATAGGCCGAGCGGATCAGCTTGGCGCCCATCTCGCGCGCCGCGGCGATCAGCGACTGGCTGATGACGGCGTAATCGACCGGATCGACAGTGATCATCACGAAGCCCTCCGAAGGACCAGATTGTACCACGCATCCACCTCGCCGCCCCACCCTTCCGGGATGTAGATGGTCGAGGTGGAATCTTCGAGCAGGAGGGGACCATCGACGCTCGTACCGGGCTCGATACCGGCGCGCGCGCGCACCGGGCAGTCGAAGCTCTTCCTGCGCTCGGTCACCGCCGCGGTCTCGGCGATGTCGCCGAGCGAGTCCGGCGCCGAGATCATCGGCAGGGCCTCGAGCGGCAGGCCGGCGCCGAGGCGGAAGGCGACGATCTCGATCCGCTTCCGGCCCGAGGCGCCGTGGCGGTAGAGGCGTTCGTGCGCCGCCTCGAACAGCTCGCCGATCCGTTCCACCGTAAGGCTGTCCATGCTGTCGATCGGCAGTGCCACCGGCACCTCGAAGGCCTGGCCGACGAAGCGCATCTCGGCCGTCACGTCGAAGACGGGAGAGCCTTCCAGGCCGATATCGCTGAAGCGCTTCGCCGCCCGCGCGCGCATCTCCGCCACCGCCTGGCGGATCTCGGCCTCGATGCCCGGCTTCAGCTCGATCCGCCGGGTCGCCGTCTCGTGATGCACGTAGTCGGCCGCGAGCAGACCATAGGCGGAGATCACCCCGGCGCAGGGCGGCACCAGGATGGTGCGGACGCCGAGATCCTCGGCGATGCGCCCGGCATGCAGCGGCCCGGCCCCGCCGAAGGGGAGCAGCGCGTAGTCGCGCGGGTCGTGGCCGCGCTCGGTGGAGACGATCTGGATGGCGCGGACGATGTTGGCCTCGGCGATGCGGATGGCGCTGTCGGCGACTTCCTCGAGGCTCATGCCGAAGCGATCGGCCAGCGGCTGGAACACCGCGCGCGCCTTGTCGACGTCGATGTTCATGCGCCCGCCGAGGAAGGCCTTCGGCCGGATGGTACCGCGGATGACATGGGCGTCGGTCACCGTCGGCTGCTGGCCGCCGCGGCCGTAGCAGGCCGGGCCCGGATCGGCGCCGGAGGACCGCGGGCCGACGCGCAGCATGCCGCCGTCGTCGACCCAGACGATGCTGCCGCCGCCCGCACCGACCGAGACGATGTCGAGCACGGGTGTGCGCACCGGCAAGCCGTCGATCTCGGTCTCGCTGGCGAGCTGCGGTTCGCCGTCGACCACCAGCGTCACGTCGGTGGAGGTGCCGCCCATGTCGACGGTGATGAGGTTGCGGAAGCCGGCCCGGGCGGCGAGCCGCGCCGCGCCGGTGGCGCCGGCGGCGGGGCCGGAGAACAGCGCGGTGACGGCATTGCGCTTCATGCCTTCGGCCGGGGTGCGGCCGCCCGACGACTGCATGATGCTGAACTTGCCCTTGAAGCCGGCCTCCTTCAGCTTGCCCTCGAAGCGGTCGAGGTAGCGGGCGATCACCGGCTGCACATAAGCGGCGAGGACAGCGGTGGAGGCGCGTTCGTATTCGCGGAACTCGCGCGCCACGTCGGAAGAGCAGGTCACCTGCAGATGCGGCATGCGGGCGCGGATCAGCGCCGCAACCCGCTGTTCATGCGCCGGGTTCGCATAGGCGTTGAGCAGGCAGATGGCCACGGCATCATAGCCGCCGGTGGCGAGCGGACCGTCGAGCAGGCGGGCGACGGAAAGCTCGTCCAGCGGCGTCTCGACCGCGCCGTCGGCCAGCAACCGCTCGGCCACCTCGAAACAGTCGCGGCGCTCGGCGAGCGCTGCGGGCTTGGCATAGCCCAGGTCGTAGATCGAGCGCCGGTCGTGGCGCTGCAGGAACAGCACGTCGCGGAAACCAGCCGTGGCGATGAAGGCGACCTTGGCGCCGCGGCGCTCGAGCACCGCATTGGTCGCCACGGTCGAGCCGTGCACCAGATCATCGATCCGGTCGATCGCGACGCCGCCTGCCAGCAGGGCGTTGTAGGCGCCTTCGTCGGGACTGCGCGGCACGCTCGGGACCTTGCCGACGATCACCTTGCCGCCTTCGACCGCCACCAGATCGGTGAAGGTGCCGCCGACTTCCACACCCGCCCTGAGCATCGGTATCACTCCCTACAAAAGAAACCGGCGGCCCGAAGGCCGCCGGCATCCACTCTCTTCGCGATCAGCTCTTCTTCAGGAGCGGGCACTCGCTTTGCGCCGCCGGACGGAACGCATCCTCGCCCGACACGGTCTCGAGCACCTTGTAGTAATCCCAGGGCCCCTTCGACTCGCCCGGCGCCTTCACCTGCATCAGGTAGAAGGGCCGCATGACGCGGCCGTCCTCACGGATCTTGACGTCCTTGGCATAGAAGCTGTTGATCGGCATTTCCCGCATCTTCGCCGCGACCTTGACCGGATCGTCGGTGCCGGCCGCTTCGATCGCCTTCAGGTAATGAAGGGTCGACTCGTAGTCGCCGGCATTCAGCATGTTCGGGTACAGCTCCTTGCCGCCCGTCATCGCCTTGCGCCGCTCGACGAAGCGCTTGGCGAACTTGCGGGTGTCTTCGGTCATGTCCCAATAGAAGGACTCGCTCAGCACCAGACCCTGCGCCGTCTTCAGGCCGAGCGCGTGGATGTCGGTGATGAAGACGAGGAGACCGGCGAGCTTCTGGCCGCCGGCAACGATGCCGAACTCGGCCGCCTGCTTGATCGAGTTGATGGTATCGCCGCCCGCATTGGCGAGACCGACGACCTTTGCCTTCGACGCCTGAGCCTGCAGCAGGAAGGAAGAGAAGTCGGAGGTCGAGATCGGGTGGCGGACGCCGCCCAGCACCTTACCGCCGCCAGCCGTGACGAACGAGGTCACGTCGCGTTCCAGCGCATGCCCGAAAGCGTAATCGGCGGTGAGGAAGAACCAGCTGTCGCCGCCGGTCTTGACGGTGGCGCTGCCGGTCACCTTGCCGAGCGCATAGGTGTCGTAGACCCAATGGAAGCCGGTCGGCGAGCAGGCCTTGCCGGTGAGGTCCGACGTGGCCGCACCGGTGTTGATGTCGAGCTTGCCGCGTTCCTTCGCCATGGCGCGGACCGCGAGACCGACCGAGGAGGTGCCGACGCCCTGGGCCATGTCGAGCTTGTCGACGTCCCACCACTGGCGCGCGACGTTCGAGGCGATATCCGCCTTGTTCTGGTGATCGGCGAACATCACCGAGATGGGCTTGCCCAGCACCTTGCCGCCGAAATCCTCGACCGCCATCTGCACGGCGAGCAGACTGGAATTGCCGACCAGATCGGCATAGAGACCCGAGAAATCCTGCAGGATGCCGATCTTGACGGCGTCGTCCGAAATCTGGGCCTGAGCACCGGTCGCCGCCAAAGCCACTGCGGCAACGGCACCAATGAACTTGGTACGCATGATTATCTGCCTCCCTGTACGCATATTCGCGCAGGGACATCTTGCCGGCAAATCGGGAACCGCGCAAATCTCCGATCACACTTCCCGCAGGAAGAGATTTATATCACCCGAAACAACCATGACAAAGCGGTAGCGCCGATGTTTCGGCGAAGGGATTTGCATTCAATGACTTGGAGCGGAATTGGAACAGCACCAACCACCGGGACGGGGCGAGACCGGCGGCCCCGAGGGGCCGCCGGCGGGTTGCTTTCGTCCAGTCCTCAGCTCTTCTTCATCAGCGGGCACTCGCTTTCGGCCGCCGGGCGCCAAGCGTCGTCGCCCGACACCGTCTCGACCAGCTTGTAGTAGTCCCAGGGGCCCTTCGATTCGCCCGGCGCCTTGACCTGGAACAGGTACATCGGCCGCATGACGCGGCCATCCTCGCGGATCTTCACGTCCTTGGCGTAAAGGCTGTTGATCGGCATCTCGCGCATCTTGACGGCGACCTTGGCCGGGTCGTCGGTCCCGGCCGCTTCCACCGCCTTCAGGTAGTGGAGTGTCGATTCGTAGTCGCCCGCGTTCATCATGTTCGGCATCAGGGACTTGCCGCCGGACATCTTGCCCCGGCGTTCGGCGAAGCGCGTCCCGAACTTGCGGGTGTCGTCGGTCATGTCCCAATAGAAGGATTCGGTCAGCAGCAGACCCTGGGCGGTCTTGAGGCCGAGGGCATTGATGTCGGTGATGAAGACCAGAAGCCCGGCGAGCTTCTGGCCGCCGGCGACGATGCCGAACTCGGCCGCCTGCTTGATCGAGTTGACCGTGTCGTTGCCGGCATTGGCGAGGCCGATGACCTTCGCCTTCGATGCCTGCGCCTGCAGCAGGAATGACGAGAAATCGGCGGTCGACAACGGATGCCGAACGCCGCCCAGGACCTTGCCGCCGCCGGCCGAGACGAAGGCCGTCACGTCACGCTCGAGAGCATGACCGAAGGCATAGTCCGCAGTGAGGAAGTACCAGCTGTCGCCACCCGACTTCACCGCCGCGGCGCCGGTGACCTTGGCGAGAGCGTAGGTGTCGTAGACCCAATGGAAGCCCGTCGGCGAACAGGCCTTGCCGGTGAGGTCGGACGAGGCGGCGCTGGTATTGATGTCGATGATCCCACGCTCCCTGGCAATACCGCGGATCGCCAGACCGACCGAAGAGGTGCCGTTGCCCGCCAGCAGGTCGACCTTGTCGACATCCAGCCACTGGCGGACCACGTTGGAGGCGATATCCGGCTTGTTCTGATGGTCGGCCTGGAGCACCTGGATCGGCTTGCCCAGGACCTTGCCGCCGTAATCCTCCACCGCCATCTGGACGGCGAGGAGGCTGGAATTGCCGACGACGTCGGCATAGACGCCGGAGAAATCCTGGATCACGCCGATCTTGACCGCGTCCCCGGAAATTTGTGCCTGCGCACCGGCCGCCGCGAACACACACGCCGCGGCGGCGCCAATCAACTCTCTACGCATACTCTTTACTCCTCCCAACACGCGCGAATTGCGCAAGACGATCTTGCCGGCAGGCCGCCGGTCGCGCAAATGCGCTCAGGAGCCGCCGCGCGTCGCCATGAACCTTTCGCGCACCACCGCCGGCAGGCCGCCCGGATCGACCGGGATGCCGAACTTCTGCATGTTGTGGCTGTGGCAGAGCTGGTGCAGCGAAAACGCCTGCAACATGCCGAGCCGGCGGCCCATATGATCCTGGCACTGGTTCACCGCTTCCTTTGTCACTTTCAGCGCGAAGGACGGCTTGCGGGAAACCTTCTCCGCCATCGCCAGCACCGCCGCGGCGAGTTCGGCCCGTGGCACCACCTGGTTGACCATGCCGAGAGCCTTGGCCTCGCTCGCGGTCAGCCAGTCGGAGGTGAACAGCCATTCCTTCGCCTTGCGGACGCCGATCTCCCAGGGATGATTGAAGAATTCGACGCCGCAGACGCCCATCTCCAGGACGGGATCGCGGAACTCGGCATCGTCGCTCGCCACGATCAGGTCGCAGGCCCAGGCCAGCATCAGGCCGCCGGCAATGCATTTCCCCTGCACCTGGGCGATGGTGGGCTTGGGGATGTTGCGCCAGCGCTCGGTCATGCCGATGTAGATTTCCTGCTCGCGCGCCATGCGCCCTTCGGCCCCCTCGCAGTCGAAGCCGCACCAAGTGCCGACCACCGGGTAATCCTCCCAGGTCTTGCCGCCGTCGCCGGTCAGGTCATGGCCAGCGGAGAAATGCGGATCGCTGCCCGCCAGGATGATCACCTTCACCTGATCGTCCTGCGCCGCGCGGTCGAAGGCGGCATTGAGGTCGTAGGTGAGTTGCAGGTTCTGGGCGTTCCGCTCCTTCGGCCGGTTCATGGTGATCCGGGCGACGGCCGGCAGCGGCATGTCGTAGGTGACGGTCTCGTAGGCCGGTTCGGTCATGGTGTTTCCTCCGTGTTTGTGATCGTTCTGTCGTCGGGGATAGGCTAGCGGCACAAGAACAGAGGAAGCGACCATGAAGATCACCGCGATCGAGGATCTGCATTGCGATGCCGGCTGGCGCGTCTGGTCGTTCCTCAAGGTCACCACCGACGACGGCGTCATCGGCTGGTCCGAGTACAACGAGAGCTACGGCAGCAAGGGGCTGAGCGCGGTCATCCGCAAGTTGACCGAAACGCTGATCGGCCAAGATCCGCGCCCGGTGGAGCGGATCAGCGCGCAGCTCTATGCGATGACGCGCCAGGCGCCGGGCGGCCTGATCTCACAGGCGATCGCCGCGATCGAAAACGCGCTGGTGGACGTCAAAGCACGCGCGCTCGGGATTTCGGTGGCGGAGATGCTGGGCGGGCCGGTGCGTGACCGCCTGCGGCTCTACTGGTCGCATTGCGGGTCGTACCGCCTCAACCACGCGAAGCTGATGGGCAAGCCGCCCGTCGCCTCGCTCGCCGATGTGGTCGCGCTGGGCAAGGAGGTGCGGGAGAAAGGCTATACCGCGCTCAAGACCAACATCTTCATGTTCGACCGTGGCGCCCCCTACATGCACCAGCCGGGCTTCGGCCGGATCGACGGCTGGCCGGAACTGAACGCCGACCGGCGCGTGCTGGACACCATCACCGCCCAGATGGCCGCCTTCAAGGAGGGCGCGGGGCCGGATGTCGAGCTGCTGCTCGACCTCAACTTCAATTTCAAGACCGAAGGCTATTGCCGCGTCGCCCGCGCCGTTCAGCCCTTCGACCTGTTGTGGCTGGAGATCGACCTGTTCGATCCGGCGGCGCTGGCGCAGGTCCGCCGCAGCGCGCCGGTCCCCATCGCTTCCTGCGAGAGCCTGTTCGGGCGGCGGCAGTTCCGGCCCTATTTCGACCAGCAGTCGATGGACGTCGCCATCGTCGACGTGCCCTGGAACGGCATCCTGGAGAGCGTGAAGATCGCCTCGATGGCCGAGGCATACGAGGTGAACTGCGCGCCGCATAATTTCTACGGCAACCTGTCGACCATGATGAGCGCGCATTTCTGCGCCGCCATCCCGAACTTCCGCATCATGGAGATCGATATCGACGACGTGCCGTGGAAGGACGAGCTGGTGGGGCCGGCACCGGTGATCGAGCGCGGGCACCTGGTCCTGCCGAAAGGACCGGGCTGGGGCGTGGAGGTGAACGAGGCGGTCTTACGCAAGCATCCGCCGAGATGAGGCGGGCATCGACAGCCTGACGCTTTTTCAGTCAGATGCGCGCTTCGGAAGGTTTGAGGAGAGACTGCCCGTGCCCGTTTTCGGTCCCGATATCGTGCTGGAGGATCCGGCCTATATCCATCCCACCGCCCATCTCTACGGCAAGGTGCGGGTAATGGAGCAGGCATCGATCTGGATCAACGTGGCGGCGCGGGCCGAGAACCGCGAAATCGTCATCGGGCCCTATACCAATATCCAGGACTTCACGATGATCCACACGGGCGCGCAGACCGGCACCCATGTCGGCGCGCATTGCTCGATTACCCACCACGTCACCATCCATGGCTGCAAGATCGGCGACAACTGCCTTATCGGCATCAATGCGACGGTGATGGACGGAGCGGTGATCGGCGACAACTGCATCGTGGGCGAACACAGCCTGGTGCGGCCGGGCATGGTGGTGCCGGACAACTGCGTGGTCGTCGGCTCCCCCGCCAAGGTGATCAAGGAGCAGAACAATTATGTCAGGAACAAGCTGAACGCCTGGCTCTATTGGAAGAACGCATTGGCCTATGCGAAAGGCGAGTATCGCGCCTGGGACGGCCCGGACTATGCAAAGGAAGTGAGCCAGCAGATCAAGACGCTGGAAATGGAACTACAGTCGATCGCGGCACGGAGCTGACGCATGAGCGAGATCAGGCATCCCTATCTTCTTTTCATCGGCGATGCGCCCGACGATTTGGCCGCCAAGACCGCGCAGGGGATCGCGGACTGGCGCCCGGAATGGTGCCTGGGCCAGATGCGGCTGCCCGGCTGCAAGGCCGACCTGAAGCTGCCCGACCTCTCGATCGCCGAGGCCGCCGCCAAGGGGGTGAAGACGCTGATCATCGGCGTCGCCAATTCCGGCGGAATCCTGCCGGTTTCCTGGTCGCCGATGATCGTCGAGGCGATCGAGCGCGGCATGGACGTGGCGAGCGGCCTGCACATGCGCCTCACCGCGCTGCCCGAGGTGGTGAAGGCGGCCGAGAAGCACGGCCGGAAGCTGCACGACGTCCGCCATCCGACCCAGGATTTCGCCACCGGCAAGGGCAAGAAGCGGCCCGGCAAGCGCCTTCTCGCGGTCGGCACCGACTGCTCGATCGGCAAGATGTACACCACGCTCGCGCTCGAAAAGGAGATGAAGAAACAAGGCATAAAGGCCGATTTCCGAGCCACCGGGCAGACCGGCATCTTCATCGCCGGATCGGGCGTGTCGATCGACGCGGTGGTGTCGGACTTCGTCTCCGGCGCGGTCGAGTGGCTGTCGCCCGACAACGACCCGGACCACTGGGACCTGATCGAGGGGCAGGGCTCGCTGTTCCACGCTTCGTTCGCCGGAGTCAGCCTCGGGCTGCTGCACGGCGCCGCCCCCGACGCGCTCGTCATGTGCCACGAGCCGACCCGTAAGCATATGAGGGGATTACCACATTACCCGCTGCCCGACCTCAAGGAATGCATCGAGACCAACCTGCAATTGGCCAAGCTGACCAATCCGGGGGTGAAGATGCTGGGGCTTTCCATCAACACCTCGAAGCTCGGCGACAACGAGGCCAAGGACTATCTCGCGAAGCTGGAGTCCGAATACGGGCTGCCGGCGGTGGATCCGGTGCGGACGGGCGTGGGCAAGCTGGTGGACAAGCTGAAGACATGGTAAAACTGGAAGTCGAATCAGAGACTTGGCCGATCGAGGGCGGGTTCACCATCTCGCGCGGCTCGCGCACCGAATCGCGCGTGGTGGTGGTCCGGGTGACCGAGAACGGGGTCACCGGCCGGGGCGAATGCGTGCCCTACCCCCGCTATGGCGAGAGCATCGAGGGCGTGGTGGCGGCGATCGAGGCGGCGATTCCAGCCATCGAGAAGTCCAGCACTCGTCCAGCACTCACCTTGACCATGAAAGCGGGCGCGGCCCGGAACGCGGTCGACGGCGCGCTGTGGGACCTGGAGGCCAAGACCTCGGGCCGGCCGGCGCATGAGATCGCCGGCCTCCCCGCGCCGCACGCGCTCACCACCTGTTTCACCCTGTCGCTCGGCACGCCCGAGAGCATGCAGGCGAAGGCGACCGAGGCGGCCGCCCGGCCGCTCCTGAAAGTGAAGCTGGGCGGCGAGGGCGACCTGGAGCGCGTTCGCGCGGTGAGGGCTGGAGCGCCGGCATCACGGATCATCGTCGATGCCAACGAGGCCTGGTCGGTCGAGATGCTGAAGGCCTATCCGCCGGAGCTGGCGAAGCTCGGCGTCGAGATGATCGAGCAGCCGCTGCCGGCCGGCCAGGACAGCTGGGACGCCTCGCTGCCCCGGCCGGTGCCCCTCTGCGCCGACGAGAGCTGCCACGGCATCGACACGCTGCCCGCGCTGAAGGGGCGCTACGACCTGATCAACGTGAAGCTGGACAAGACGGGGGGGCTGACCGCCGCGCTGGAGCTGATCCGGGCCGCGGAAGCGGAGGGCTTCAAGGTCATGGTCGGCTGCATGCTAGGCACCTCGCTCGGCATGGCGCCGGCCTTCCTCGCCGGGCAGCGGGCGGCCTATGTCGATCTCGACGGCCCGCTGCTGCTCTCGCGCGACCGCGTACCCGGATTCCGCTTCGAGGGCAGCCTGATGCACCCGCCGCCCAGGGAACTGTGGGGCTGAGCCTCAGCCGAGCCGGAAGACGGGCTTCGGGATATCCGCCCCCTCGCCCAGCTCGACCTCGGTGAAGCGGAAGCCGTCGCCCGCGGCGGCGCGCGTCGCGCCGCTGACCAGGATGACGCTTTCGCTGCCGCCGCGGCAGCTTCGTCCGGCCTGTTCCAGGCGCTGGGCCACGTTCACCGCCTGGCCGATGATGGTGTAGTTCATCCGGCCCTGGAAGCCGATGTTGCCCACCACCACGGCGCCGGTGTGGATGCCGATGCGGATGGGGCAGACGGCCTCGCCCCCGGCGCGCCGGCGGCCGTTCACCGTCCGCACCGCTTCCGCCACCGCCAGCGCCGCCGTGCAGGCCGCCGTGGCGTGGTCGCCCTTCCGGTCCGGGGCGCCCCAGAAGGCCATGATGCCGTCGCCGATATACTTGTCGATGGTGCCGCCCGAGCCTTCGATCACCGGCCCGACCAGTTCGAGAAGCTGGTTCAGATAGGCCGCCGCCTCCGCCGCCGAGCAGCGGGCCGAGAAGGCGGTATAGCCTTCGAGGTCGGTGAACATGATGCTGATTTCGCGCAAGCCCCCGGCCGCCTGGTCGTCATCGCCGCCGTCCGCCGTCATCAGCCGGCGGACCAGCGCCTGCGGCACGTAGCGGCCGAACCAGGAGAGGCCCATCGACATCCTTTCGAGCGCCTGGAAGGCGTCGTTCAACTCGCGCACGCGGGTGCTGCCGCCGGCGAGCGCCGAGGTGTCGAATTCGAAGTTGGAGATCCTGCGCGCCGTATGGGTGAGCGCCACCAGCGGCCGGGCCAGCCGCCGCCCGGCATAGATTGCGAAGAGGATGGCGAGGACGAAGACGAGCGCGCCGATGCCGGCGATGGCGAGGACGGTCCAGCGTTCGGGGCGCGTCTCGTCGCTGGTGAAGTGCAGCCCAATGGTCCAGGGCGAGGCGCCGATATCGCGGCGGACATCGTAGAGGAAGGTGGCGCCGCCGCTGAAGCTGATCCAGCTCCAATGAGCGGCGGCGCCGGGCAGGGTGACGAAGGCGGGCAAGGGGTTGCGCTCGCGCTTCCAGATGCCGCCGAGCACGGTATCGGCGAGGCCCTCCAGGCGCGGCACGGCGCCCGTGGCCGGCGGCGATGCCGGCCGGGCGGAAAAGACGGGATGGGCGAAGACCTGTTCGGAATCGACCAGGACGAAGGGGACGTGCAGGGCGCCGACGATGCGCTCGCGCATATGGGTGGAAAGGTCGGAAGCGCGGACCGTGGCCCGGATGGCACCGGCCATGCCGCCGGCCTGGGCGACCGGGACGTGCAGCCGGACAACCGCTTCGCCGAAATAGGGATCCCAGACCGGGTTCGACCAGAGGGCGCGCGCCGCCGCCCCGGCTTCCGCCACCGCCTCGCCCGGGAGCTTGCCCGGCGGCATGCCCACCGGCGCCGGCTTCCCGCGCAGGAAGCGCAGGCCCGATCCGTCGACGGCGATGTAGTCGATGACGCCCAGCACCGGGGTGGAGGAGACCAGCGCGAAGACCAGGCCCTGGAACTCCCGCCGGTCCTCCGCCGACAGCCCCTTTGCCGAGGCGAAGCGGGCGATATGGCCGAGCTGGACGGCGATGGCCTCGAGCGGGGCGGCCACCGTGCCCACCGCCTCGCGCAGCAGCATCTCGTGGCGGTCACGCAGCAGGCGGTCGGTGTTCCACTGGGCGCCGAGATAGCCGATGACGGCCACCGGAATGACCGCCAGCGCCACGAAGGAACCGAAGAGCAGCGGCAGGAGCCAGGTGATGGGCACGCCATCCCCGGCCAGTTGGCGAAGTTTGGACAACAAGGCGGACCGACCCTCGATCAAACCGGCGGCATCCCATGCTGGAGGGCCGCCGCGGCAGGGTCGAGCGGCGATCCGGCCCCCTCACGAAAACGGGAACGGGCTGTCCCGGCGGCGAGCCGGGGCTGAAGGTTCAGGCCAGCGCTTTCCGCAGGTCGGCGAGTTTCGCCGGCTTCTGGATCACCTGGATCGCGAGCTTGCCCTTGTATTCGCCGATCACCTTGGCGGCATTGGCGAAGGAGGGGCTGTAGCCCGAGCAGATGACGATGCGTGCCTTGCAGCCGTGTTCGACCAGCCATCCCATCAGCTCGATGCCGTCGGGCTTCGGCATCACGATGTCCATGACGATCACGTCGGGCGGTTCGGCGATGAAACGCCGCTTGAATTCGGCGGCGCTGTCGGTGTGGAAGACGCTGTAGCCCAACTCCCCGCCGACGCTGGCGACGACCTCGGCGAAATCCGGCTCGTCGTCGATCACCAGCAGCCTGCGCACCGTCTTCATACCATGGCCTCCAACTCGTCGAGCGCGGCACGGATCGTCGTCGCCAGTTCTTCCTTGCGGAAGGGTTTCTGCAGCAGCCGGATGTCGCGCGGCAGCCGGCCGGAATGCAGGATCGCGTTCTCGGTATAGCCCGACATGAAGACCACGCCGAGCCCCGGAAGCTGACGCTGCGCGGCTTCCGCCACCTCCGCCCCGTTCATGCCGCCGGGCAGGATCACGTCGGTGAGCAACAGCCGCACCCCTTCGCGATGCCGGTGCAGCAGGTCGAGCGCCTTCGGGCCGTTCTCGGCGTCCAGCACCTCGTAGCCGAGGGACCGCAGCAGCGCGAAGGCGAGCGTGCGCAGGTCGGGATCGTCCTCGACGAGCAGGATGGTTTCACCACGTCCGCGTTCGGCGCCGGGCCGTACCGGGGGCGGATCAGCCTCTGCCGGGGCCGCCCGGGGCAGATAGAGCTTCACGCCGGTGCCCTGCCCCACTTCGCTGTAGATCTTCACATGCCCCTTCGACTGCTTGGCGAAGCCGAAGACCATACTGAGGCCGAGCCCGGTTCCCTTGCCCACTTCCTTGGTGGTGAAGAAGGGCTCGAAGACGCGGGCGAGCGTCTCGGGCGGCATGCCGTGCCCGGTATCGGACACCGCGAGCATCACGTAGTGGCCGGGGGTGACCTCGGCATGGGCGGCGGCGTAATCGTCGTCCAGCTTCACATTGGCGAGTTCGATGGTGAGGCGCCCGCCATCCGGCATGGCGTCGCGCGCGTTCACGACGAGGTTGAGGAGCGCGTTCTGAAGCTGCCCGGCATCGGCTTCGCAGGGCCAGAGACCGGCGGCGGAGACGACCTCGACCGCGATGTCCGCCGGCACGGTCCGCCGCATGAGGACGGTGAGATCGCGCACCAGCGCGTGCAGATCGATCGCGGTCGGCAGCAGGGGCTGCTGGCGGGCGAAGGCGAGCAGGCTGCGGGTCAGCGTGGCGCCGCGTTCGGTGGCGCGGAGCGCGGTCGCCACGCGCCGGCGGAGCTGCTCCTGATCGGGTGCAAGGCCCTCGTCGATCATCTCGAGGTTGCCGGAGACGACGGCGAGGAGGTTGTTGAAGTCGTGCGCCACGCCGCCGGTGAGATTGCCGACCGCCTCCATGCGCTGGGACTGGCGCAACTGTTCCTCGGTCGCCTTGCGGCCGGTGAGGTCGGCGACCAGCGTGTAGTAGCCCTTGACGAAGCCGTCATCCAGCCGGTCGGGCACATAGGTGATCTCGACGATGCGCCGGCAGCCATCGGGATAGTCGATGGTGCGTTCCACCGTCATCTTCTGGCCCTGGAGGACGGAGGCGATCACGTCGTTGGTCGATTCGACGTAGTCGCTCGGCATGAAGCCGGCGATCGGATGGCCGAAGAGATCCTCCTGGCGGGTCCGCAGCCAGAGCTCCCCCGTGCGGTTCACATAGACCGTGCGGCGGTCGCGATCGGCATAGGAGATCAGGACCGGCAGGTTGTTGGTGATGTCGCGCAGCTGGCGGAGACTGTCGGCGCGCGCGGTGTTCAGTTCCTGCATCCGCCGCTCGGCTTCCTTCGCCTCGCTGACGTCGCGGATGACCCAGAAGTAGAGCATCGCCCCGTCGACTTCGAAGAGCGACACGGTGAGCACGCATTCGAAGGTGCTGCCGTCCTTGCGGCGCATTCGTGCCGAACAGTCGCGGACGGCGCCCTCACGCAGCGCCCGCGCGATGATATCCGCCGGCGTGGCCGGATCCGGCCACAGACCCAACTCGATACCGTTGCGGCCGGAGATTTCCTCGCGCGAGAAGCCCAGGAGCCGATGAACGGCGTCATTGGTTTCCAGTATCGCCCCGCCGCCGTCCGGCCTGACGATGGCCATGGCGTCGGCACTGTCCTGGAAGGCGCGGGCGAATTTCGCCTCGGAGGAGCGCCGCGCCTGCTCGGAGCGCTTCGCCGCCGTGACATCGGCGGCGAAGCCGCCGATGCCGACGATCTTCCCATCCGCATCCAGGATCGGGAACTTGGTCGCCAATACGTGCTCGACGCCGACACCCGGAAGCAGTTCGTGGACGGGAATTTCGGTAATGACAGGAGCGCCCGTCTCCAGGATCTCGCGGTCGCTCGCGTCCATGACCTCGGCCGGAGCATCGGGCCACACGTCGCGGTTGGTCCGCCCATAGACGTCATCCGGCGACTTGCCGAGCCACTCCACGTACTGGCGGTTCACGAACTGGAAGCGGCCCTGCGTGTCCTTCAGGAAGATCGCCATCGGCGCATTGTCCATGATGGCGCTGAGCTGGCGTTCCTTCTCCGCCAGGGCCAGTTCGGCCCGGCGCCGGTCGCTGATATCAATGGTGAGACTGTAGTAACCGACCACGGAGCCCGTCGGATCGATGTCCGGAATGTAGCGAATCTCGGTGTCGCGAACCTTGCCGTCGGGATAGCGCAAGCGTCCCGTCATGCTCGCCGGATGACCCGCGAGGACCCGATCGAACGCATCGTCCGAGAGGCCGGCGGCGGTGTCGCCGACCACCTCGCCCAGCGATTTTCCGACGAGTTCCTCGCGAGACCGCGCGAACCATTCCACGCCCGTCTGGTTGACGAAGCGGAACCTGCGCTGCCGATCCAGATGCGAGATCAGGACGGGTAGATTGTCGGCGATGTCGCGCAATTGCCGGAGCGCGGCTTCGTTCTGGGCGTTGAGGGCGGCGATACGGCGTTCGGCCGCCAGGTCGTCGGTGACGTCCCGGCCCGCCCAGAACAGATACACCTCGTCATCGACCAGGATGCGCGATCCGGAGAGCCGGAAATCGCGCACCTCGCCGTCCTTGCGGCGCATCTTCACGTCGACTTCGCGGACATGCCCATCGGCGCGAATCCGATCGCCGATCTGCACACGCTGCTCGGGCAGGACATAGCTACCGAGTTCCGCCGGCGTGCGCCCGATCACCTCGTCGCGGGTGTATCCGCTGGCGCGGAGCCAGACGTCGTTCACCTCGACGAGAGCGCCGCGATCACCACGCTGGATCGCCATCAGGTCGGTCGAGGACTGGAAGGCGCCGACGAACTTCTGCTGCGAGGCCAAGGCTTCGGCCTCGGCCCGGCGCCGCTCGGTCACGTCCTGCAGGAAAACCATGAACCCGAGCAATTCCCCGTCCGCGCCGAAGTTCGGGTGCCCGATCGCATGCTCCCAGATGAGGCTGCCGTCGGGGCGGATGATGCGAACCTCGGTGTGGAAGGGGCGCTTCTCCGCGATCCCGGCGTCGCGCGCCGCGGTATAGGCCGCCCGGTCGTCCGGATGGATGAAGGAGATGGCCTCCTCGAAGGAGAAGAATTCCCGCGGCTGCACCCGCCTGATCTCGAAGACCGTTTCCGACCAGGTGACGCGGCGGGCGAGATTGTCCACGACGATGTAGCCGGTGCGGCCGAGACGCTGGGCCTGCAGGAGGTAGTCGCGATTCCGCTCAAGATCGTCCCGGGTGCGCTTCAGTTCGGTGATGTCGAACGAAGCGGAGATCACGCCCTCGACCACGCCTTTCCCGGAGACCAGGGGGACCTTTTCCATCAAAATCCAGCGGGGCTCGCCCGCGATTTCGGCCGGTATCTCGCGGGGCGGCGGGCGCAGGCCGCGAAGCACCTCGCGATCGATCGCCTCGATCTCTTCGGTGACCGGCCCGGGCAGCACTTCCGAAAGCGCCCGTCCCAGGATGCTGCGGGCCGGCAGATCGAAATGCCGGCCCGCATGGGAATTCCAGACGATCAGGCGCAGATCGCCATCCTTGACCGTCACGGTGGCGGGAAGTGCCTCGACGACACGCTCGAGCAGGTCCCGCGCGCGACGCGCCTCCTCACCCAGCTGCAGCCGGCTCCGCATGAAAGTGGCCAGGAGGAGAGCGAGGCCGGAGGCGAGGTGCACCGCAAGGGCGAGAGGCGCCGAAACGGCCGGGAGGGCCTGCAGCGGTTCGGCCAGCACCAGCGCTGCGCGGGCGAGAAACAGGATCCCGGCCGCCTTCTCGATCGCCGGTCCCTGGATGAGCATCAGGCCGATCCAGGCGAAGACGCTGACCTGCAGCCCGGCGATCATCACCGGCGCGAGTTCCGGCCCGCGCAGGAAGCCGACAGCGGGAAGCGCGCAGGCGAAGGCCAGCCACGAGAGCAGTTGCGCGACCGAGGCGCCGCGGCCGCGATAGAGCCTGATACCGCCGAAGAGGAGCGCGAGGCCCGGACCCGCGACGACGGCGACGGCGAGGGGCCACGGGCCCGACTGCGTTCCGAACGGCTCCATCATCGACGCGAGGGCCAAGGCGAGGAAACCGCCCGACCAGAGGAGATTGTGCCGGGCGGACCGGTCGATCCACCAGGTCACGGCGAAGGCCCCGGCCAGACAGATGTCCATTCCGGCATGCAAGCCTGCGGCGCCAATGGTCTGCATCGGACCGATCTGCTTCTTTCCCCGGCCGTCGCTGTGATCGCGCGGCCCGCATCGACACCGGCACGCACGGAGGCCGCGGAAAGCGGGCCGCCCGTGCCTACACATCTATACGCCCAAAATCACGGATCGGCGGCGCTTCGATGGGGACTAGGTGAAAAAGGTGAATATTCGGATACCACAGTCACGCTCCAGTCGTGCGGGCATCCGGGGCGTGCAATCTGCAGTCGAAACCCGCGATGCGTGCCGTCAGGAGCGAGCGCCCAGCAGGCGCAGCACGAGCGTGGCGAGGAGGCCGCGGAATTCAGCCGCCGGCAGGCCGCGCTCCCGCGCGGTCTGCTGCCACATCATCGGCGCCAGCAGGGTTTCGAGCGCCATCGTGCAGGCGGCACGGTCGGGCGCGGGCATGCGCGAGAATTCCGGGTCGAAGGTGACGCGGATTTCCTCGGTGAAGAGGCGGTTCAGCCGATCGATCCGGTCGAGCAGCAGGGGTTCGGGATGGCGGTCCACCGCCGCGGCCGAAAGATGCGGCGCCAGGCGGGCGACCGCCTCGGCGCGCCGGTCGAGGAGCGCCAGCGTACGATCCGCCAGCGGCGTCGAAGGCGGAAGTGGGGCCGATGCCTCCATTTCCTCGTGAAGCCGGTCGAGCTCGGCCACGATCAGGTCGTGCACATTCGGGAAATGCAGGAAGAGCGCGCGCACCGATATGCCGGCACGGGCGGCGATCTCCTCGCGGGTGGGGCTGCTCCGGCCCTCGTTCATCAGGTCGGTCATCGCCTTGGCGATGGCGAGGCGCGTGCGCTCGGTCCGAAGCCGCCGGCCATCGGTCTTGGGCTGCGGATCAGACATCCGGCACACCCCGGGATGCGCACGAAGCCCATCCCCACGCGAAGGAACAGGCGTGTCGGCCGAACGTGGTTTCTATCGAACTGCCCATTGTAATGGTTTGTTTACTGACCGCGATCTAATTTCAGTTGTCATGCAATTACGTCGGCGAGCCGCGTAGACGATGCCTCCGGGCCCAGGAGAAGGCAATCCTGGAACGGTGGCCCCGCCAGCGGCGCGGCGAGCCGAAACCAGGTGGGGGTTACGAACATGCTGTCCTTTCCAGCCGTCGAGCGTTTGCTGCAGCGTTTCAGTCTGAAGTACCAGATCGCCTTCGTGGGCATCGCCGCCCTGATCGGCTTCATCGCCGTCGGCGGGTTCTATGTGCTGTCGAACCGCACCGTGGAAGGGATCAACACCCAGTACCAGCGCGCCGATCGCGCCGACAAGGCGCTGATCGCGATCGACCTCGCCATGCTGGAAGCCCGCCGGGCCGAGAAGGACTTCCAGCTGCGGCGCGAAAATCGCTATGTCGACAACCACGCCACGACGATGAAGGGCGCAGACGAGCAGTTCGCCACCCTGGCCGGCAACCTCGACGCAGCGGCCGACCGCGCCCTCGCCGGGGAGACGAAGTCGCTCTCGGCCGCCTATGCCGCCGCCTTCGCCAAGCTGGTCTCGACCGAAACGGCGGTCGGCCTGACCGAGAACGACGCACTTCAGGGCGCCATGCGGAAGTCGGTGCATGCGGTCGAGACCGCGCTGAAGGCGCATGACGACCCGTCGCTGGAAGTATCGATGCTGACGATGCGCCGGCAGGAGAAGGACTTCCTGGCCCGGGTCGAAGCGCGATATGTCGACGCGATCAAGGCGACCGCCACGGAGTTCGCGGCCAGGCTGGCGAAGTCCAGCCTGCCGGAGGCGAAGCGTGGCGAAATCGCCGCGCATATGGCCGCCTACCAGAAGGATTTCCTCTCGCTGGCCGACGGCGTGCTGGCGGCGCGGGCGGCGGCGAAGCAGATGTCGGATGCCTATGCCGCCTTCGCCCCGAAGCTCGAGGCCCTCGGCAAGTCGGTGCACGCCATCCAGGCGGATGCGCAGCAGCGGATCGACCAGGCCCGGGCCGAGGCGAGCCGCAACATCATGACCGCGATCGGCGTCGCCACGGTCCTGGTGGCCGCAATCTGCTTCTTCGTCGGCATCGGCATCTTCCGCCCGCTCCGCCAGATGACGGAGACGATGGGCAGGCTCGCCGGCAAGGACTGGACGACCAGCGTTCCGGCGCAGGATCGCCGCGACGAGATCGGCGAGATGGCGAAGGCCGTGCAGGTGTTCAAGGATGCCGGCATCGAGAACGAGCGGCTGCAGGCGGAGGCCAAGGCGGCCGAAGCCCGGCAGCGCGAGCAGGAACTGGCCACGCAAGCCGAGCGCGAGCGCCTGGCGGCGGAGGCCGCGGCCGAGACCGAACGCAAACTGCGCGCGCTGGAGGAGGCCATGAAGAAGGCCGAGGCAGACCGGCAGGTGGCGGAGGAGAGAATGCGCGCCGAAGCCGAGGCGAAGCGCAAGGCCGAGATGAACACGCTGGCGGACGGGTTCGAAGCCTCGGTCCGGCAGGTGGTGCAGACGGTGAGCGCGGCCGCGACCCAGGTCCAGTCCAGCTCCTCGGCGATGGCATCGACGGCGGAAGAGACGACGCAGCAGGCTTCGGCGGTTGCGGCGGCCTCGGAACAGGCCTCGGCCAATGTGCAGACGGTGGCGGCGGCATCGGAGGAACTCACCTCCTCCATCACCGAGATCGCCCGGCAGGTGGCGCAGTCGGCGGCGGTGGCGAATCAGGCCAGCGAAAGGGCCAAGGCGACCGGCAGCACCGTCGACGGCCTGGCCCAGGCGGCGCAGAAGATCGGCGAGGTGGTGAACATGATCACCTCCATCGCCAGCCAGACCAACCTGCTCGCGCTCAACGCCACCATCGAGGCGGCGCGGGCGGGCGAGGCCGGCAAGGGCTTCGCCGTGGTCGCCTCCGAGGTGAAGAGCCTCGCCAACCAGACCGGCAAGGCGACCGAGGAGATCAGCCGCCAGATCGCGGCGGTACAGGAGGCAACCCGGAACGCGGTCGACGCGATCCAGGGCATCGGCGCCACGATCGAGGAGATCAACCAGATCTCGACCACCATCGCCGCGGCGGTGGAGGAGCAGACCTCGGCCACCAACGAGATCAGCCGGAACGTGCAGGAGGCCTCCACCGGAACGATGGAAGTCTCGCGCAACATCGGCGGCGTCTCGGCGGCGGCGGCGGCGGAAACCGGCCAGGGCGCGGAACAGATGAAGGGCGCGGCAACCGAGCTGTCGCGCCAGGCGGCGACCCTCGCCACCGAGGTCGACGACTTCATCGCCCGCATCCGCGCGGCCTGATCCCGCTTCGGACCGCACGCCCGCGTCCGTTCCGCCTTCCGGCAGAGGCCCGGAAGGCGGGGCGGGCGCGCGGCGCGTTCCGCCTTCACCGGCCGGCCGGTTCGTAACCGGGGCGAGAGCCCGCTAGACTGCGGCAATGCCGCTGGAATCCTCCCCACGCCTTCGCGGATGCGTCGCGTCTCGTCCGGATTGCCGTTCCGGGAGAAGGCCGGACCCGGGCGCAGGATCGAGCCGCCGCGCCCGTAATAGAGGGCGGACGGTCGGTTTGGATGCCTGAGCCCAGCGACGAAGACCTGATGGCCCGGGTCGCCCGAGGCGACCGGATGGCGTATCGCGCCCTGATCGACCGGCATATCGGCCGGGCGGTGGGATTCGCGCAGCGCATGCTGGGAAACCGGGCCGAGGCGGAGGATGCGGTGCAGGACGCCTTTTTGCGGGTATGGCAGCACGGATCGCGCTGGGACGGCGCGAAGGCCGGCTTTCGCACCTGGTTCTATCGCATCCTGACCAACCTCGTCATCGACCGGAAGAGGAAGCCCCGGACCGATCCGCTGGAGGCGGCGGGCGACCCGCCCGACCCCGCGCTCGACCCGGAGGCGGCGCTCGGCCGCAACCGGACCACCGAGGCGGTGGCGGGCGCGGTGGCCGAACTGCCGGAGCGCCAGCGTGCCGCCATCCTGCTCTGCCATTTCCAGGGCCTGTCCAACATCGAGGCGGCGGCGAGCCTGTCGCTCAGCGTCGGTGCCATCGAGTCGCTGCTGGTCCGCGCGCGGCGGGCCTTGAAGGAGCGGCTCGCCGCTTTCCAGGGAGGGTGAGAAGCATGACCCCAACCGATATGAGCGCCGAACGCCTGAACCGGATCATCGCCGCCTATGGCAGCGAGCCCTGGCGCTGGCCGGAAGCCGAGCGCGAGGCGGCACAGGCCCTGCTGGCGCAGGGCGACGGGGCATTGCTGCGCGAGGCGGCGGCGATCGACGCGGCGCTGGACGCCTGGCAGCCGGCGGAACCGGGGCCCGAGCTCGCCGCCCGCATCGTCGAACGCTCGCGCGACCTGCCCCAGGCCGGCAATGCCCGCAGCGCCGTCTCGAGCTTCCTGCACCGGCTGTTCGGCACGCCGCTGGCGCCGCAGCTGGCCGGCCTCGCCGCGGCACTCGTCATCGGCTTCGGCATCGGGATGGCCGGCCTCGGCACCGGCGCCGAAGCACAGGCGCAGGACCTCGACCTCGATACCCTGATCCTCGGCCCCTCGGCCGAGCTGGAGTGGCTGTCATGAGCCGAAGCGAAGCTAGTCCGCCCGCCGGCCCGGGTGGCGCGCGATGAGCGACCTTCCGCCGGTGACCCCGCCCCGCGCGCGCAACTGGACCCGCTGGCTGCTGCTCGCCTCGCTGGTGGCGAACGGGCTGCTGGGCGGCTATGTGCTGGGCCGCGTCTTCATGCACCATCCGCCGCCGATGATGGGGGCGCCCGGGATGCCCGGCGGCTATACCGGCGGCCTGCCCGGCCCCTTGCGCGAAGCGGTGCGCAAGGATCTGCGGCACGCCGAGATGAGGAAGCGGATCGAGGCGATGCGCGAGGCCCGCGGCGGCGTGCGCGCGGCGATCCTGGCCGAGCCCTTCGACCGCGCCCGGCTGGACAAGGCCTTCGACGACCTGCTCAACAGCCAGCAGGCTTTGCAGCGCGACCTGCAGACGGCGGCGAGCGCCGCAGTCGAGCGGATGAGCCCGGAGGAGCGCAAACGCCTCGCCGACTGGAAGCCCGAGGGGCGCGAAGGGCGCCGCGAAGGCCGCGACCGCGAGGGCCAGCGCTGATTTCGCCGCGGCCTTGCGGCCCGGGCCGCGCCGGCTTCTATTCCCTGCATCATGGGATTCTCCAGCGAAGAGCCTGACCGGCCGGCATCCCCGCGCGGCGACTATCGCCGCGGCGCGCGGGCATCGGCACCGATGCTGCCCGGGACCGTGCTGTTCGGCCTGGCGACCGGGGCGGCCTCCATCTCGGCCGGCCTGTCGCAGGCCGCGGCCTTCACCATGCCGGCGGCCTTCTATGCCGGCGTCGCCCAGCTCAGCTACGTGCAGCTGGCCGCGGCGGCGGCGCCCTTCGCCTCCATCCTGCTGACGGTGGCGGCGACGCAGCTGCGCTATCTGATCTATGCCGGCATCGCCAGCACCTGGCCGCGGCCGGACGGCCTCTTCTTCCGCCTCGTTCCCGCCTATTTCATCACCGAGACGTCCTTCGCGCTGTCGCTGGCGGAACGCCCCGAATCGCGGCTGCGCTTCATCATCGGGGCCGGGGCACCGCTCTGGGTTGTGTGGTCGGTGGCCTGCATCATCGGCGCGCTGCTCGCCGGCCAGCTACCGGCGGTGAAACACGCCTATGCGGTGCCGGCGATCGTGCTGGCGCCGATCCTGGCGCGGCAGCTGCAGGGCCGGGCCCGGCTCTCCGCCGGGATCATCGCCGTGATCCTCGGCCTGCTGCTGGTGGCGCTGCCGCTCCGGCTCGGCCCGCTGCTGGCGGCGCTGCTGGCGGTGGCGGTCGTGCTCGCGGCGAGGCGATTCAAAAGGGCCGGACGATGAGCGACCTCTTCCCGGTGCTGGCCGTCGCCCTCGTCCTCTATGCCATGAAGGCACTGCCCTTCGCCTGGCGCTTCGTGCCCCGCACACCGCGTGCCGAACGGATCTTCGACCTTTTGCCGGTGGCGCTCCTGATGGCGATGCTGATCCCGCCGGTGCTGCTCCCGCTCGTCTCGGCGGCGCCCGCGGCGGGCGACCTGCTGGCGCTCGGGGCCGTCGCCGCCGCCTTCGCCACCTGCCTGCTGACGCAGCGCGCGGCGCTCGGAATCGGCATCGGCCTCGCCGTCCTGGCGGCGGCGGAGTTCGTTTGAAGGCGCGGCCGCATTGTCCCTCGACAGAAGCCCCTCCCCATCGCGTAGTATGACAGTTATGTGACAGAGGCTGGCCTCGATGCCGGCCAAGGGGAGGCCAATGATCCGTCCGTTCCGTCTAGCCGGCCTGGGCGCCGGCGCGCTCTTCGCCCTCTTCGCCGCAGACCCCGCCCGCGCGCAGGGCCAGCTCAACCTCTACTGCTCGGTGCAGGTGGAATGGTGCCAGGCCATCGCCACCAATTTCCAGAAGGCGACCGGGGTCACCGTCAACATGACCCAGAAGGGCTCGGGCGAGTCGCTGGCGCAGATCCGGGCCGAGGCGCAGAATCCGCGCGGCGACGTCTGGTTCGGCGGCACCGGCGATCCGCATCTGGTGGCGGCCGAGGAAGGGCTGTCGGTCGAGTACAAGTCCGCCGCGATGGATCAGCTGCAGCCCTGGGCGCTGCGGCAATACGAGGCCGCCAAGGGCCGGTCGGTGGGCGTCTATTCGGGCGCCGTGGGCTTCGGCTTCAACAAGGAACTGCTGGCGAAGAAGAAGCTGGCCGAGCCGAAATGCTGGGCCGACATCGTGAAGCCGGATTTCAAGGGCGAGATCCAGGTGGCGAACCCGAACTCGTCGGGCACCGCCTATGTCATCATCGCCACGCTGGTGCAGTTGATGGGCGAGGAGAAGGGATTCGCCTATCTGAAGGCGCTGCACCCGAACATCAACGCCTATGCGCGGTCGGGGACGGGCCCGATCAAGGCGGTGGCGCGTGGCGAGACCGCCGTCTCCCTGTCCTTCGTGCACGACGCGGTGACGGAAGCGAATGCCGGTTTCCCAGTCGGCTATTCGACACCCTGCGAGGGCACCGGTTACGAAATCGGCTCGATGTCGATCCTGAAGGGCGCGCGCAACCTGCCCAATGCCAAGCGCTTCTACGACTGGGCGCTGACCCCGGAGGCGCAGAAGCTCGGCTTCGACGTGGGCAAGCAGCTGCAGATGCCCTCCAACAAGGGCGCCCCCCTGCCCCCGGGCGCGCCCGACCTCACGAAGATGAAGCTCGTCGACTACGACTTCGTGAAATACGGCGCCGCCGCCGAGCGCCGCCGCCTGCTGGCGAAGTGGGACGCCGAGGTCGGCTCGCTGCCGCGCTGAGGCGCGGCCGGCGCCGCTGACGGCGAAGCGCATGCGGCGCTTCGACCCCGCGGCCCTGTGGTGGGCGGCGGGCCTTGCCGGGATCGCCGTCCTGCCCTGGCACATGCTGCAGGACGGCCTCGGCCCGGGGGGGATCGTCGCCCTGTGGCAGGGCGATGCCGATGCCGCTTCGGCGCTGGGGCAGGCGCTCCGGCACGGGCGGTGGTGGCTGTGGCCGGCGATCGCCGCCTGGGTGCTGGCGCTGCCGGCCTTCCTGCCCGGCGCGGATCGCGGCCGCCGCGCCCGCTTCCTGCTTGCGGCCGGTTGCCTCGGGCTTGCGGGCATCAGCCTGCAAGGCTGGCTGATCGGCGTCCGCGGCTGGGCCTATCCCATCCTCGAAGGCGCCTTCGGCGACCTCGGCGACCGGCAGTTCGGCCTCGGCTGGGGCGGCGCGATCGCCTTCGCCGCCTTCCTCCTGATGCTGACCGACGGGCTGGCGCTCAAGGGGCGCTTCGGGGGCGACCGTTTCGTCGCCGGCGCGGTCGGCGTGCTGGCGGCGTCGATCGCGCTGTTCACCGTCTGGCCGGTCGCCACCATCCTGGCCCAGGCCTTCGGCGCCCCGGCCGACCAGACGCTGGCGGCCGCCTTCGAGAGCCGCTTCCTGCATTCCAAGGTCTGGGGCCTCGCCTGCCTCGGCAGCGGCTCGCAATGCGGCGTCGCCTGGAACACGCTGGTTCTGGCGCTGGCCACCGCCAGCGCCTGCACGATGCTGGGCCTCTGTTTCGCGCTGATCGTGACCCGCACCGGCTTCCGGGCCAAGCGCGCGCTCCGCCTGCTCACCGTGCTGCCGATCATCACCCCGCCCTTCGTCATCGGCCTCGGGCTGATCCTGATCTTCGGCCGCTCAGGCCTCGTCAACCAGGCGGTCGCCAATCTGTTCGACATCGAGTTGGGGCGCTGGATCTACGGCTTCAACGGCGTCTGGCTGGCGCAGGTGTTTTCCTTCACGCCGACCGCCTTCCTGGTGCTGATCGGGGTGGTGCAGGGGATCTCGCCCAGCATGGAGGAAGCGGCCGAGACGCTCCGCGCCAGCCGCAGCCGCATCTTCATGGCGGTGACGCTGCCGCTGATGCGCCCCGGCCTCGCCAATGCCTTCCTCGTCGTCTTCGTCGAGAGCCTGGCCGATTTCGGCAATCCCATCGTTCTCGGCGGTTCCTTCGGCGTGCTGTCGACCGAGATCTTCTTCGCCGTGGTGGGCGCGCAGGCGGATTTCGGCCGGGCGGCGACGCTCGCCCTCATCCTGCTGGTATTCGCGCTCGCCGCCTTCACCATCCAGCGCCGCGTGGTCGGCACGCGCTCCTACGTGTCGCTGACCGGCAAGGGCGATACCGGCCTGCCGCAGCCGATCCCGCGCTGGGTGCGGCGCATCGCCTTCAGCATCGCGCTGCCCTGGGCCGGCCTCACCATAGGTGTCTATGCGCTGGCGCTGGCGGGCGGCTTCGTCAAGGTCTGGGGCCGCGACTGGACGCCGACGCTGTCGCATTTCGGCCGCGCCTTCGCGGTGGAGTGGACGGATGCCGGCATCATCTGGGCCGGCAGCGCCTGGGGTTCGCTGTTCACCACCATCCAGCTCGCGGCACTCGCCGCCCCCCTCACCGCAGGCCTGGGATTGCTCGCGGCCTGGGTGCTGTCACGCCAGCGCTTCGCCGGCCGCACGGTGCTGGAATTCGCGCTGATGCTGACCTTCTGCGTGCCGGGCACGGTGATCGGCGTCGCCTATATCCTGACCTACAACATCCCGCCGCTGGAAATTACCGGCACCGCGGTCATCCTGCTCGTCTGCTTCGTGTTCCGGAACATGCCGGTCGGCGTACGCTCGGGCATGGCGGCGATGAGCCAGATCGACAAGAGCCTGGACGAGGCAGCGATGACGCTCAGGGCCTCGACGGCCCGCACCTTGCGCGTGGTGGTACTGCCGCTCCTCAAGCCCGCCATCGTCACCGCGCTGGTCTATTCCTTCGTCCGCGCCATGACGACGGTTTCGGCGGTGATCTTCCTGGTCTCGGCCCAGCACGAGATGGCGACCGTGTTCATCATCGGCCGCGTCATCAACGGCGACTACGGCATCGCCATCGCCTATTCCACCGCGCTGATCGTGCTGATGATGGCGGCGATCGGCCTGATCCAACTCTCGGTGGGTGAACGCCGGCTCGGCCGGCGCAAGGCGGTCGTCCCGCTTCCCCAGATCGCCGGAGGCCGTGCATGAGCGAGGGGATGAAAGCCGCGGAGATCGGCCTGCGCGGAGTCGGCAAGCGCTATGGCCAATGGCCGGCTCTGAAGCCGCTCGACCTCACGATCGAAGCGGGTTCGCTGGTCACGCTGCTGGGGCCCTCGGGCTGCGGGAAGACCACGCTGCTGCGCATGATCGCCGGGCTGGAACGCGTCTCCGAAGGGCGGATCCTGATCGGCGGCACGGACGTGACGGACCTCTCGGCGGGCGAGCGCAACGTCTCGATGGTGTTCCAGTCCTATGCGCTGTTCCCCCACATGACCGTGCTGGAGAATGTCGCCTTCGGGCTCGTCTCCGGGGGCATGGACAAGCGCGCGGCCGGAGCGAGCGCGGAGGCGGCGCTCGCCACCGTCGGCCTGAAAGGCTTCGGCGAACGCCTGCCCTCGGAGATCTCCGGCGGGCAGCAGCAGCGCGTGGCGGTGGCCCGGGCGCTGGTGCTGGAGCCGGCGGTGCTGCTGTTCGACGAGCCGCTGTCCAATCTCGATGCCAGGCTGCGGCGGTCGATGCGCGAGGAGATCCGCGCGCTGCAGCAGCGCCTCGGCGTCACCGTCGTCTATGTCACCCACGACCAGTCCGAGGCGCTCGCGGTGTCGGACCGGATCGTGGTCATGCGCAACGCCGAGATCGCCCAGGTGGGCACGCCGGCCGAGCTCTACAACCGGCCGCAGACCGTCTTCGTCGCCACCTTCATGGGCGAGGCCAATCACGTTAAGGGGTCGATCGAGACAGTGGCGGGCGACCGCGCCCGCGTGCGGCTCGACAGGCTGGCCCTCGACCTGCCGCACAACGGTCTCGCCGCAGGGCCGGTCGACGTGGTGGTGCGGCCGGAGGCCATCCATCTCACGGGCTCCGGCCCCGTCTCCGAAGGGATTGCCGGCAGCGTCACCCGGGCGACCTATATGGGCGCGCATACCGAGTACCATGTGGCCACGCCACTCGGGGACCTCTTCGTCATCACGCCGGCGGCGCTGCCCCTGCATGCCACGGGCGCAACCGTGACGGTGGGATTCGCCCCTGGCGGCGTGGTCGTCGTCCGGCCCTAAGAGGCCTTGACGCGGGCCGGCATTCCGTGTTGTTTGCCGACCGCACGGGGGCCGACGCGATCTCCCCGCCAGACGGCCGGTGGCCTTCCAAGCATCGCGCTCCACCTCGAGAGAGGAGCGCAAGGCCGTGCCGTCACATACATCCCTATCCGTTGCCGAACTCTCCGCGCTGGTCGGGACACCCGACTGTCCGGTCATTCTCGACGTGCGCATCGACGACGACTACGGCGCCGATCCCCGGCTCATACCGGGATCGATCCGCCGCAGCCACCGGCGCATCGGCGACTGGATCGGCGAATTCGCCCTGCATGTGGGCGCGCCCATCGTCGTTTCCTGCCAGCGGGGGCTGAAGCTGAGCCAGGGCGTGGCGGCGCTGCTGCGCCACGAGGACATCCCAGCCGTCAGCCTCACCGGCGGTTTCGAGGCCTGGACCGCCGCCGGCGGGTTGCTGGTCAGGACCGATGCCCTGCCCGCGCCGGATTTGCGGGGCCGAACCGTCTGGGTCACCCGCGAGCGGCCGAAGATCGACCGCATCGCCTGCCCCTGGCTGATCCGCCGCTTCATCGATCCCCGCGCCGTCTTCCTCTATGTGGCCGCGTCAGAGGTCGCCGACGTGGCCGACCGTTTCGCCGCCACGCCCTATGACATCGACGGCGTGCGCTTCAGCCACCGGGGCGAGGCCTGCAGCTTCGACACGTTGCTGTCGGAGTTCGGCCTGGAGTCGGCCCCGCTGAAGCGGCTCGCCGCGGTGATCCGAGGCGCCGATACCGGCCGGCCGGACCTGGCGCCGGAATCGGCCGGGTTGCTCGCCGCCTCGCTCGGTCTCAGCCGCGCCCATGCGGACGATCTCGCCATGCTGGAAGCGGGGATGGGGCTCTACGACGCCTTTTATCGCTGGGCCCGGGACGCCGCGGGAGAGACCCACAACTGGCCCGCGAAGGTGGCGGCATGAGCGAGACCACGCTCGCTCGGGGCGAGATCCCCCCGGCGTCCGCACATGGCGTCTCCTTCGGCGAGGCGGCCTGGGTCTGGGCGCGGATCGCAGCCTTGAGTTTCGGCGGACCTGCCGGGCAGATCGCGGTCATGCACCGCATCCTGGTGGAAGAGAAGAAGTGGATCGGCGAGGCCCGCTTCCTGCACGCGCTCTCCTACTGCACGCTGTTGCCGGGACCTGAGGCGCAGCAGCTCGCCACCTACATCGGCTGGCTGATGCACCGCACGGCCGGGGGACTCCTGGCCGGCGGGCTGTTCGTGCTGCCGGGCATCGCCGCCATCATGGCGCTGTCCTGGATCTATGTGCTGCTGGGCGATGTGCCGCTGATCCAGGGCCTGTTCTTCGGGCTGAAGGCGTCGGTGCTGGCGATCGTGCTGCAGGCGCTGATC